>Ga0307373_10005421_pt1 | contig 20860 bp, 22 predicted proteins | sample OX2MG_FD_202534 | JGI IMG/M metagenome (GOLD analysis project Ga0307373, IMG submission 202534) | Soil microbial communities from Risofladan, Vaasa, Finland - OX-2 | ecosystem: Environmental > Terrestrial > Soil > Coastal area > Acid sulfate soil | place: Finland: Risofladan, Vaasa | collected...
CCCCACCGCCCCACCCCGGGGGCCCCCCCCCCCCCCCCCCCCCCCCCCGGCCAGCGCAGTGGGTGGGTGGTGGACGCCGCGCCCCAGCGGTCGATGTCGTTCCACGTCGTCGGTGCGCAGTTCGACACCGTGTTCAAGGAGGGCGCGTACGCCCTCCGGGCGGGCAACGCCGAGCACGGGGCGGCCCAGGCGCTGGACCTCAGTCCCGGGCAGGGCGGGTTCGTGGAGTTCGTCCTGCCCGCAGCTGGCCACTACCCGCTGACTGACCATGCGATGGTCGACGCAGAGCGAGGCGCGCACGGGATGCCCGAGGCCCGCTAGATGCTCGGCCTGTGGTCGGTCGTCCGGTTCCTGCACGTCCTCGGGGCGATCTTCTGGGTGGGCGGGCAGCTGACCGTCTCAGCATTGGTGCTCCCGATCGCCCGGCGGCAACTGGCCGGTCCCGAGCGCGCCGACCTGCTGCGCACCGTCGGCAAGCGACTGGGCCTCCTGACGGTCGCCGCGTTCATCCCGCTGCAGCTCGCCACCGGCACCGCCCTCGCCTGGCACAAGGGGGTCACCTGGGCGTCGCTCGCCGAACCTGGCTACGGGCGCACCCTGGCCGGTAAGCTGGTGGCTTTCTTGCTCGTCATGCTCGCCTCAGGACTGCATGGCTGGTCACAGGGCGCCGGGCATCGCACGCTCGCGCGCAGCCTCGCCGTGGCCTCGCTGGTCGGCTCACTTGTCGTGGTGCTCCTCGCCACCGCGCTGCCGACCAGCTGACGAAGCGGCCGGCGTCACGCTCCGGGCCTGATCCGGGTGACCGCAGCGTCGGCCGTGTCGGCGGCCGGGTTGCCCAGCGTGCCCAGGAACGCCAGCGGCGTGTCGGCGATCACGCCCCGCCGCGCGCCGGACGGCACAACCACCGTGCAGCCGGGGTGGACGTCAAGCCGTTCCTCGTCGACGGTCATCGTGCCGGTCCCATCCAGGAAGTGGAACGACGCCGCGGGTGCCGGGTGTGCTGGCAGCTGCTGGCCGGGTTCGAGCCCGACCAGGACGACCTTGAGCTCGACCGACTCGTGCAGCACGGTGGCGGCGGGCCCGTCCGGGCTGTAGCAGACAGTTTGGCGCCAGTCGGGGTAGTTGGGCATCGGTGTGCTCCGTTCATCTGGGGCGCGCACGGCACCGAGTCTGACGAGCAGCTGCCATCCCGGCGGGGCCGGTCAGCCGCCGCGAGGCGGCTTGCTGGACGTCGCGTCACGACGCGGGCCGAGGTGGGCGATGCACAGCGTCGGTTCCACGAACGGCTCGAGGCGTTCGGCGTCAACTGGCGCGTCAAGTTCGGCCAGCAGTCCCTGCATGAGCCCGAGATGAACGGCGCAGACGACGTCGCGGTGTTCTTCCGCAGTCTCGCGGAACGGACAGTGATGCAGCAGAATCCGCCGCTTGCGCCCGACAGTGACGGCCTCGGGAGCGAAGCCGATGTCGTCCAGCGTACGCACCAGCTGCTCAGTGGCAGCGCCCGCATCGATGCGCCGAAACGGCGGGGGCCGTTCGGCGAGGTAACGGCCCCAGACCCGCCCGGCCTCCAGGCCCGCCGCGGCGGGCTGCCGAACCTGCGCCGAAACGTAGCTGGTGAGGATCTCCGCGAGCAGCCGGTAACTCCGCTGTCCGGCGCGCGGGCTGTCCGGGCTGGCGGCATAGAGGGCGCGCGGCCGGCCGGGCTGCGTGCGGTCCTCCACGGTCCGTTCCGCGAGCCCCGCCTCAGCCAGGGCGTCCAAGTGAAACCGGCTGGTGTTCGGGTGCAGACCCACCTGCTTGGCCACGTCCTCGACACCGAGCGGCACACCGGCGCCTTGCAGCAGACCAAGGACGCGGGAACGACTCTTGCCCAGAACGGGAAACACGCCCGGGTCCGCTTGCGTCAACCCATCAAAGTTCACCTCGATATTTTTCCACAACTGGTCAGGAGAAACAAGGTGGCGCGCCGAGTTGGTCCGGAGTGGTGTCGCCTTTGCTGGCGGCGAGCGGCTCCGTTGGATAGCCAACCCAGAGCGAAGAGCGGCATGAATCCCTTCGACCGGAGCCCATCGTGCGATGAGTTCTATTTCTGCGATACTGTTCGTTAGAACTTGACGGCAGAGGATGGAAGCACATCATGGTTGCCAGACCTGAACCAGGCGTCGGCCTCGAAGCCACTCGGCAACGACGCACTCAGCGCATCCCCGGTCGCCTCACCCTGTGTGTCATGTTCGGTGGCGCCACCGTCTCGGCCTCCGATCGGAAGCGCCAACCCACCGGCAGACCCAGCCCGCTGGCCGCCAACGCTGCGGTGCGCACACCGGGATCCGCGTACAGATCGGCGGCTGCATGATCCTGACCAGCATCCACGGAATGCCCCGAATCGGTCGTAACCGTGAGCTGAAGACCGCCACGGAGGCCTACTGGACTGGCCAGCTCACCGCCGACCAGCTCCACACGATCGCGGTGCAGTTGCGGGCCGACCAGTGGCGGCACCTGGCCAACGCCGGCATCGACCTGATCCCGTCGAACACGTTCTCCCTCTACGACCAGATGCTCGACACTACGGTGCTGTTCGGCGCGCTACCGGAACGGTTCACCACCGGCGAGGCGCCTTCTGATCGGGAGGCAGGACTGGAGGAGTACTTCGGGCTGGCCCGCGGGTCGGGCGGGAGGGCGCCGCTGGAGATGACCAAATGGTTCAACACCAACTACCACTACCTGGTCCCCGAGCTCTCCCCCACCACCACTTTCATCCTCGCCGGTGACAAGCCCGTCTCTGAATGGGCTGAAGCAGCCGCGCTCGGCATCCCAACCCGACCCGTGCTCATCGGCCCGGTGACGTTCCTGCTCCTCGCCACGGCCAGCCAAGGCGCGACCCGCGACTTCCGCACCCTGCAGCTCCTCGACCCGCTGCTCAACGTGTACGCCAAGTTGCTGGCCGTACTCCACCGCGCTGGCGCCAGCTGGGTTCAACTCGACGAACCCGCGTTCGCCACCGACCGCAGCGAGGCCGAACTGGCTGTTCTGCAACGGACCTACCGACAGCTCGGCGAACTCACAGATCGTCCCCAGCTGTCCATCTGCACCTACTTCGGGCCGGCCGGGCAGGCGCTGCCCATCATGGCCGACCTTCCCATCGAAGGTGTTGGCCTCGACCTGTGCCGCGGCCGGGACGACCTGCCGGTCCTGCGCGACCTCGGACGGATGGCACTGACCGGTAAGACGCTGTTCGCTGGCGTGATCGACGGCCGCAACATCTGGGCCAACGACCTGACCGGCACATTGGGGCTGCTCACCGAGCTGAGCGACCTGACCGGGGACCTCGCGGTCTCGACCTCCTGCTCGCTGCAGCACGTCCCGCTCGACAGCCGGCTCGAGAACGAGCTCGACGAGGGACTGCGCTCCTGGCTGGCGTTCGCCGACCAGAAGGTTGACGAGGTAGCCACCCTCGCGCGTGGGCTGCGGCACGGCGCGCCCGCCATCGACACTGAACTAGCCGCCAACCGGCAGGCACGCAGCTCCCGCCAGGACTCACCCAGGGTGCATAACGCGGCGGTTCAAAACCGGCTGGCCGCACTTCGGGGCACGGTTGCGGGCGCTCGCGGCGACTACCCCATCCGGCAGGCCGCGCAGGTCACCCGCCTTGGCCTGCCTCCGCTGCCCACCACCACGATCGGCTCCTTCCCGCAGACCGAGGCGCTGCGGGGCGCCCGTGCCGCACACCGACGGGGCGAGCTCAGTGACGACGACTATGACGAGCAGATCCGAGCCGAGATCTACCGCGTCGTCGCGTTGCAGGAGGATCTGGGGATCGACCTGCTGGTCCACGGTGAACCGGAGCGAAACGACATGGTCGCCTACTTCGCCGAACAACTGACCGGGTTCGCCACGACCGCGCACGGCTGGGTGCAGTCCTACGGCACCCGGTACGTCCGCCCACCCATTCTCTACGGCGACATCGCCCGGTCCGCGCCCATGACCGTGCGCTGGACCCGCTACGCGCAGTCGCTGACGACCAAGCCGGTCAAGGGCATGCTCACCGGCCCGGTCACGCTATTGCAGTGGTCCTTCGTCCGCGACGACCAGCCGGCCGCCGACACCTGCCGTCAGCTCGCTCTGGCCATACAGGACGAGGTCCTCGACCTACAGGATGCCGGCATCGCCGTCATCCAGGTCGACGAACCGGCCTTGCGCGAAGGCCTGCCGCTGCGGCAAGCCGGGCAGGCCGAGTACCTCTCGTGGGCCACTGACTGCTTCCGACTCGCCACCGTCGTGGCCCGCGACGATGTTCAGATCCACACCCACATGTGCTACGCGGACTTCGACCACATCCTGACGGCTGTCGACGCTCTCGACGCCGACGTCACCTCGATGGAGGCAGCCCGCTCCGCCATGCGCCTCCCCGCACAGCTCGCCAACCACGGCTTCACCCGGCAGGTCGGGCCCGGCATCTATGACATCCACTCACCCACCGTGCCCACCGTGGAGCAGCTAGTCGGTCTGCTCCACACCGCCACAACCGCGATACCGGCCGATCGGATGTGGGTCAACCCCGACTGTGGCCTGAAGACTCGCGGCTACGACGAAGTGATTCCTGCACTCCGCAACCTCGTAGCGGCCGCGGCACAGCTTCGGCCCTCGTACCCGCTCAGCAACGCTGGAGCGAAGGCGCGACAACTCAGACACCCCGAGAAGGAGTCCCCATGACAGACCCCGTCTACCCGGCCATCACGCCAGAGCTGGCGGCCCGCCGCAAGGAGCTCGCACCTGAGATCCACCAAGCATTCGAGGAGTTCAGCCGCGCAGTCTTCGCCGAGGGGGCACTGCCGGAGAAGACCAAACAACTGATCGCTGTGGCGGTTGCGCACGTGACCCAGTGCCCGTACTGCATCACGGGACACACCAAGCTCGCCCGCCGCAAAGGAGCAAGCCCCGAGGAGATCATGGAGGCGATCTGGGTGGCCGCCGAGATGCGCGCGGGCGGCGCCTACGCGCACTCGACCGTTGCCCTGCATGCCCTGGACCACCAACCGCACTAGCAAGAAGGCCGCGCCCGGCCGCGACGTGACGGATCCGGCGTCCGCTCTGGCCGAGCCGGCACGCCCTCGACTCGAGCGCGCACGGCAGGGCTTTCGACCAACGGGAGGGCACCTGAGTATGCACCTCAACCATCGGGACCTGGGTCTCCCCGGCCAAGGCCGCCACAGTAGCGTCCGGTGCCGGTGTCGAACTACGTGCGAGATGCAGGTTGGCGCTGCCTCCAGCGCTCATTGAGTGGGCGGATATCCGGTGACCAGCTCGGTATCGACACCAATCGCCCCGAGGTCAGCGCCTTTGGGTGATCCGAGCGGTTCCTGAAGGGTAGGCAGTGTCGCGGCGAAGAAGCGGGCATTGTCCTGCTTGAACAGTTCCAGCTCCCCCGGTAGGTCTTCCATGTAGAAGATGGCCTGGACGGGGCACGCCGGCTCGCAGGCGCCGCAGTCGATGCACTCGTCCGGGTGGATGTAGAGCGAACGGAGGCCTTCGTAGATGCAGTCGACGGGGCACTCCTCGATGCACGCGCGGTCGAGGACATCGATGCACGGATCAGCGATCACGTAGGCCATGACGGTCTCCCTTCAACGGTGACGGGCGCGGCGGGACGAGAACGCTGACCACGAGAGCACCAGGAAGGCGATGACCGGCACCAGGACGAGCGCCCAGCCCAGGATGCGGGCCCAGGGCGCCACGGGGAGGGCGAGCAGCGGGACTGCCGTGTTGAGCATCACGACCCGGAGCGGCCCGGCACGGGCGAGCCTCGCGATGCCGGCCCGGACAGCGCTCGGGCCGCCGCCGAGCAGGACGGGAAGCAGGTAGGTCAGGGCGCCGACCAGGACCTGGGCGACGAAACCGACCAGCAGCAGTGGGACCAGCGCGTCCAGTTGCCGAACGTAGGACGTGACGTCCTGCGACCTTGTGAGCAGCACGAAGTCGGCCAGCACTCCCACCAGGAGCCAGCAGGTTGCGGCGGCGAGCGACCACGAGGCAGGCTCGCGAGGTGCCTTGCGCCGCCAGGTGGCGACGAACGGTCGCAGCGCCACGGCGACTCCGCAGGCGTACAGGCCCAGCCCCGCGGCGGCGACCGGGCGCAGGTCAGCCGCCAGCCCCGTCACGACCAGCAGGAGCCCGGTGCCCGTGAGCTTGAGGCAGGAGGCCGCCGCGCCTTCGACTCCCTCGACGATCCGGGTACGGAGCACGGTCGGCCACAGCGTGAAGAGCGTGCCGAGGACGGTCAGCCCTACCCAGCCGAGCAGGTTTGCGTGCACATGCGCGGCATGGAAGGCCTCGTATCGATGCCCCGCTGAGCCGGTCGCGAGCAGAACCCCGAAGACGATGCCCACGACGAGTGCGACCCCGGCGACGACGTAGAAGCGGGCCGTGCTGGCGAACCGGCCCTGCAGAGCACGATGGGCGATCAGCACCAACGACGTGACATGCCAGAGCACGATCACCCCGAGCAGGCCGGCGGCCACGACCGTCAGAGCGGGTACGGCGGCAGCGACGCCGAGCAAGACACCGACGACGCCGAGATTCAGCGCCGCCAGGCGAACGGCCCCCCGGCAACGCGTGGGCTGCGGAGCGCGCAGCAGCGCCACAGCGAAGTGCTCCCCCCAGGTGATGATCGCGTTGGTCGCCGCACCCAGCAGCAGCAGGTGAATCGCCAGCCACCGCGGAACCGGCAGGTAGTCGTGCAGGGCGACCGCAACCAGGGCCAGAGCCAGATAGATGAGCACCACAGCATTGGCACGCAGGTGCCACGACCGACGCCGACCATCGCCGACCGGCCGGCCCGCTGCCCGCTGAGCCAGCTGGTGCCCGCCCGAGGGGCCTACACCGATCTGGTGAACGGGCAGCCGGGCTCGGTCACGGTCACGGTCACGGTCACGGTCACGGTGGAGCTTCCTCCGGATCCGCAACCGCGCGCCGCACAACTCATCTGCCCCTCGCCAACGTCTCGTCGCGACCGGGGTCGCCTCTGATCTACTCTGACGACCGGTCTCCCACGGTTCGGGGTCGCTGAAGAACTCCTCCGTGAACAGCCTCTCTGGGCGCGCCCCGTGGCTCCAGACGGCGTCGGTGCATGCGGTGACGAACCCGTAGCCACCGGCGATGTAGATCCGATGGTCGTCAAGCCGGGGCAGAAGGTCGCTCAGGATGTCGGGGATCCGTCCGGTCGGCGGCGGCCCAGTGACCCGGGTGAGGGTCAGGGTCCGCAGATAGCGAAAGCCTGGTTGGTCGCGTTCCCAGCTGCGGAACAACTCGTAGTCGATGAGGTCCGCTGACGTGCGCGCGGAGAAGAACAGTGTCGCTGGAGGAGACCCGGCGATGGACAGCGAAGCTTCGGCCCCCGGTGTTCGCCAACTGGACGAGCACGGCGGCCAAGGTCAGCGTCCGAGGCGGCGGCGGTGCGATGAGCAGGTTGGTGAACAGCACTGCTCACTGCGCCGCTCGAGGCGCATGGCCTGCGACGAGCGGGGTGTCGGTACCGATCGGCCCGATCTTGGTCGCGCCGCCGGGCGAGTCCAGCGGCGCGTCCCGGCCCGGCAGCACGTCGGTGAAGAACCGTGCATTGTCCGCCGTGTACGCGCTCCACTGGGCCGGCAGGTCGTCCTCGTAGAAGATGGCCTCGACCGGGCAGACCGGCTCGCACGCGCCGCAGTCGACACACTCGTCGGGATGGATGTAGAGCGCGCGTTCTCCTTCGTAGATGCAGTCGACCGGGCACTCCTCGACGCAGGCGCGGTCGAGGACGTCGACACACGGATCGGCGATGACATACGCCATGGCTGGGTTCCCCTCAAGGTGTCGACAACAGCGGCGAGCGGCCAGTACGTGGTGGGTGCGGGTCCCGTCGTGCGACGACGGCGGCGGTGGACGACGGCGATGCAGGTCGCACCGACGAACAGCGGAAGCGCGAGCTCGTTGAGCATCCCGCCAACCCGCCAGCCGGCGAGGTCGCCGGCGACGAGCCGCAGCAGCAGCTAGGAGGGCGGTGCCGGGCGCCGGGGGAAGCAAGTCGTCTCAGCCACCGTCGTCTGACGGTGCCGCCCGGAGCCGGGCGACACACAGGTTCGGGCTGACGAACGGTTCCAGTGACGTTGCCTGCAGCGGCGCCCGCAGCTCACCGAGCGCGCCCTGCATCAGCCCCAGGTGGATAGCGCAGATGACGTCGGAGCCGGTGCGCACCTCGGGCTGGAAGCCGATCGCCTCGAGGACCCGGTCGAGCCGGGCCGTGGCGTCGTCGGCATCGACCCGCTGCGACGGTGCCGGCCGGTCCACCAGATGGCGTCCCCAAGCCCGGCCTGCCTCGATCGCGGCCGGGCCGGCGCCGTCGAGGGAGGTAACCAGTCCGGTGAGTATCTCCGCGAGCAGCGCGAAACAGCGTGGTCTGGGTACCTCAGCGCCGACGGTGTAAAGGATCCGCGGCCGCCCTGGGATGACGCGCTCTTCGGTGGCCCGCTCGGCCAGCCCGTCGGTGACGAGCCCGTCGAGGTGGAACCGCACGGTATTCACGTGCAGCCCGGTCTGTGCGGCTACCTGCTGCACCGACAGCGGTCGACCGGACTCCCGCAACCTGGCGAGCACCTCGCTGCGGCGCAAGCCGACCGCCACGTGGCCCGCCGGGTCGGTCCGCGTCATCTCCGTCACGCGGCAATTTTGCCTCACAAGAATCATAAAAACAAGCCCGGTCGGTGTCGGGGCCAGACATGGCTAGCAGTTGGAGAGTGGAGCCGATCCATGACGCCCTGAGGTCTTGAATCTCGGACGCGAGCCATGTAGAATTCAATTACAGTAGTTTTTATGGAGGTGTCGATGTCGAACAGGCGAACATGGGCAGACGAACGGCTGGCCACCGCACCGGCCGCCGATCTGGCCGAGGTCCCGCATCAGCTGCGCTGCCTCGGAATCGACCTTGGTGCGGTCATCGACGCCGCGGCCTCACCGTCGTCGCCTTCGCCTGCACCGGCAGGTGAGCCGACGGCGGCCCCACCCGCTACACCTCGGGCAGCGTGAGACCGATGGCCGCGACAACACACAACACCCCGTACCGCGAGTTGACCGACGAGCACAGCGTGCTGCTCTGGCAAACCTGTGCCTACGCCGACGAGCTCGTCGACACCGCCCGTTCGCGTCGCCCGCTCAACCCCGCATTCGACACGATGCTTGACTTCCTGCACCACCGGCTGCTCCCCTACCTCAGCGCCGAGGAACGTCAGCTGTCCGGTTCGGAGCTGCGTGACGAGCACTTCACGCAGGTGCTGCTCACCGACCACAACCGGATTCGCGCCGGCGTGGAGAACGTCGAAGCCGCCCGGACACGGCTGATGGTGACCACGTCCACAGCGGCGCTGGTCAGCCGGCTCGACCGGCACGTGCAGCGGGAAGAGACCTGGGTCACCGACACCGACCTCCACCAGCGCGCGACAGAGGGCGCCGCAGCGCCGGCGGCCTGGGCACTCCCACTGCTGCTCGCCGCCGAGATTGACCTCGATGCCCTGCCCCACGACACCTGTGACCGGCTGGTCCTGACCCGGCTGCAACGGGATGCGTCGCGGCAAGACCGTGCGGCTGCACGCCGACCACGACCTGCACCGGCTCTGGCAGCGTCTGCACGCCCTCACCCCCGGCGACCACGGCTGGGTCTACGAGCTGGACGGACCAAACCAATGGGTAGCCCAGATCACCCGACGCGATCTCGATTCCGCCTAGTGGGGTCTCCATCTCCGTGCCGTCAGATGCTCACGGGGGCTGGGCGGTGACAGTGAAAACTCATATCAGGTGAGAATTGGAATCAGAGTTAGGGCATCGATGACGAACACCGGAATAGCGGCCCCCGAACCGACCGAACTTGACGAGACTCGTCAGCACGAACTGCGGATCCTGTCTGAGGATGCCGTGCTCAAGGGTCACCCGCACGGCGACGAGCGCTGCAAGAACTGTTTGTACTACCTCGACGTCGACGACTCGATCTCCTACTGCTGGCATCCGAAGCTCCGCGTTCTCGTCGGGCAGGATTGGTATTGCCAGTGGTGGGAGGAGATTCTGGCGGAGGCGTGAGCTCGCCCGCGCTCCGGCTGACTCCGCAACGCCGGACAGTACTGGACGTGGTCGCTGAATCGGATGGCCATCCAACGGCGCGCCAGGTGCTTGACCGCGTACGCGGACGGGTCGAGGGCGATGGAGCGGCGACGGTCTATCGAACGCTCGCCCCGCTCGTCGAGTCTGGCCAGGTGGCCGAACCTCGGGTCGGTGAGGGGCAGGCCCTGCGCTAGGACCAAAACGCCCACAACCACGCTCACCTCGCGTGTACCGCGTGCGGACAGGTCCAGGACACCTACGTCCAGCTCGATGCCGGCGCCCTCGCTGACCTCACGGAAAAGACGTCGTTCACCGTTGCCGGATACGACGTACGACTGCTCGGCCGCTGCGCACGGTGCGCGGCGCAGGACAAGAGCCAAGGAGAGTACCAATGACTGAACTCAAGGGTTCCAAGACCCACGCCAACCTGAAAGCAGCCTTCGCCGGGGAGAGCATGGCGAACCGTCGCTACCTGTTCTTCGCCCGTCAGGCCGAGAAGGAGAACATCATCGAGGTCGCCGAGTTGTTCCGTGAAACCGCGGAGGCCGAGACGGGCCACGCGTTCGGCCACGCCGAGTACCTGGTCGGTGTCGGGGACCCGGCGACCGACGAGCCGATGGGCACGACCCAGGAGAACCTCGCATCAGCCGTCGTCGGTGAGACATACGAGTTCACTGCGATGTACCCCGGCTTCTCGTCGACGGCACGAGAAGAGGGCTTCGATGAGGTCGCGGACTGGTTCTCCACCCTGGCCCGCGCAGAGCGCACCCACGCCGGTCGTTACCAGAAGGCGCTGGACAAGATTCGCGGCTGAATCTGAGTCCCGCGGCGCCCGCCCCGGCATCACGCTGACGCAGATGGCGCGGATGGGAGCCTCCCGCCCACGCCATCGCCATCATCGCCCGAGGACGCTGACCATCGGAGAAATCGTGCCCAGCCTGGAACTTGACCAGATCAACCTCGACCGGGACGGCTACGCCGCGGTCCGCGCCGACGCGCGAAAGCGAATGCTCGCGATCCGCCGCAGCCACCGCGTTCAGCTCGGCAAGCTGATCGCGCTGGAGTTCGAGAACGAAGATACCCTGCACTACCAAGTGCAGGAGATGGTCTACGCCGAGAACATCACCACCGAATCAGGCGCGGCCGAGGAGATCGAGACGTATCGGCGGCTCCTGCCAACCCCGAGGTCAGTGTCGGCCACGCTCTTCCTCGAGTTCACTGATCTGGCCACGGTTCATGGGGACCTCGACGGGGTCGCCGGAATCCAACACCTCATTCGCCTGCACGTGGGCGATGAAGTCATCGCCGCGGTCGACGTGCCGCCGCCTGATGAAGCCAACGAGGAGCAGACGTATTCTGTGCACTTCGTCCGCTTCGACATCACCAAAGGACAGCAGGAGGCCGTGGCGAACCTAACAGTGCCGGCGAGCCTGTCCGTCGAGCACCCGAAGTACCAGGCCAGCGTCCCGGTACCCGCCGAGCTGCGCGCCCAGCTGATCGTGGATCTCGCTGCGCCTAACTGACGACCGCCGCCGGCGTCGCCGGCGAAAGCCGTCAGGTAGGCGCTCGAAGCCATCGCGCTCAGACTGCCGCCGCCGGACAGGACGAACGCGGTGGTCATCGGTCCTTCTCCCTGCCAGCCGGCTGGCTCATTGTCCGCGGGTGACCCAGAGCAGTGGTCGCGGGTCGTACTTGGTGGCGAGCCGGGCCAGGGCCGGGCCAGGGCCAGGGCAGCCAGGAAGAGCCCGAAGTCCCGCAAAGCCACGTCGTAGAACCCTGGGATGAGCAGGAGGTTCACGCCCCCGGTCTTCGATCGCCGTATCGGACGGTGCTGCGCCAGTCTGGCCACACCCGGTATCTGCCACTCCCTCGGAGCATGTCGACGTCGGTCGCCCTCCACCGCCCCGCGGTCAGTCGTGCGGACGCAGCCGCACCAGCACGTCGTCGGCCACGACCCGCACGGGATAGATCGCGACCGGCTTGACCGCTGGCGGGTTCAGCACCGCCCCGGTCACCAGGTCGAACCGCGAGCCGTGCCGCCAGCATTCGATGGCGCCATTCTCGAGATCGCCCTCAGACAACGGGACCGATTCATGCGTGCACTCGTCATGCACTGCGAACACCACACCGCCGGTGCGCACCAGACACACCAGAACCTCGTCAACCACCACACCCAGGGGCACACCGTCGATGAGGTCGCCCGCCGAGCAAGCCCGGGACCAGGTCACGACAACCACCTCCGAACCAGGACATCGAACCAAGTCCGACCCAGGTTAGACACTTGCTGCTTGTCGACGTGAGTGGTCCGCACCCCATGAACCACCGCAGACGCGCACCTGCGGCCTTGGCATGGTCGCGGTGCCGGACGCCCAGGCCATCGACTCGAGCAGACAGCCAGACTGAGGCCGATGCATCCTCCGCTTGGCCCCGGGAGCTCAGCCGGGGAGGATCTGACGCAGGACGTAGGGGAGGATCCCGCCGTGCCGGAAGTAAGCCGCCTCGGCCGGGGTGTCGATCCGGACGGTGGCGGTGAGCTCACGGGTCTGCCCGCCCTGGTCGACTCGGACCGTGACCTCGTCGGGCAGCTCTGCGCTGCCGTCTGACGCGGCGTTTCCCAGCCCGGTGATTGAGTAGAGTTCCTCACCGGTCAGGCCAAGGCTCTCGGCCGAGTCCCCCGGCTTGAACTGCAGCGGCAGCACACCCATGCCAATTAGGTTCGAGCGGTGGATCCGCTCGTATGAGATCGCCAGCACCGCCTTCACGCCCAGTAACAGGGTGCCCTTAGCCGCCCAGTCCCGCGACGACCCCGAGCCGTACTCCTCGCCGGCGATGACGATCAACGGCACGCCGTCGCGGGCGTAGTCCATCGCGACGTCATAGATGCTGCCCTGCTCACCGCCCGGTAGGTGGCGGGTGAAGCCGCCCTCTACCCCGGGCACAAGCTGGTTTCGCAGCCGGATGTTCGCGAAGGTCCCGCGGATCATCACCTCGTGGTTTCCGCGGCGAGACCCGTAGGAGTTGAAGTCCTTCGGGCTCACACCCTGCTCGATCAGGTACCGCCCGGCTGGGGAGTCCTTCTTGATCGTCCCTGCAGGCGAGATGTGGTCGGTGGTCACCGAGTCGCCCAGCAGGGCGAGCACCCGGGCGCCGGTGACGTCACGCAACGGCTCCGGCTCGCGAGGCATGCCCTCGAAGTACGGCGGCTGGCGTACGTAGGTCGACGCCTCGTCCCACGCGAACATGTTCGCCGACGGTACGTCGAGGCCACGCCAGTTCGCGTCACCGTCGAGAACCGTCGCGTAGCCGGCGGTGAACATGTCGGCCTGCAGACACTGGTCCACGACGTCCTTGATCTCCTGCGTCGTCGGCCAGATGTCACGCAGGTACACCGGCTGGCCGTTGTCGTCGAGGCCCAGCGGGTCGTTCGGCAGGTCGACGTGCATGGTGCCGGCCAGGGCGTAGGCGATGACCAACGGCGGGGAGGTGAGGAAGTTCATCTGGGTTTCGGCGTGGATCCGCCCCTCGAAGTTACGGTTGCCCGACAGCACCGAGCAGACGTTCAGACCGCCTTCGGCCACCGCGGCACTGACCTGCGGGATCAACGGCCCGGAGTTGCCGATGCACGTCGTGCAGCCGTAGCCGACCAGGTCGAAACCGAGCGTGTTCAGGTACGGCGTGAGCCCGGCCCGGTCGTAGTAGTCGGTGACCACCCGCGAGCCGGGCGCCAACGAGGTCTTTACCCACGGTTTGCTGCTCAGCCCTACCTCCACAGCCTTCTTGGCCAGCAGTCCCGCGCCGACCATCACCGAAGGGTTGGAGGTGTTCGTACACGAGGTGATCGCCGCGATCACGACGTGCCCGTTGTCGATGGTCGCGGCCTGCCCGTCGGCGAAGGTCACCGGCACCGGGTTCGAGGGCCACTGCGGCGACTCGTCGAACTCGTAAGGCTCACTGGGGCGGTCACCGGGGCGGTTCTGGCTGACCGAGATCGGGTCGCTCGCTGGGAACGACTCGGCCGACGCCTCGTCGAGCCCGCTCAGCTGGGCAGCGGGCGCGGGCACCCCCTCCGCCAGCAGACGCGCGATCGTACGGGCGGCGGAGGCTAGCGGGATCCGGTCCTGTGGCCGTTTCGGCCCGGCGATCGCCGGCTCCACGCTGGCCAGGTCGAACTCGATGCTCTGGGAGTAGGTCGGCTCGTGGTCTGGGTCGTGCCACAGGCCCTGCTCCTTGGCGTAGACCTCGACCAGACGGATCTGCTGCTCGCTGCGCCCGGTCAGACGTAGGTAGGTCAGTGTCTCGTCATCCACCGGGAAGATCGCACAGGTGGAGCCGTACTCCGGGCTCATGTTGCCCAGCGTCGCCCGGTTCGCCAGCGGCGATGTGTGCCACCGCTGGCCCGTAGAACTCGACGAACTTGCCGACCACCCCGGTGCGGCGCAAGAGCTCGGCGATGGTGAGCACTAGATCGGTCGCGGTGGTCCCTTCCCGGAACTCGCCGGTGAGTTTGATACCGAGCACCTGGGGGATGAGCATGCTCATCGGCTGGCCGAGCATCGCGGCCTCAGCTTCGATACCACCGACGCCCCAGCCCAGGACACCGAGCCCGTTGACCATGGGGGTGTGCGAGTCGGTGCCGACCAGCGTGTCCGGGTACGCCTGCAACCCGTCGGGCCCCCCCCTGGTGAACACCACTCGCGAGAGGTACTCCAGGTTGACCTGGTGGCAGATGCCGGTGTCCGGCGGCACCACCAGGAAGTCGTCGAAGGCCTGCTGTGCCCAGCGAAGCAGCTGGTAGCGCTCCAGGTTGCGCTCGAACTCCAGGTCGGCGTTGACGCGGAACGCGTCCGGCCGGGCGAACACCTCAGCGATGACCGAGTGGTCGATGACCAGCTCGCCCGGGATGAGCGGGTTGATTCTCGCCGGGTCGCCGCCGAAGGAAGCCATCGCATCTCGCATGGCGACCAAGTCGACCACGCATGGAACCCCGGTGAAGTCCTGTAGCAGCACCCGGGCCGGGGTGTACGCGATCTCACTGCCGCGCTCGGCTGCGGGATCCCACGACGCGAGTGCGCTGACCTGGTCAGCGGTCACCCGTAGGCCGTCCTCATTGCGTGCCAGGTTCTCCAGCAGCACCTTGAGGCTGTAGGGAAGCCGTCTCGAGCCGTCGATCCGGTCGAGCCGGTGGACCATGTACGTGGTGTCGCCGACGGTGAGCCGGTCGCGGGTGCCGAAGCTGTTCGTGGTCATGTCGGTTCAGGTGCTACTTCGCCCATGGCGTGCAGGGCCAATGTGGAGTGGGCGTACGCGCCCCCGGCGCGCCTCTCGGAGGCCACCCAGATCGCCTTCATGATCTCCTCGGGGCTTGCCCCCTTGCGGCGGGCGAACTTGGTGTGTCCGGTGATGCAGTAGGGGCACTGGGTCACGTGGGCTACCGCCACAGCGATCAGCTGCTTGGTCTTCTCCGGCAGTGCCCCCTCAGCGAAGACAGCACGGCTGAAGCTCTCGAAGGCCTCGTTGATCTCTGGAGCAAGTTGTCTGCGTCGAGTGGCGATCTCGGGTGTCGACGCCGGGTACATGCGCTCAGCCATCACGCTGGGGTAGTGAAGTGGGGATAGACCAGATCACTCACGGCGTGCTCCGTATTGGGGCTAGGTCACTACGTGTCCTCTCATTTGTACCATATCTATAGAAAACTATAGATATGGGCGGCCGACGTTCTTGATCCGGTGAATCCAGAGGCGCACCGGGCTCGACAGGGCCAGCCCCCGCAAGGCCGAACGCTTGCTCGGAGTGCGCGCGGATAGCGTTGAGTGCCGCTCGCACTCGGCCACCACCTCGCGGCGGCGGCGGGCGGAATGGATCGACGCCGATGTCATGGACCACCTCGAGCGGCTGGCTCGCGACGGCTACAACCGCCTCATCGGGCTCAAGATGCACGCCACGAGGTCGCGGTCGGGGGCGCGGTCCCCAACAGGCACCACGTCCCTGCACGGGCAAGCAGTCCACTGCCGACACACACGGCGTTCGCGGGTGGCCCCGCAGTACGGTCGGGCGGTGCCCGAACCCTGCGAACTGCCCATCCCGGCCTACGGCGTGGCGGCCCTCAGCGACCTTCTGCCGTCGGTGCTCGCGTCTCTCGGCGTGCCCGACGAGCCCGCCGTCCTGGAGCTGCCACCGACCTTCCGTGCCGTCGTGCTCCTGGTCGATGGGCTGGGCCTGAAACTACTGGCGCGCTACCGCGAGGCTGCGCCCTTCCTCACCTCGCTGGCCACGCGCAGCCTGACTGCAGGCTTTCCCACGACAACCGTGACCGGCCTCGCGTCGCTGGGCACCGGCCTACCGCCGGGCGAGCACGGGCTGACCGGCTACACCTCCTGGGTCGAAGAGGTCGACGAGACTGTTGCGTGGCTCAACTGGACGCCAGTCTCAGGACGCCAGGACCTACGCGACCGACTTGTCCCGGAGCAGGTTCAGCACCGACCGACGGTGTTCGAGCGAGCCGAGCTCGATGGCGTGGCGGTCACGGTGGCGGCGCCGGCGCGCTTTGAAGGCAGTGGGTTGACCCGCGCGGTGCTGCGCGGGGGCAGCTACCGGGGATCGGTGACCCCCGGGGACACCGTCGCGCTCGCCGCCGCCGGCAGCAGCCTCAGCACCCGCAGCCTCGTCTACTGCTACACCCCCGACCTCGACTACACCGGTCACCTACGCGGCACTGTCAGCGACGCCTGGCTCAGCCAGCTACGCCTCGTCGACAACTTCGCCGAGGAGCTCGCCGCCCGGCTCCCCCGCGGGACCGTGCTGCACGTCACGGCCGACCACGGCATGGTCGACGTACCCGAGGAGGCGCGCGTCGACTTCGCCACCTGCCCCGTGCTGCAGGCAGGCGTACGGGCACTAGCCGGCGAGCCACGCGCCCGGTACGTGCACTGTCTGCCCGGCGCCTCGAACGACGTGCTCGCGGCCTGGCAGGCCGAGCTGGGCGACCGCATGTGGGTGGGCCGCGGCGCGGACGCCATGGCCGCAGGCCTGCTCGGGCCGCACGTGACAGAGGTGGCCCGGTCGCGGGTCGGTGACATCGTCGCCGTCGCCACCAGCGAGGTGGCTGTCATTGACTCGACGGCCGGGCCGCTGTTCTCGAGGTTGCTCGGCCACCACGGCGCCCTGACCGACGATGAACTGCTGGTTCCGCTACTCAGCACCTGACCAGCGTGGGCCCTACACTTTCGGGCCTCACCGCATGTCCCCGCCTCTGTGTCCTCGGCTCTCGGTCCGCCGCCGCCGGCGACCAAGTTGCGCTTTCTGAACGACGTGGTGGGGCTCGGCCGGAACCCTAAGATTGACACTAATAGACTGGTGTTTCTGCTACAGGATCGAGGATAACCGGCGAAGGCCGGGACTTTCGACTCTGTCCCGTCGGGTCAAGGGCTTGAGACGGTTGCCCGATATGAGTTCCTCGATATGAGTTGGGTGTGGCTCCGCTGGAGTGACACGGCTGAGCTCGTCCTAATGCGGCCTGTGCTGGCTGCTGCCCGCGTGGCCTGGCACTGATTGCTGCCGCGACACACCCTGCAAATCAAGGAATGTCGCGTCGACATGCGTCATAATCTGACAGCTATTAGCTGGCAGATTTGGAGGCCTGGATGATGGCTGATCAAGACGCGATGGAGCTGGTCCGGGGCTCGGTAGTGACCCATCGGCGGCGTTGTGGCAAGCCGAACTGCCGCTGCGCGGACGGCCAGGCGCTGCACGAGAGCACCGTGCTGAGCTATTCCGAGGGCGGCCGGTCCCGGCTGCTGACGCTGCCCGCCGACCAAGTGGCGGCGGTGCGGGCCGCGACCGAGCGCTACCGGGTGCGCCGGCAGCGGCTGGAAGCTGACGGCCAAGCCGGGCTCGAGACATTGGTCGCCCGGTTCGCCCCAGGTGGCCGCAGGTGAGCCCCGGCACCGCCGTGGCAACCGGGGTGCTGACCGATCCGTTCGTGGCCAGTCACGACATCTTCGAGACGCTGATCGGCTGGCTGGGACACGCAGAGGCAGCGGCACTGTCGGCGGCTGAACTCGAGGAAAGGCTGCAGCAGCAGTCCCGGGAGGTGTTTCGCCAGCTGTTCGCCGACTACCTGGAACTCCGCGCCCGCGATGAACCCCGGCTTCCCCCGGTCACCGACGCGCAGGGGATGACGCACGGGACCGTGGAGATCGGCCATACCCGCCCGTTGACGACCGTGTTCGGTGAGGTCACGGTCCGCCGGATCGCCTACCGCAAGCGCGGCTACCCGAACCTGTATCCGGCTGACGCCGGGCTCAACCTGCCGACCGAAAAGCAGTCCCACGGACTCCGCAAGCTGGCCGCCGTAGAAAGCTCCCGCGGCAGCTTCGACGAGGCAGTCCAGGCGCTGGAACGGGCAACCGGCTAGCAGGTCGGCAAGCGGCAGGTGGAAGACCTCGCTGCGCTGACAGCGGTGGACTTCGAGTCCTTCTACGCAACCCGGCTGCTGTACCCACCGGACACCGCCGACGACCTGCTGGTGTTGCAGGTCGATGGCAAGGGCATCGTGATGCGTCCCGACGCGCTGCGGCCAGCGACCGCGAAAGCAGCCGCGAAAGCCCAGCACAAGCTCAGTTCACGACTGAGCAAGGGCGAAAAGCGCAACTGCAAACGGATGGCCGAGCTCGGCGCGGTCTACGACGCCACCCCGGTGCCCCGCGCCGCCTGCGACATCTTCCCCGCCAACGACACCGAACGCCAAGCCGCCCAAGACGGGCCGGCCTCCACCAACAAGTGGCTGGTCGCGAGGGTCGTGCAGGACACCACCACCGTGATCGCGTACGTCTTCGACGAAGCCGAACGGCGCGACCCCGACCACACCCGCGTCTGGGTGGCGCTGGTGGACGGCAACGTCCACCAGATCAACCGGATCAAGGCCGAAGCCACCGCCCGCCACATCACCGTCGCCATCGTCGTGGATCTGATCCACGTCGTTGAGTACATCTGGAAGGCCACCTGGAGCCTGCACCGCGAAGCCGACCCCGCCGCCGAACAATGGGTCCGCCGCCAAGCCCTCACTGTCCTGGACGGCGACGCCCTCAAGGTCGCCCGTGCGATCCGGCGCCAAGCCACCAAGGCCGAGCTGACCCCGACCCAGCGCAAGGGCGCCGACGAAGCCGCCGACTACCTGACCAGCAAGGCGCCCTACCTGAACTACCCCCAAGCGCTGACCAGCGGCTGGCCCATCGCCACCGGCGTCATTGAAGGTGCCTGCCGGCACATCATCGCCGACCGCTTCGACGTCACCGGAGCCCGCTGGGGACTGTCCGGCGCCGAAGCGATCCTCAAACTACGAGCCCTCCGCAGCAACGGGGACTTCGATAACTACTGGACATGGCACTTGGCCCAAGAACGACAACGCGTGCACCAGTCCCGCTACCTCGACGGCGCCCTACCTCGGGCCGCCTGACGCCACTCCTGCGGAGCCACACCCGTACGAGTTTCACGAGGCGATTCACGCAACCCACACGGCGCAGCAGAACGCACAGAACGCCGACACCCGCGCGTACGCGCTCGATGCCCACGAGAACCCACTACGCGGCGACGCGCGGCGCGTCTTCGCCCCGACCTACCAGCCGCTGGTCGCCTCGGGCAGCCGTGTGTACGCGAGCGTCTCGACATTGAACATGCGGCGCCAACTCGAGCACCTCGCTGGCCGTCTGCGCGACCCGCGCTACGCCTTCCTGTTCAACCCCGGGCCGTGGGCGCCGGACCTCACCGGTGAGATCGGGCAGGACCTCGGCGCGTTCCTCGAGTCCTGGCTCGGCGCGGACACTGCCATCGTCGTAGCAGATCTCTCGAACGTGCCGACGGCGGTGCTGCGCGACGTCATCGGCGTCTTGCTGCGCATCCTGTACGACGCGCTCGTCTGGGGGCGCAGCCTGCCCGAGGGCGGTCGCGCCAGGCCGCTCCTCGTTGTGCTCGAGGAAGCACACCGCTACCTCGGCGAAGACGGCGGGGCCGCCGGCCAGATCGTCGAGCGGATCGTCAAGGAGGGTCGCAAGTACGGCGTCGGCCGGCGTCGAGCTGTGGGTTCCCGAGATCGGCGGACCGATCGACCCCGACAGCGAAGCTCACGACCTGATCATGAGCCTGTTCGGCGGACTGTCCAAGGCCGAGCGGCGCCGCATCCAGCACCGGACCCGAGCCGCCGTGCTCGCGCTGGCGACCGACGGACGTTGGCTCGGCGGGCGACCCAACTACGGCTACCGCGTCGTCGACACCGTCCATCCGCATCCCAACCGCAGCAAGGCCTCGGCCGGCGCCCAGCTGCGCACCCTCGAGCCCGACCCCGACGCCGCCCCGGTGGTACGCAGGATCTTCGACCTTTACGACGCGGGTGTCGGCTTCCGCTCCATCGCCTGCAAGCTCGAAGCCGACGCGATCCCCAGCCCCGGCGAAGTCGGACCGATCCGCCATCCACGATCCGCCGGGGTCTGGGGCGGCTCCGCGGTCCGCGCGATTCTGATCAACCCGCGCTACCTCGGCCACCAGGTCGCCGGGCGGCATCGCCGCTACGACGAGCTGCTCAGCGCCAGCGACCCCGCCATGGGCACCATCTCCCGGCGTAACTACTCAGCCGGTCTTCGTCTGGTGACCGGCGTGGCGGCTTGATCGTTTGTCAGTTGATCGCCAGAGTTGGGCTTATCGGTGCCGTTGCTGGTGCCCTCGGCCGTACTTCCCCCTTGGCGGT
>Ga0307373_10005422_pt1 | contig 20859 bp, 20 predicted proteins | sample OX2MG_FD_202534 | JGI IMG/M metagenome (GOLD analysis project Ga0307373, IMG submission 202534) | Soil microbial communities from Risofladan, Vaasa, Finland - OX-2 | ecosystem: Environmental > Terrestrial > Soil > Coastal area > Acid sulfate soil | place: Finland: Risofladan, Vaasa | collected...
GATCCCGGCGACCCTTCGCGAATCGTCGCGTTGCTGGATTGGGATATGTGCACCCTCGGCGACCCGCTGATGGACGTTGGCTACATGTTGGCGCTCTGGCCGCAGGCCTCCGACCCGCCGGCCGCGCGCGTCGGCGCGATGCCCACGTGGCGACCGGGCTTTCCAACCCGCCGCGAAGCGGCCGAACGCTACGCGCACCGCACCGGCTTCGATTTGGCCCACCTGCAGTGGTACTACATCTTCAACATCTTTCGCTTTGCGGCGATTCTGCAGCAGATTTTCAAACGCTTCGAACGCGGCCAAACGCACGACGAGCGCTTCGGTTCCTTCGGCAAGCAGGCAAACGCGCTGATCGGCCTGGCAACGATGCTCTGCGGCGACGGCACGGCCGCGCCGTGATCCTCGCGCCGGTCCTCGACGGCCTCCAGCATATCCCCGCGCCCAAGGAGCGCGCGATTCTTGACGTGGCGCTGCGTCTGTTCTCCCAACACGGTTACCGCGGCACATCGATGGAAGACATCGCCCATCATGCTGGGCTCGGGAAAGGCACGCTGTACCTTTACTTCGAGAGCAAAGAAGCGCTGTTCCGCGATCTATGCGAATACGTCTGCGACTACCTGATGGCTCAAGTTCGCGACGCGGCACTGCTCGATGCCCCGTACGCGCAGCGCATCACTACGGCGCTGCGCACGAAATTCGGTTTTCTCTATCGCGTGGTTGCGACGGCTCCGTTCGGAAGCGAGCTCGTCGATTCGCGCGATACCCTTGCGGCCGATATCTTCAAGCGGCTGAATCGCCGCGTCGAACTTGCCGTTGCCGACCTCGTCGAACGCGGCATCGCCTGCGGCGAGCTGCAGCGCACGAGCCAGCGTCTGAGCTCACGCTCGATCGCGCAATCGTTGATCGCATCGATGCGAGTCATCAGTTCGCTTGCCCGCGACGGCGGGGATTTCGACCGCCGCGCCGAGGCCATGATCGCCCTCCTCCTCGAGGGCCTGCGGCGCTCCTAATCGGCGGGTTTCAGGAGTTCCACGCGCTGCGGATAGATCGGGCGGTTAATCACCCGCTCGAGCGCATCTTCTTTCGCGCTCAGTACGAGTTCGCAGAAACGTTGAAAGCTTTCGCGCTCGGCTTCGCCTTCGGCAAAGCGTTCGTTCGCGGTGAGGTCGGTTTTACCGACGGCCGGTAAAAACGCGATATAGCGGCCGTCGTCGTCCTCGCCCACCCGCACCAGGCCTTCGTCCGAAAAGATCGCCACCGCACGCGACACGGTGCGTTCGTTTGCCTTAGCGATATCGAGCGTGCGAGCGATATCCACGTAGCTCATCCGCACGACCCCGTCGCGCGCCAGCCCTCTGATGCCACGATATAACTCGCGCAGCACGCCGAGCGTCGGCGCTTCCCGGTCGATGATAAAGTCGTTGATGGAGCGATCTTTCTCGCCGAATAGCAGATGGATCTGCGCGTCGGCCCCATCGCGACCGGCGCGGCCGGCTTGCTGATTGAATTCGGTAAAATCGAAGTTGAGGTGGTAGAGCACCACGTCGCGCACATCGGGGAGATCGATCCCTTCGCCGAACGCCGAGGTCGCAACGACGATGCGTAGCGCGCCCTCCCTAAAATAGCGTTCCACCTCGGTGCGTTCGTGCGACGGCATACCCGCATGATAGAACATGACGGCGTTGGGATAGTGCTTGCGGAGCGCCTCCGCTACGCTGGTAGCCTCTTTACGAGAATTACAATACACGATCGCTTTGTGGCCGTCCGCCACGAGATCTTTGAGGTACTGCGCCTTATCCTTGGTGCCGCGCGCGTCGACGACGTGCAGATTCTCTCGCACCGTAGGGTCGATCACCCACGCGTCGATCCGCAGCTCGCGGACGATGTGTGCGAACGCATCGTCCGCGGCCGTTGCCGTCAGGGCGAGAATTTGCGGGTTGCCGAGGCTGGCGATCGTGCGTCCGAGTTTGCCGTACGCCGCGCGGTGTTTGGACTCGTAGAGATGGTGCGCCTCGTCGACGACGACGAACGACGGGCTGCTCGCTCCCGTAAACGACGTGCGATGGTATTCGAGGAACTCCGGCGTGGCCAAGATGATGTCCCAGGCTCCGGCTTCCAGCGCCGCAAAGAGATCTTCGCGTTCTTCCGCCGAGATCGAACCGTTGGCGCGATGAATCCGTAAGCCGAGCGCATCGAGGCGGCGGATCATCGCTTCATATTGATCGTTCGCCAGAGCACGAAGCGGATAGATGACCAGCGTTTTTTCGCCTCCGGTCAGCGCGCGCAGCGCGGCCGGGTATTGAAAGCAGAACGATTTCCCACGCCCGGTCCCGAGAACGGCGAGCGTGTTGCGCCCCGCTTCGACCCGTTCCAACACGGCGCGCTGCGCTTCGTGCGGCTCGGAGTCGCCGATCAGCGCTGCGCGGATGCGGCGCGCGTCGCCGTCCCACGCCTCGCGCGATCGGTCGCCTTCCGCACGTCGCTCGAGCGTCGCCAGCGCGTCGCGCGATACCTCGATGTTGACGCCCCGGAAGCGCTCGCCGCCGGGGGCCGCCTGCGTGCCGGTAAGCGAGGCAATGCGCGCGCGATAGCGCACTCCGCCATCGATCTGCGGCGCAAGATGCTTCGCGATCCCCGCGCGGACGAACCCCAGCTGCACGGCTCCATAGTGAACCGCGATAGCATTCGGATCTTTGGGATTATCGGGTTGACGCCGTAGCTCCAGCGCGAAGCCCTCTTCCAAACCGTGGAGATGATCTTGGCGTCCCTCGAACGAGACGCCCACGATTTTGGTGAAGAACGACGATGCGCCCGCAATCGAGGCAAAGCGATCGTCGATATACTCGTGCGCCTTCGCAAACGTCGCGTCGAGAAACGACCCCAACGGGTCGTTCGAGTTGGCCAGCGCGCGCTCGAATGCCGCCTCCGACGGGGTCGGAGGCGGCAGCGTCGATTTACTTTTCGGTGTGCTCGTGATCGGTGCCCGGCTCCGGTTCGAAGCCTTCGAGATTGAGCGTAATCTCTTCGTGCCCTTGGTCGAAGGCGGCATCGTGCAGCCCGAAATTCTGCGCGTCGAGCGGGTCGACACCCTCGATCGATTCCGATTCGTGCGTCTCGTCGTATTCCAGCATACCGGCCGTTTCGACGTCGTCTTCGACGATCGTGGTTCCATCGGCCCGTTTGCGCTTGTAGCGAATCGGAGCCGCCTGCGTCGTCTGCCGCGGGCTCTTCTGCTTGGAGCGTCGCTCGCGACGGGCGGCGACGATGTCCTCGCGCGGTACGCCGCTGCTGCTGGCGAGCGCGGCCGCCTCGGCCTTCCCGCGGGCGCCGGTGCCGCGTGCGTCGGCTAAGCCGGCGCGACGGCGCTCGGCCGCCTTCGCAAGCTGGCGCTTACGGAACTGCAGTACGAGGGGCGCAGAGAAGAAGATCGAGTGATAGCCGCCCGAGCAGATGCCGACGAGCAGCGCGAACGCGAAGTTCTTCAAACTCGCGCCGCCCAGCGCCAACAGCGCCACGAGCGTAATGACGACGGTCGCGAGCGTGTTGAACGAGCGCGTCATCGTCTGCTTGATCGATTCGTTGACGATCACGTCGTACGGCTGCCCGGCCATCAGCTTGGTGTTTTCTCGTATTCGGTCCAAGATGACGATCGTATCCATGACGGAGTAACCGATAACGGTTAGCACCGCCGCGAGGAAGGCATCGTCGGCCGGTTTATTCGCCAGCGCGTAGATGCCGATCATCATCGCCGCGTCGCGAACGAGCGCGATCACAGTGACCAAACCGAAGATGTAGTTCCACCCGAAGCGGAACGCGATGTAGAGGAACTGGATGCCCAGCGCGATGACGAGCGCGAGCAGCGCGTTGCGCAGGTACTCGCTACCGAGCGTCGGCCCGATGGCGGTGATTTTCGAGGACGCGCGATCGATCGTGCCGGCCTTGCCGAGCGCATCGAACAAGGGTACGGAGTTATTCGCGAACGACGTCTGGGTCGTGATATCGAATTGCGTGCTCGCGGTGCCGAGCGTCGTGATGCGCTCGTCCTTCAAGCTGAGCGGGGCGACCGCCGTCTTGACTGCGGCCAACGTCGTCGGCGCCTTGAACGCCACCGTGATGTCGGTGCCGCCGGTGAACGAGAGGCCCAATCGCAGCATCTGCGAGGGCTGGAAACCCTGGCCGCCTTGGAAGCCGTGGAAGACCATCGACCCGATGCCCAGGGCGATGATGAGGTACGAGATCGTCGAGACGATCTTGAACCAGCCGACGATATTCCAGTTGAGTTTACGGAAAAACATCTCTTCCTATGCCCCCGTCTTCGCAAGGACGCCGATGTCTTCACGCTTGACGCCATAGAGTTCCGGCGAAGCCAGGATGTCGTTATCGACCATCACGTCGACGAAGAAGCGGGTGATGAAGACGGCGGTGAAGAGCGAGATCACCGTTCCCCAAAAGAGGGTGAACGCGAAGCCCTTGACCGTGCCGGTGCCGAGCATGAACAGCACGCCCGCGCCGACGATCGTGGTGAAATGGCTATCGAAAACCGCCGAGAAGGCGCGCGCAAAGCCGATGCGTACCGCGGCGCGCATCGTTTTGCCGTTCCATAACTCTTCTTTGATGCGCTCGAAGATCAGGACGTTCGCATCGACCGCCATACCGATCGAGAGCACGAAGCCCGCGATACCCGGCAGCGTCAGCGTTGCGTGCGATGCGGAGAGCACGCCCATCATCGCGAGAACGTAAATGACCAGCGCGGCGTCTGCCAGCAATCCCGGCAGTCGATAGACGACCACCATGAAGATGAGCACGAGCGCGAGGCCGAACATCGAGGCGTAGAGCGACTGCATCAGGTCGATCTTTCCAAGCGTCGGGCCGATCGTTTCTTTTTCGATGATGCGAATCGTCGCCGGAAGCGCGCCCGCGTTAAGCTCGTTCGCGAGCGTGATCGTGTCCTGTTGCGTGAAATTACCGGAGATCTCGCCGCTATCCGAGATGACGCCGTTGATCGTCGGTGCCGAAACGTAGCGATGGTCCAGGAAGATGCCCATGTTCTTCTGCAGATTTTTCTGCGTCATCTCCAAGAATTTTTTGGGATCTTTCGTCTGAAAGAGCACCAGCGGCGAGCCGCCGGTCTGGTTATAGCCGGATTGCGCGGCTTTGAGATCCTTGCCGGAATACACGACCGGCCCGCTCGCATCGTACGCCGTTTGATTGACGTACTTCTCGGCGGCGGCGCGCTGCTTGGCCGGAAGGTTCGGAACCTTCAATTCGGCGAGCGCGGCTTCGGCCTTCTGCACCACATCGGGCGGCACGATCTTGAAATCGAGGACCGCAGCCTGTTTGAGCAGTTTCTCCGCCTGGTCCGGGTTAGACACGTTCGGCAGCTCGACCAAGATGCGATTGACGCCGATCTTGCTGATCTGCGGCTCGGTAACGCCCAATCCATTGATGCGCCGGTCGATCACCTCGACCGTCTGCTCCTGAATCTGCGACGTAATCGTCGGCACGGATTGGGTCGGGTAGAGCTGGAGCAAGAGGCGCGAACCGCCTTGCAAATCCAGGCCTAGATGAATCTTGCTCTGTATCGGAAGCGCAAGCCATAGCGAACCGCCTACGATGGCGATGACCACGAACGCTTTAAAAAACGGTTTGAATGTATTCCAGCTCATCGACGTCTCTAGAAAAGGGAGCGCCACGGCATGGTGTGCCGGGGCGTCAAACCTTAGAAGTGTATCAACGCACACAGGGTCCCGTCAAACGGGCCTGCGAGCGCCCCTGTACGTTCACCACCCCTCCCGGAACCAACTGCAAACACGCCAGGCAACCATCCGTAGCCTCCTACACGGCGACGATCGCGTGGGGGGTGACCGGCAGCTCCGGCGGGAGCTCGGCGTAGCTCAGTACCTCGATGCGCAGGCCGGAGCGAGCGAGGATGCCGGCAAGAGTGGCCCGCAGGGTCGCGCCGCAGAGGAGGGCCGCCCGCTCGCGTGCGACGACTCCGGCATAGGCCTCAATCCGCTCGCGCAGGCCGAGCACTCGCTGCGGATCGATCGCCCGCTCCCCGTCGCGGCCAAGCCAATCGACGATCAGTTCCCGTTCGCATTCCGGGTCCAGCACCAAGGGTTCGAGCCGATCGATGCCTCGACGGCGCAGTAGATCGGGGAGGATGGCTCGGCGAGCCGCCTCCGCGAGCTCGCGAGGCTCTCGCTCGCCGCTTTCCAACATCGCTTCGAATACCGCCAGCGGGTCGCGCGGCCACGCGCTCTCGGATAAGAGCATGCCGACCGCTCGATGGACGGTACCCAACGGCAGCGCCTCGCCGCCGATGTCTTTTACCGCCGCGGGGTGCGTGGTGCGCAGATGCTCGAGCAGCGTTTGCAATTCTTGGCGGCCGACCAGCTCGGAGGCGAAACGGCGCGCCGTTTCGGCCAGGTGCGAGCCGATGACGGAAATCGGGTCGAACACCAGGGCGCCCACGTCGATCGCGCGTTCGCGCTCGGACTGCGCGATCCACGCACCGGGCAGGCCGTAGACGGGCTCGGCAAGCACCGTGGCGCCCAAGCGCTCCAGCAGCTGCGCGTCGGCTACGGCCAGCAGGCGATCGAGATCGAGCACACCTTCGCCCACAACGCGATCGCGCACGCGAATCGCATACGTCCGCGGGTCGCGCGCGAGATCGTCGCGCAAGCGCACCCCCGGCAGCACGATGCCGATCTCGCTAGCCAATGCGCGACGCACCTCGCCGACGCGATCCAGCAGCGCGTCCGCGAGCGGCGGCGCAAGCAGTGCCGCGAGATCGGCGCCGATATCGATCGAGAGCGCGTCCACGCCGACCAATCCGAGCGCCAACTCGGGACGGCGCATCGCCTGGCGTCGCGCGCGCTCGCCGGCGGCGGCCTGCGCGCGCTCGGCGAGATGCCGTCTACGGGCGGCGCCCTGCGCCAGCCCAAACGCAACCAACGCCAGTACGAGAAACACCCCGCGCGGCAACGCCGGGACGAATGAAAGCAACAACAGCAGCGCCCCGGCGCTACGCAACACGTCGGAACGCGCGAAGAGTTGTGCTGCGAGATCGGCCCCGAGCGCACCATCCGACGCAACGCGCGTAACCATCATGCCCATTGCCGTGGAGATGAGGAACGCCGGTAGCGTCGTCACCAGCGCATTGCCGATCGAGAGTAGCGCAAACGTGTTCAGCGCATCGAGGGGTGAAAGGCCGTGATACGCGATGCCGACGACTACGCCGCCAAGCAGATTCAACGCCACGATGACCAGCGCCGCCACCGCATCGCCTTTGACGAATTTACCGGCACCGTCCATCGCGCCGTAAAAATCGGCTTCGCGCTGCACGGCCGCGCGCTTGCGGCGCGCACCGTCGGCATCGAGCGCGCCGGCATGCACGTCGGCGTCGATGGCCATCTGCTTTCCGGGCATCGCATCGAGCGTAAAGCGCGCCGCTACTTCGGCCACACGTTGCGACCCGCTCGCGATCACGACGAACTGAATAGTCACCAAAATCGCAAAGACGATCAGCCCGACAACGAGATTTCCACGAACGACGAAGTCGCCGAAGGCCGGGATGATCGAGCCGGCCGCCCCCGGCGTCGCACCCTGCGTCAGAATCAAGCGCGTGGCCGAAACGTCGAGCGAGAGCCGGAACAACGTCGCCAGCAGCAATGCGGGCGCGAACGCCGAGAATTGCAGCGGCTCCTCAACCGTCACCGCCAAGAGCAGCACGAGCGCCGAGCCGAAGATGTTGATTGCGAGCAAGATGTCGAGCAGCCACGGCGGCAGCGGAACGATCAGAATCGCCACGATGGCCAGCACGATGCCCGCGAATGCGTAGACGGGGAGGCGCGTCATTCGAGAACTCCGGAGCGCAACAGTGCGCCCACGATTTCGGCAACGGCGACGTAGTGCGCGTGCGGGATCGCGTCCCCAACGCGCGCGTCGCGCCGCAACGCACGGGCCAGCGCAACGTTCTCGACGACCGGGATCCCGTGCCGCCGGGCCAGCGCGCGCACCTGCAAAGCCAACGCGTCGACCGCGCTAACCACAACGCGCGGCACCGGTACCTGCGGCGGCCGATACTCGAGCGCCACGGCCACGTGACTGGGATTGACGACGACGAATGCGGCCTTCGCCACGTTCGCGATCGCCCCCCGAGCCAGGCTGCGATGCAGTTCTTTGCGACGGCCGCGCGCATGCGGGTCGCCGTCGTGCTCGCGCATCTCGCGCCGAAGCTCGTCGAAACTCATCCGTAACTTCCGTAACCACGAGCGCCGCGCGGCCGCATATTCCGCAACGGCAAAGACGACCCCAACGGCGGCCGCGGCCGCTACCGCACGTTCCGCACCAAACGCGGCGGCGCCGGAAAGCGCCGGCAGCGAGCCTCCTCGGGTCGCAGCGCTCAGCAGCGCGTACAACGTCGGAAGAATGACGGCTGCCGATACCGCGAACGCGACCGCCGCGCGCAGCGCATGCGTGGCCGTCTCGCGCGAGAGCATGCGCTTGAATCCCTCCGCGGGTTGCATCCGCTCGAGTTTCGGGACGACGGCAACCCACTGCCACCCGCCATTCTGTGCGAACGCCGCGAACGCGCCGGCGGCCGCCGCACTCGCCAGCGGGACGCAGCCCCACGCCATCGTACCGATCGCTGCGCCGAGCGGATTTGCGCCCGATGCCGCCTGCATGATCCCCATGCGTGCGGAGGCCGCAACGCTTCCCGCGATCCCTGCAGTGGCGAATGCCGCCGCAACGAACGCGGCGTTCGCGGCGAACTCTCCCGCGCGCGCGATATTCCCCTCGCGACGCGCTTTTGCGACGCGCGACGGCGTCGCCTCGAAATGCTTCTCGCCGCTCGATTCGCTCACGGTACGGTCCCGGGCATCGAAAGAAGCGGATGCCCCGCCCGCGCCGCGATCGACGGCACGCTGAGCGCCGTGACGATCAACGCCGCGCCGAAGACCAGCGGGAACGAGAGCGTCAGCGTGCCAAACCGCGGAATCGTGCGCGAGAGCGCACCCAGCGCAATTTGCACCACGAACGCCAGCGCAATCGCGGGCGCCGCCACCGCCGCGCCAACCGCAACCACCCCCTGCGCGTACGCCAATGCGAACGGCCCCCAGCGCGCGGGATCGAACGGCATCCCGGGCGCGATGCGCACGAAACTCTGCGCAAAATACGCCAGCGTAGGGCGATAGGCGCCCAGCAGGACGTAAGCGGTGGTGAATGCGAGCGACCAGATGCGCCCGTAGCCGCTCGGGGCGACAAGGTTGACGCTCGGAGCGATCGCCTTGACGCCGACGTAATCGTCGACGGCGCGTCCCCCGGCATACGCGCCGTCGTAGAGCAACGATGCGGCCATGCCCATCGCGCTCCCGAGCAAGAACTCGCTGGCAAGGGCGATCCACAAAGCCGCGCCGCCGGCGAGATGCGCCGCGCGCACGCCGGGCGCGACTGCGAGCGTGAGATAGAGTGCGAGCCCCGCGCGAGCGGCCGGAGGAACGCTCGGGTGCGAGAGCCCCGGAGCGCGGAAGACAAATCCGACGCAGCGCGCGAACACCAGCAGCGACGTACCGCTCACGATGCCACGAGTTGCGGTATCGCAGCGACGGCATCGCGAAACAATTGCGCACACAGGTGCATGCCGAAGCTGCCGCAGAGCGCCACCAATACGCCGACCGTCACGATTTTAGGTAGGAGCGTTAGCGTCTGCTCCTGCACTTGCGTCGCCGCTTGCAAAATGGCGATCGCCGTTCCAACGATCGCCGCTCCGGTAAGGACCGGTAGACAGAGTACCGCCGCTACCAGCAGCATTTCGCGCAAGAGCGCATCGAAAGCGTCCATGCGGCGATTATGGCCGCCGCAACGTTGCCGCTAGATGTCGGCCGTATTACACCGAAGCGCGCCAGGCGGAGCCGGCGATCAGCGCCGAAACGATCGCGCGCGTCGCGGGCGATCGATTGAGGGTGTAGAAATGTACGCCGGATGCCCCGCGCCCGAGCAGCTGGGTCGCCTGCAGCACCGCATAGGCAACGCCGAGGTCCTCCACGGCATGCTCTTCTCCGCGGCGCAGCTCCAACTCGTGCAGCAACTTCGGCGGAATCGAGGCCCCGCACATTTTGGTGAAACGCGCGATCTGATCGGAATTGGTAATCGGCATCAACCCCGGTAACATCGGCACGCGGATGTTCGCCGCGCGCGCTCGCTTCACGAACGCCGCCCACGCATCGTTATCAAAAAACAACTGCGATACCAGAAACTCCGCGCCCGCCTCCACCTTCTCTTTAAGGTGCGCCATGTCGTCCGCGAGCGAAGGCGATTGCGGATGGCCCTCGGGATAACATGCGGCCCCGATGCAGAAGTTGTAGTTCTGCTTGAGCATCGCAATTAGCTCGCTCGCATAGGCGAAGCCGCCGGCCGGGGCCTGGAAATCGCTTGCGCCCTTGGGCGGATCGCCGCGCAACGCGAGCACGTTCTGCACGCCGGCTCGGGCCAGATCGTCGAAGAGCGCTCGCAATTCGGCCCGCGTCGAACCCACGCAGGTGACGTGCGCCATCACCGTCAGGCCGATCTCTTGCTGGATCTGCTTGGCCAAGGCGACCGTACGCGCGCGCGAGGATCCGCCCGCCCCATAGGTAATCGAGACGAATGCGGGACGCAGCGGCAAGAGCTGCTCGATTGCCGCGAATAGCTGGCGCGAACCGGCCTCATCCTTGGGCGGAAAGAACTCGAACGAAAAGAACGGCCGCGTGTTCGCAAGCGCTTCGCTGATACGCATGGTGCGCGCTAGGATTATCTACTACGGCCGCAAGCGCCTGTGCTCGGAGGTCCACCGAGAGCTCGCCGCAACCTCTCCGCAGACCAGCGCCCCTATCCCCGGACCACGAGATGAACTTACACAACCGGTCCATGACCGACTTGTCGATCAACAGCTAAAGGTCGCTGGTCGTTGGCGAATTAGCGGGCCAACCATCGAGTGATGGGATATCGGGCGTTGCACGTATACACGCATCAGCGTAAACCGCGATACCCAAATCACCCGTCCAGAGCGAATGCCATGGGACGCCGAATTCTTTGCGCTCGCGATCCGCTTGCGCGATGGCGTGCATAGCAAACGCGCGGGCGCGTTCGAGCCAACGTTCCTCTCCAGTTCGTTGATAGAGCCGCATATCGGCAAGCCTCTTATACCGGAATGCCTGTCACCCTGCAGCCTATGAGGTGAATTCGATAACTACCTTGGGAGGGCGTGAACATACGTCGAGCGCAATCGATAGAGGACGTGGCGACGGATCGGGTGCCCAGCCGGAATGCGCGGATGGTCAAAGTCGTCCGCAGGATTACGCGTCATTCCTAAACGCCGCATCACTTTTTGCGAACGTTCGTTGCTCGTAGCAGTCATCGCAACCACCTCCTGCCAGCCCAGTTCGTTGAAGGCATATCGCAGCGCCGCGGATGCCCCCTCGGTCGCATAACCATTGCCCCAACGGTCGACGGGCAATCGCCATCCGACTTCACGCCGCGGTTCGAATGGCGCATCCCAACCGATATCCGCCACGGCAATCACGCCCGCGAATCCGGGTTCGTCGCGTAGTTCAAGAACGAACCAGCCATAACCGTCGCGCTGAAGGCCGTCACGCAGAAGCCTAGCTTGTTCGAGCGAACGCTCCCTCGGCGTCGTACCGACGAAAAATTCCATTACACGCGGGTCGGCGTTCATCCGCGCCCACGGCTCGACATCTTCGGGAAGCCACCCACGCAGTCGAAGGCGCGGTGTCTCGATAGGCTTTAGCGATCTTGACGGCACGTTGCGGCTTAGGTCAGGGCATCGGCAAGCGCTTTCGGCTTGCGCGAAATCGCGAGCAGCAGCGTCATCGTGCCGGGGGCCGGGCGCTTACGTCCTTGCTCCCACTCCTGCACGCTACGCAGCGGGAAGCGATAGCGTCGCGCAAATTCTTCTTGCGTAAGGCCAAGCCGCTCGCGAAGGGCACGCACGTTTACATTGCAGACGAAGCGAGCGTTATCGGTAAACTCGAAATCCGCATCGCCATCTTCTCTCTTCCAGTTCTGAATCTGTGCTTCGGTCGGCTTCGGAAACGAATAGTCGCGATCGCCGCGCCCCAATTGCGAAAGCTTCTTACGGATAATAGGCATAATACATTCGCCTCTCGCTTCGTGATGCACGTCGAGCGGAAATGATGCGCCGCGCCGTACCGCGCGGCGTCCATACGAGCGTCAAGACGAGGTCATCGACAGCACCCGTAACCACGAACCGCCGCTCGCCAAAGTTACCGCGGGACTCTTCTTCGACGTACTCTTCCAGAAACACACGCGCTGCATAAGCAAAGCCGAAGCCCCGCAGTAACCTGTTTTTCTCGCTCTTAGCAGCATCCCACTCGACGGACTCAAAAGAACCACTCACGGATAGACTACTACGCTTGTAGCGTATAAGTCAACCGCGCAAAGCGCGATCACCGGAAGCTCGCAGCGACGCCGCCGCACACCAGCGCCCAGCCGTCGACCATCACGAAAAGCAGCAGCTTGACCGGCAACGACACGACCGGCGGCGATAACATCATCATTCCGAGGCCCATCAGCATCGCCGCGACCGCGAGATCGATCGCGACGAACGGCAGATAGAGCGCGAAACCGATCGCGAAGGCACTACGCAGTTCGCCGACCACGAACGCCGGTATGAGTACCACCAGCGGAGCGCTGCGTGGAAGCGTACCGGCGCGATGCGCGATGCGGTCGAAGAGCGCGATATCGGCCACGTGCGTTTGCCGCAGCATGAACGCTCGCAACGGAATGACGGACCGCTCGAACGCCTGCGATTGCGAAAGCGCTCCACGCGAGTAGGGGTCAACGGCGTCGTGCCCGATGCGTTGGAGCGTCGGGGTCATCACCACGAGCGTGAGCACCAATGCCAACCCCGTGATCACGGCGTTGGGCGGTAGGGCGGAGGCGCCGATCGCCGAGCGCACGAGCGAGAGCACGACGACGATCCGAACGAACGATGTGCACATGACGAGAAGAAACGGTAAGACTGCGAGCAACGTCAGCCCGGCTAAGACGTCGAGCGGGAGCGTTCCGCGGCTGGATGCCACGTGCAAGAGTGCGTCCATGCAGCGAGGGTAACGCGCCTGCGTTACCCTCGTGTGAACGTGTTGTTACGGGCGTTAGACGCTATGGAGGCGAGGGTCGCGAGATCAGTTCGGTGACGCGAACCCCGAAGTTCTCGTCGACGGCGACGACTTCTCCGCGGGCGACGAGTTTGTTGTTGACCAACAAATCGACCGGTCCGCCGGCGAGCCGATCGAGCTCGATGATGGAGCCCGTGCCGAGCTTGAGCACTTCGTTGACCGACATCTTACACTTGCCGAGCTCTGCGGTTACCGAAAGCGGAACGTGCATCAGCACGTCGAGATTGGCGCGATCTCGCGCGAATTTCTTTTGATCGATCGTCATGTTACTCCCCGCTCCCCGCCGGTAATGGCTCCCGTCCGTCGAGCACGAACGCATAGCAACCACCGCTCACGCCACCTTCGCCAAATGCAAGGGTCCATCCGGCAATGCCGGCCCGAGCATCGAAGGGCGCCATTGTGTTCATCATCGGCAAAAATGCGCCGGGCTCTAACCCCAGGAGCGTTTCGGCATCGATGGGAGCCAGAGGCACCTCGACCGCGACCTCGACCTCCACCTCCTCAAGGTCGGCGATCGCCAGCCGCATTCCCGGTACCGGTTGCGGCTCGCGCGAGAGTGCGATCGCGATGCGAAAGGCGCTCGCTCCCTCTACGAGCAGTTCGAAATAGGTGGAATAGCTCCCCAATTCCGCCGCCGGCTCGAAGCCGGCTGCGCCTTCGCCGCTGCCGGAAAGGGCGGACACGTGCACCGCCAGGGCATCCATCGTTCGCGCGAGCACGGTTCGCTCGATGGCCGAAAGCGGGCGCGGCTGCGCCGGCGACTCGCCGAAGGCCGACCCGACGAGCGCCAGCGCATCGCCCGAACGCAGCAGCATCGCCGTATCCGCCATGCGCCCGGGAATGCGGTAAACGGTAGCATCGCCGGCAATCGTTCGCCAAGCTTGCGGGCTTGGCAGCACGGGCTCCGAGACGCGTACGCGCACCTCCGCGCCGAACAGGGTGCTCAAGGCTTCCCGCACGCTGCTCGCAACCATACAAGCCGCGCCGATCGGCAGCAGCGAACGATCGACGAATCGCGCGTTGCGGATTCGCCGCCCCGAACCATCCGTCGCTCCCGAGTCTTCGAAAGCGAGCGCCCTCATTTCACCAAATCCATCGCCGTTTTGCCCAGGCCCCATTGCGCCGTCTGCCCCGCCGAGAGCGCGTCGAACGCCAAATACGCATCTTTGAGCCGCGCGAGCGCGCGGTCGATATCGACCCGGCTACGCTCTCGACGGTGCGGTTCGAGCGCTCCAAACGCCGCGTCGCCCGGCTGCCCGACGTGCGGAATACTCTCCGCCGGAGCGGCGAAGTGGCTTGCATCGATCGCCTGTAGCCGCGTCCCCGCCGCAAAACGCGCGAGAGCGATGCGTCCGACAAGCACCCGTTGCAGTTCCCGCGCACCGCTGCGCGGGTCGATAACGCTACGCGAGTAGACCACGCTGCCGTCGCGTTCGATCCGCACGCCGGTCGCTCGCCCGAGGGCTGCGTCCACGGAATCGATCGCCAGCGGTGCGAGCGCGCCGCCGCCATCGACATATCCCAGCACCGGCCGTCCGTCGCTCCCGCGCAACACCCCTGCGTCAATCGTCATCGCACCGTCGCGCGTGTACACCGCACGCCCTCGCTCGTCGCGAGCCATGAAGTACGTTTGCTCCGGTGCCGCGACACTGAGGGGGTCTTGCACCGCGCGCGCGCCAGCGTGCGCGGTTGCGACATCGTCGTGCCCCGGGATCGCGCCCGGTGTAAACGCCATCCGCACGTCGGCCGCACGCGCGCTGATGCGCTCTAACGCGGCGATGGTGGCAGGATTCACGAGCATGCCGCGCCCTCCGTTTCGACATCGAGGACGATTCCTCGCGCGGCAAGCGCGAAACGCGCTTGCGTCAGTGCGGCGCGAACCCGTTCTTGTAAATCTCGGCGGCACACCGCCACCAGCCGAACGCGATTGCCGGATGTCTGCAATGCCACATGCACGCGCGCTTGCGTACCGTCGATGCGAAACGTCGCGCGTTTGACATCCGAGGCCGGGCGGAGAAACGTGCGCTCGATACGGCGCGCAAGGCTCGAGCGCGACGCGCGCCGCTCGACGGGATCGGTGAGAAGGCGGCCGGAGCGCTCGACGTTTGGAATCGCTCGCACCGTATCCGACGCCCTCGGATGCTCCGCGCCGATGCGATGCACGGGCTGCTCGCGATGCAGCCCGCCGGCCACCGCCTGCTTTTGCGAGGGCGCGCGCGTTGCGCGGGACGCGCAATCGGCGAGATGCAATGCCGAATACCATGCTTGCGAAAGCGCGCGACGATCCATCGCGGCTACCGGCGCGCACAAGATGCTGATCCCCAGTTGCTCGGTCATCATGTCGATAACCATGCGCTTCAGCCATGACGATCTCGTGACGTACGCGTGAACGATTTGTGCAGGCTGAGCCCTAGCCAACGCCGAGCACCCACCCTTGTTGCGGGGCGTGCAGTTTTTTTGACCTGGCCTGGAGGGCCATTTCCAAACTTCGTTTTGTCAAAAAAATGCTCGAGCTAAGAAATTTCATGGATGAAATTTCTTGGCGTCCCCGCAACAAGGGTGGGTGCTCGGCGTTGGCTAGGGCTGGTTCAGCGGCCGATAGCGTCCGTCGTCGAAATCGCGCGCGCGATCGAGGTAGAGCACGCGATTGGCTAAGTCGAAGGTCATGACGAAGTTGCGCAGTGTGGCGTAGCCGATATTGCCGGCATCGTTTTGATCCGCAAACGCTCCGTGTTTGGCGAGAACGACGCTTGCGAAACGGTGGAACATGCGGAACGGCCCAAAGTAGAGTTGGTCGACGATCACCTTGGTAGCGTAGTTCCAGCCACCGATGCCGCGCTCTAGCACTTGCGCTTTGCCGACGGTGCTCACCAAGCCCGGATGCCGGTCGAGAAAATGCTGGAACACCAGCAACTCCGCCGTGTCGCCGGTATCGACGTAGAAGCGCCCTTGCACGCCGTTGAGCGTTGCGAGCATTTCCGGCAGTTCGCGGTCGGTATCGATGGTGACGGGGCTACCCCGCACCGGGAGCATGCCCGGCTTTGCAATCGTGAGTTCGTGCAAGTCCGGATCGATGCGCACCTCGGCCTCGGCAAAGAGCGGGTAGCCGAGAACGCCGTCGACCGGGAACCCTTGGTTGATCACCGTGCTGAGATCCACAACCGATGCCACGTGCACCGGCACCCGCACCGATCCGATATGCAGCGCGCCGAGCGCAACGATACCGTTAGCCGCCGTGCGCGCGATACCGCTCACCTGCAAGCGCCCTTGCGGCACAAGGTTCAATCGCCGGGCGAGCGTGGGTGAGATGACGATACCCTGCGAGCCGGAGTCGAGCAAAAAGTTCGCGGTGATGCCGTGGATCCGCACCGCAACGAAGAGCAGGCCCGCATAGGATCGAAGCGGCACGCTTACGGGCTGCGACGCATCGACCGTCGTCGAAACCAGCGGGGCGAACGCGTCTTGGGCAATCGTAGGATCGATGACGACGCTCGTGATGCGGCTGGTGATATCGAGCGACGGATCGCCATCCGATTCAACTTGCGTGTACGGTACGAGCAAGCCGTGGACGACGTGATAGTCGCTGCTGTCGACCGTGTGAATCGTATCGTCGTTCACGTAGGCAATCTCGTCGACCAGAAAGGTGCGCGCATCTAAGCCGACGTGATACGTCTCGCCGCCGGGCGGCGCGACGCGGATGATCCACACGAGGCGGCCGTCGGCAAGCCGGCCTAGCCCCAACATCGTGTCGTACGACGGGTTGCGCGCGAAGTCGCCCGACGATATGTCGTGTTCGGTGATGCTGCGCCGTAGCGAAATGCCCGCTAGCAGCCGTACGTCGCCGTTAGGATTCTGTTCGTAGATACGGTCGCCGTCGCGTAATTCCGTTTCGGTTTGAATGCCGATCTGCTCGTCGCTGCGCTCGCGATCGCCGTCGCGAACGTTGTGGAACGTGCCGGTGCTGCCGAGCCCGACGATCGTGCCACGCTCTTCATAACGGCGAACGTCGCGTACGTGCAGGTTCGCGATCGTCGCGAGATAGGCGCGCAACGCGCTCTCAAGGTGAATGGTCGGTGGTGGGCTGGAAGGGACGGAAGCTTGCGCACCCATCAAACAAACGGCGAGGGCGCAGAGCAGTACTCGCACGAGAGCGCTCGGACTAGCGGTGGGCGCTGTACTTCGCGTAGCTGGCGAGCACGTTCTGAACGTAATTCTGCGTTTCGGCATAGGGTGGGACGCCGCCGTACTTCTCCACCGCGCCGGGGCCGGCGTTGTACGCTGCGACGGCCTTGCGCACGTCGCCGCCGAAGCGATCCATCAAGCCTTTGATGTATTTGGTTCCGCCCCAGACGTTCTGCGCGGGATCGTATGCGTTGCTGACGCCGAGGCCCGCGGCGGTGCCGGGCATGAGCTGCATCAAACCCTGCGCGCCGACCTTCGACGTGGCGTTCGCGTTGAAGCCGGATTCGTTGGCGATGATCGCTTTGACCAAATTCGGGTCGACGCCGAACGTCGTCGCGTTGGCGCTCACCAGTTGATCGATCTGCGCAGGCGGGACCATTGCCGGGGCGTTCGAAGCCGCGTCGGCGCTGAAGGCCGAGTTGGCCGGATCGAGCGGGGCGTTGCCCTGGCCGTCGATGGCAGCCTGCACCATCGCCGCGAACGACGGGCTGTTCGGATTGAGTAACGGCAAGCCGTCGATACCGGTACCGTCGGCCATCGGCATGGGCGGGGGCGTACCGGTAATTTGGGCGATGCGCGCGGCGACCGCGGCTAAATCAGTCGAGATATCCATGGGCTTCTCCCAGAGTATCGGCAATCTGCCCGAGTGCCGCTAGTGTTGCGGCCGCCGGCGACGGCTCGCTTCCTTGCTGCAGGAACCGCCGCAGCGCGGGCTCTGCCTGCAAAGCGTGGCTTAAGCCCTCGGCGTGACAGGGAATGCCCAAGGAGCGGGCCTCGCGCGTGCGCTCGAGCGATTCGAGCGCTGCGCGGACGGCGGTAGCCGCATGACGATGCGACGGCGCGGCGGCATGGTGCATCGTTCGGCTCACGCTTTGCAGCACGTCGATGGCCGGGTAGCGGCCGGCGGCGGCAAGCTCGCCGCTGAGCGCAATGTGCCCGTCCAGCAGCGAGCGGGCCGCTTCGCTGATCGGGTCGCGGTCGTCGCCGTCGTTGAGCACCGTGGCCAGGAGCGTCGTCGAACCGCCGTAGGCCGGCCCAAATCGCTCCAGCAACAGCGCCAAACGCCCGATCACGCTCGGAGGAAAGCCGGCTCGCCCAACGCTTTCGCCGGACGCGACGGCGAGCTCGCGAGCCGCGCCCGCATAGCGCGCGAGGCTATCCATGAGCACCAACACGTCGAGCCCGCGCGCGCGCAAGGCGCCGGCTTGCGCCACCGCCACATCCGCCGCGCGCATTCGCTCCGCGGGCGGGCGATCGCCCGTAGCGCACACGATCGTGGTACGCGCGTCGATGCGTTGAAGCCACTGCTGCGCCTCGCGTCCGCGTTCGCCGATCAACGCGACGACGACCGCATCGCACGAGACGCCGCGCGCAATGGTTTCCAGCAACGTGCTCTTGCCGATCCCGGGCGCACCGAAGATGCCGACGCGGGCGCCGCGGCCGATCGTCAGCAGCGCATCGATCGGACGAATGCCCGTCCAGAGCGGTTGCGTAACCGTGGCGCGTTCGTCGGGAAGCGGAGGCCGCGCATCGAGCGCGACCAAGGGCCCGTCGAGCCGGGCCTTGGCGTCCAAGGGGCGCAGGCGCGCGTCGACGGCGCGACCGAGCGCGCACGTCCCGAGCGGCGCTAGTAACGCGGCGCGGCTAAGGTACGCGCCCGTGCCTGCGCGCAAACCCGCGCAATCGCCGTGCAACGCCGCGCTTGCGGTTCCCTCGGCGTCGAGTGCATAGATCGTCGCCATCGTCGGATCGGGCAACGTCGCGATCGTGACGGTGGCTCCGAGCGCGGCGCGGGGCATCGCAAGTTCGACGAATTGCCCGCGCGCGCGCACGACCGTACCGCGCGCGATCACGTGCGCCCGCAAGCGTCGAGGAGCGCCTCGAAGCGAGCTCCGAGCGAAACGTCGATGCTGCCGTGACGAACGTCGATCGCCACGTCGCCGCGCCGCAACTTCGCGTCGGGAATGACTGGGAGCTGCATCGTATGCAGGGCGTGGAGGTCGTCGGGGTGCACGCGGATGCCGAGCGGGAGGTCGCGGCGCAGTTCGGCAAGCGCGTCATCGACGATCGCGGCGATATCGACCGGAGCCAGACGCAATTCGCGCCCGAGAATAGTGGCGCCGAGGTCGCGCATGAACGTTTCGATCCTCGCCGCGCACGCATCCTCGAGCGCGGCCCGCATCCGCTTTATCTGCGCGACGAACGCGCCGAATACGGCAGCGGCGGCGGCATCGACCGGCGCGCTGCTGCATTCCACGGTTTCCGGCGGAGCAGCTTCCGGCGGGCTATCACAGGGTGGCGGATCGGGAAACAGGTAGGCTGCCAATGGAACGAATGCGTCAGGCATGGCGCGAGAGCACTTCCTGCGCGTCCGGGAACAGCGGCGAATGCGGGCGCTGCATGCGTCGCACGATCGCATCGCGCTCGTGTTGCGGGTAGAGTTCGAGCACGGCGGCGGCCGTTGCCGCCGGCAGCGCGCTGATAATCGCGGCCGCGGCGTGCGGCGGCTCGTTCGCGAGCGCGCCGCGCACGCCGGCCGGCGTATAGCCGGCAACCGCTTGCGAACGGCGCGCGATCGTGGCGCGCTCGAAGGCGGCGGCAAGAGCGCCCACCATCGGCCGGGCGGCGATTCGCGCGACCACGACGCCGCCAAACGCCAACGCCAAGGCGGGGAGCAACGGTACGATCGCACCGTAGAGTAGCCACCAGACGTCGTGCACCGGCGCCGGATCGCGTTGAAAATCGACCGCTTGAACCGTGAGACGATCGCCGCGCCGCGCATCGAAGCCGACGGTCGCAGCAGCAAGCTCGCGAATGTTCGCGAGATCGATCGCGCGCGCCCGATCGACGAACACGGCGGTCGTCGTGCGGGCTAACCGGCCGGGCGCGCCGCGCGAGGTGGTTTCCTCCGTATCGCTCCCACGATCGCTCTGCGATGCGCGCTTGAGATAGCGCTTACCGCCCTGCACGTACGACTCTTCGGTTCCGGTTGAAGCGATCGGCGCGCCCGCGATCACCGAACGCCGCACGCGATGCCGTTCGATCGAGAGCGGATCGGTCTCGGTGTGCACGCGAACGATACTGGTACCGGCGCCGAACGCGGCGTCCAGCGCAGATTGTAGTGCCGCCTGCAGCGCTCCCGCATCGCTTTGCTCCGCATTCGCGTCGAGTGCGATCCCGCGGTCGTCGAGCAACGTCACGCGGGCGGGCGTTAATCCCGCGACGCTCGCCGCGACGAAGGCGCGAATGCCGGTTACGGCCTGGGGAGCGAGCATCGCTCCGGGATGCATCCGCAATCGCACGCTCGCCGTTGCTTGGGTGGTGTTCTGGTCGGCGAATTCGCTTGCGTGCGCCGGCGCGATGATCACGCGCGCGTCGTCGATTCCGCGGATGCCGCGCAGGCTCCGCGCGATATCGCCGGCCAGCCCGTCGCGCGCTTGCGCGTCGATCACCGATTGCGGCGTCAGCATGCCGA
>Ga0307373_10005425_pt1 | contig 20852 bp, 21 predicted proteins | sample OX2MG_FD_202534 | JGI IMG/M metagenome (GOLD analysis project Ga0307373, IMG submission 202534) | Soil microbial communities from Risofladan, Vaasa, Finland - OX-2 | ecosystem: Environmental > Terrestrial > Soil > Coastal area > Acid sulfate soil | place: Finland: Risofladan, Vaasa | collected...
GGCGCCAGGTGCCGGTCATTGTGGGTCGCTGGAGAGAACTCGACCGGCCCGGCTACCTGGAGATCGATCTGGTCTCCCACAGCGGTGAGGTGGCGGCCGGCGATTGGCTCAACACGATCTGCGCGACCGACCTCTCCACCGGCTGGACCGAGCGGGTGGCGGTGATGGGCAAGGGCCAGGTCGGCGTGCTGGCGGCCATTTGCCAGATCCGAGAGCAGCTCCCCTTCCCGCTCTTGGGGTTGCATCCTGACAACGGCTCCGAATTCTTGAACTGGCACCTGGTCACCTATTGCCAGCTGGAGGGGGTCGCGCTCTCTCGCTCCCGGCCCGAGCACAAGAACGACAACGCCCACGTCGAACAGAAGAACTGGACCTTGGTCCGGCGTTTGATTGGCTACCAGCGCCTCGACACTGCGCTTCAACTGGACTGGCTCAACCGGCTCTACCGAGACCTACTCCGGCCCTACAACAATTGCTTTCAGCCGGTCATGAAATTGATTGCCAAGGAGGCGGTCGGGCAGCGCACGGTCAAGCGCTACGATCGACCCACCACCCCTCTCCAGCGTCTCCTCGACTCCGGCGCTGCTGACCCCGCCAAGATCACCAGCCTGGTCGACCTCTATACGGCGGTCAGCCCGCTCACCCTCAAACGCCAGATCGACCGGCGGCTGGCCGCCATGCCCACCGCATCGGAGGTTGCAGTCAGTGCCTAAGCGCCTATCCATGCCGGTGCGATTCCTTAATGAGGGAACCGATCAGCCTCGGTGCGATTCCTTAATGATTGACAACGGCGCCGTGTGCGCGGCGTCGCCAGGCGAGGATGCGTAGCCGGATGCACGTCTGGTGGTCGGCCGACGCGGCGCACGGTGATGGCGCGGGGCAAAAAAGTGACCCCGACGGACCGCCTCTTGGGTTCCGGTACCCGCCTTGCGGCCGGTTCCGGCTCCCTCGAACGTATCCCTCGGGGCCGGGATCTACCTTAGCTGCCCGCTGGTGTCCCGCGCAACGGCCTCGTGCGCGGCGTCGCCAGGCGAAGATGCGTAGCCGAGGGTTCAGCCCGCTTGCAGGGAGAAGCTATCGAGCGCCACATAGCGCAGGGGAGGGCCGAGTTGACTCTCGAACAGGGCATAGCCGTCAACGCGCCAGCTCGGGAGGTCGGGCGGCCGGGTCAGCGCTGGCAGCGCCGCCACCGCGCGGCCCTGGGCACGCGCCAGGGTCAGATGGGGTCGGAATTCGCCCGGCGGCACCTCAACCCCGGCCGCCAGGCAGGCTTCGTCCACCGACTCGGACAGAGCCGCGATCTCATCGCGACCCAGCGCCAGGCGCAGATGCAGGCTGCGCAGCGCGGTCCTGGCGCCGAACCAGCCCACCCCGCCGAGCCCGGCGTCGAAGGCGGGAATGTCCAGGCGGCGCAGCTGGCGGCGCACCTCGAGCAGGCGACCCGGGTCGGTGGGACCCAGATAGCGCAGGGTGAGGTGCAGATTTTCGGGCGCCACCCAGTTCAACTGGGGGCCGAGCTCGGCGCAGCGCCGCAGGTAGGGTTCGAGCTGCGCGGCGCGGGAGGCGGGCAGGGGAACGGCGATGAAGGCGCGTATGCGCTGATCCTCGTTCAGACCGCCCTCCTATCTGTCATCGGCTCCATGCTAGGTGCGCTGGTCGCGCCGCCGCGCGTTGGCCGGCCTCGCCATACTTGAGGGCGGTGCAGAACCACCTGCTGGGCGGCGTCGTTGGCGTCCTGGCGGTCCTGATCGGGATCGCCTGGGGCCTGGGGGCGCTGCGCCGCCGCGCGGCTCGAGTTCTGGAGCCGAGGCAGTACGCGGAGATGGGCGGAATCGTCTACACCGTCTTCCAGCTCTTCTTCGCCGCCGCCCTGATCGGCATCGGCCTGGTCATCATGGTGCTCATGGCCACCGGACGCTGAGGTTCAGCGCGGCCTAGGGGCTGGGGCTGGGTGCGGGACTGCTGGGCGCGACTGGGACCCGGGGCAGATCGCTTGGGCCCACGTGCCCGATGAGGGGGATGTGCTGCCCAATCGAGAGCACCGGTCGGGCCAGTCGGGAGGTCTGCAGCTGAGGCTGCAGGAAGTCCTGGTAGATGGTCTCCAGCTGGCTGAGCTGGGGGGATTGGGAGATTATCGCGCCGTGCCCGCCGCTGGCCTGGTGGCGAAGGGTGGTGTATTGCTGGCCGTCGACCAGCCCGCGGGTGACCGGGTTGGAGTCGAGCTGGGTCTGCATGGCCTGGATCTGGGTCAGGGTCAGGGTGGCGGCGTTCAGGGTCGGGGCGAAGGCCCGATCCAGCGTGACCAGGATGGAAAGGCCGAGGTAGCAGACGAGGAAGGCAACCCCGATGTGAATGAACACACCCAGCAATCCGTCGACGCCGCGCACCACCCGGGTTCGATGCAGGAAGCCACCCAGTAGGCCGCCAAGGTACCCGGCGACGACGGCGACAACCAGGGCCGCGAAGAGCACGGTGACGGTGTTGGCGTGCATCACCAGACCCAGGAGGTGACCGAAGGCGCTGCGCTTGTGCAGGATCAGGAGCAGAGAGCCGAGAAAGAAAATCTCAACCAAAAGGGGCTGCACCACGCCGCGCTGAAAGCCGACCACCGCCGCGCCGACGAGAAGAAGGGCGATGACGACGTCAATGCCCATCGCCGACTAGCCCAGCGCCGCCCTGGACACCCCCGCGTGCGATTGGCGCTGAGCCTCCACCACCAGATAGCCACAGAACATGACCGCGATTCCCAGCGCCTCGCCCAGCGGCTGCACCGCGTAGACGGCCGAGGTCTGGGCATAGCTGTGGGTTCCCGCGACCACGAAGGCGCCGGCGGCGATCAGGGCCAGCCCGGTCACCAGCCCGGGAGCTGAACCCCGGCGCCAGGCCGTCCAGGCGGACCAGGCCGCGCCCCCGACCAGCGCGATCGTGCCCAGGATGTTGGTCAGCGGCGCCAGCAGGATGGCGGGAGACCCGATGGTGCCGCGCCCGGGCACCGCGGCAGCCAGGTGCGAGGGGTCGATGGACGACAACCACACCCCGGGGACGGCGACGACGGTGATCACGACCATCGCCCAGGCCGCCACCCGGCCCGGGCGCCCGGGAGCGATGATCTGAATCGAACCGACGCCCAGCCAGCCCACGTTCAGCACCCCTCCAAACAGGTAGTAGCCGCGGTAGGTGAGCGGGGTCCAGCCGTGGGCCGCACCCACCGTCTCGAAGCTGGCCGCGATGGCGAACATGGCCAGAGCCAACCCCCACGAGAGCTGGTAGGCGCGCCGACGGTGGGCGTACTGGCGGAGCACGACCACGGCGAATACGGCACCGATCAGCGCCGCAGCGAGGGGAAATCCAAACAAGTCATGCGAATCTTAACCCGCCTCCCGCGCCAACCCGGCGCCTCAAGACGAAGTCGGAGACGGGCGGGGGAGAAAACGCCCCCTCTCCAAATGCGCACCGGTTAGACTCGCTTCACCGCCTTGGCTCGCACGATTTCCATCGCCAACCAGAAGGGGGGCGTGGGTAAGACCACCACCGCCGTCAACCTCGGCGCGGCCCTGGCCGAAAAAGGCCAGCGCGTGCTCCTGGTCGACCTCGACCCCCAGGCCCACCTCACCATCAACATGGGGGTCAAAGCGCCCGACGAGCTCGAGCTGACGATGTACGAGCTGCTGGTGGACCCGGCGGTAACCGTGGCCGAGGTGGTGCTCGCCAACGAGGGCATTGGTGTCCACTTCATGCCCGCCAACATCGAACTCGCCGGGGCCGAGAGCCAGCTCATGATGGAGATCGGGCGCGAGGGCATCTTGAAGGAGAAGCTGGAGCCGGTCCAGCGCCGCTATGACTTCGTGCTCATCGACTGCCCGCCGGCTCTGAGTCTGATCACGATCAACGCCTTCGTCGCCTCCGACGAGGTCATCATCCCTCTGCAGTGCGAATATTTCGCCATGAAGGGCATGCAGCAGTTGCAGCGAACGGTGGATCGCGTCCGGACCAAGCTCAACCCTCGGCTGCGGCTGGCCGGAATTCTGCCCACCATCTACAAGTCACGCACGCTCCACTCTCAGGAGGTCCTGCAGCTGGTGCGGGAAAACTTCGGCGATCTGGTTTATGACTTCGTGATCAAGGACTCGATTCGATTTGCCGAGTCGCCCTACGCCGCCACTTCGATCCTCCAGTACGCGACCGCCTCGGAGGGGGCCGCCGCCTACCGGCGGCTGGCTGAAGTCGTGATCGAGTCCAATCACCGCTAGGGAAGGCAAGCCATGAGCAAGTTCAAGCGCGTCTCGCTGGCCGGGTCGGAAGAGCTGTTCCGGCCCACCCGACCGGACTTTGCGCAGGAGACTGACGACACCATCACAGAGATGGTCGACCGCAGGCCGGCCGAGAAGCACTACCGCACCCTGCACCTGACCGAGGCCGAGATCGAACTTCTGCTGGAGGCGATCCAGGCTGCCAAGTACCCCGATCGGGCGCGTTCCAAGCTGCCCCTGGACACATTCGAACGCTACGACGGCCTGCGCGACAAGCTCCAGGGCATTCGCGACGCTTGAGCGCCACCGCGCCTGAATCCGACCGCCTGCTGCGCTGCACGCGGACGGTGCGCCGCGGGCTGGATCTGGAGCGCCCGGTGGCACGCGAGCTGCTGCTCGAGTGCCTGGCCAGCGCGGTCCAGGCGCCGAGCGGATCCAACCGCCAGGCCTGGCACTTCATATTCGTCTCCGAGCCCGAGCGCAAGCTCGAACTCGCCCGCCTCTACCGGAGCGGGTTCCAGCGCTATGAAGCCCAGCTCGGCCCCACCGAGGGCGATCCAGCCGCGGTTCGACTCCTGGCCTCGGCCCGCTACCTGGCGGCGAACCTGGAGCGAGCGCCCTGGCTCCTGGTCCCAGTTCAACGAGGCCGTCTCCAAGCCGACGCCACGACCCAGACCCAGGCGGCCTTCTGGGGTTCCATCCTCCCCGCCCTCTGGAGTTTCATGCTCGCCGCCCGGGCCCGCTCCCTGGGCACCGCCTGGACGACGATGCACCTGGCCCACGAGGAGGAGGCGGCCGAGATCCTGGGCCTGCCCCCGGGGCGCTACACCCAGGCCGGGCTGACCCCGATCGCCCACCTTCTGCGCCCCGATGTCGGCCCCGGCCCGCGGCGCCCAACGGCGGACGTCGTCAGCTTCGAGCGCTTCAGCGACCGCGCCGGCGCCTGACCACGTATCCGAAGGTCCAATAGAGCATGATCAGGGCCAGAACCAAGGCCAGCGCGGCTCCCAGTTGGTGCACACCATCGGTGTATCAGACTTGTGTCGTCGGCCGCTCGGCGGGGTATGTCTAAAGCTGCATGTCAAAGCTTCAAATCGTGCGCATCGCCGGCGACCGCGAGGTCAACGGCTACGTGATCTCCTGCGCCCGCAGCGGGGAGGCGGTGGTGATCGATCCGGTCGAACCGGTGGACAAGGTTTTGCCCCAGCTCGAGGGCAAGCAGCTGGCCTGGATCGTGGCCACGCACGGCCATCCCGGTCACCTGGCGGGTAAGGATCAGCTCCAGGCCGCGTGCGGGGGCGTCACCGCCATGCACGTGGCCGACGCCAAGAATTATCTCCGCTCGGCCGAACGCTACCTGGTGGACCAGGACGTGTTGCCCTTTGGAGACTTCGAGCTCCACGTCCTGCACACCCCCGGTCACACATCTGGCAGCCTCTGCTTTCAGGTTGCCAATCACATCTTCACCGGAGACACCCTGCTCGCCGGCGGTCTGGGCAAGCAGACCCCCGGCGCGGACCTTCGGCGCCAGCTCTATTCGATCCTCCGGGCGGTCGCCCCGCTGCCGCCGGCCACCGCGATCTATCCCGGCCACGGCCCGGTGACCAGCCTGGAACGGGAGCTGGCCCAGAGTCCGGTTTTCCGCGGCCTGGGTCAGGGCTGAGCGGCGCTCACCGCTGCGGCCGGAGCCGCTGGCCGCGGCCTGGCTCCCCCACCACCGCCCCCTGGCTGAAGACGAGCTCGCCCCGGGCGTAGACCTGGCGCACGGCGAATTGGAAGGCCTGACCGTCGAGGGCCCCGTGGCGCTGGCGTGAAAACATGCCCTCGGCCTTGACCTCGGTGCACGCGTGGGGGTCGACCAGAACCAGATCGGCGTCCGCACCCACGTCGAGCGTGCCCTTTCGGGGCCACAAGCCCAGGCGCCTGGCGGGCGCCTCGCTGACCCAACGCGGCGCCCGCCAGACGTCGCCCAGGCGTCGCGCCAGCTCGAGGCAGCTCAGATACAGGGTCTGCACCCCGGGGCTGCCGGGGTGCGCATCGGCCAGGCCGAGACCCAGCTTCTGGCCGTCGGTATGGGGGGCGTGATCGGTGGCCACGATCTCGATCTCGCCCCGCCACAGGGCCGCCTGGAGCGCCGCCCGGTCCTCCTCCCGGCGCACGGGCGGATTCATGCGCATGAGCGAGCCCAGGCGGGGGTGGTCCGCCTGGGTCAGATACAGGTACTGGGGGCAGGTCTCAAGGCTCAGGTCGGCGCCGCCGGCCCGCGCCGCAAGCGCCGCCTCAAGACCGGCCGCGCTGGACAGGTGGGCGATGTGCACCGCCAGCCCGCTACGGGCGGAGATGGCGCCGAGGGCGGCGACGGCGATCGCCTCGGCCTCCTCGGGCCGGGACGCCAGCAGATCCTCGTAGCTGACGATGGCACGCGCCCGGGCAAGCAGCGTCCCCGCGTCCTCGGCGTGCACCGCGAGCAGCGCGCCGAGGGCGGCAAGCTCGGGTGCCAGGCGGCTCAAGGTGCTGTAGTCCGGCGGGGTCTCGAGATCGGGACCCTGGACCTCGGGCGAGTAGACCAGGCTGCGGTCCGAGCGCCTGTAGGCGTAGCCGAGGTACGCTTTGAGCCCGACCGCGCCGGCTGACAGGAGTCCCCTGGCGGCGTCGGCGTCGGTGCTGGAACGGACCACCCCCCAGAGGCCGAAATCGATGCGAGCGCGGCGCCCAACCAGCTCCGCCTTGGCCTCCAGCACGGGCGCGGAGTCGACCGCCGGAACCGTGTTGGGCATGTCGACCACGGTCGTGACTCCGCCCGCGGCGGCCGCTGCGGTCAGGGTCGCGAAGTCCTCCTTATCGGGAAATCCGGGGTCCCGGCCGTGGACGTGGGCGTCGATGGCCCCGGGCAGCACCCAGAGTCCGGTGGCGTCCACCACCGCGGCCTGCTCCGGCCCGGGCAGCTCCGGCTCCAGCACGGCGGCGATGCGCCCCGCCTCCACCAGCAGACTGCGCGGGAGCGGCCCCCGGGGGAGCAGCACCAGCCCGCCCCGCACCAGCAGGGTCAAGCGGGCGCCAGATCGCCCCGGCGCAGCAGGGAGCGCATCTCCACGCCCAGCCGGCGCAGGTTCGAGGCCGCCCCCTCCTCCCGATCGAGGACGGCGATCAGATCTAAGACCTCGCCGCCCGCCTCGCGCACGGCGACGATGGCGTCCATGGCCGCGCCGCCGGTGGTGAGCACGTCCTCGATCATGGTCACCCGCTCGCCCGCCTGCAGGACGCCCTCGAGCGTCTTCTGGGTGCCGTAGTCCTTGCTCTTCTTGCGCACCAGGATGAGTGGGATCCCGAGCTCCATCGATACCGCCCCGCCGAGCAGGACCGCGCCCAGCTCGGGAGCGGCCAGGCGCTGGGTGCCCGCCGGCACCATCTGGGCCAGGCGACTCCCCACGCGGCGCAGGATGGAGGGCTGGGTCTCAAACAGGTACTTGTCGAAGTAATAGTTGGAACGGCGGCCGGAGCGGAGCACGAAGTCGCCTTGCAGATAGGCCACCTCTACCATCTCCCGCGCCAGCTGCTCCAGCTCCGGATCCATCTCAGACCGCCGCCAGCTCGGCCAGAAGATGGATCACCATCTCGGTGGCGCGGTGGAACTGGTCCAGGCTCATGCGCTCGTTGGGAGAGTGGAGGCCGTCGCCGGGGAGGCCGAAGCCGGTCACGATCATGCGCGGGTGCAGCGCCTCGAGGAAGTCGACCGTGACCGGAACCGAGCCCCCCTCTCGGGTCAGGGCGGGCTCGGCCCCGAAGGACTTGCGAAAGGCGTTGCGGGCGGCCTCGATGCCGGCGTGTGCGGTGTCGATGAGCACGGGAGGGGCGGCGCTGATCTCGACCACGCGGGCGCGGGTGGCGGGCGGCACGAGCTCTTGGACCCGGGCCCGGAGCTGGGCCAGGGCCCGCTCCGGCTCCTGATCCGGAACCAGCCGCAGCGAGACCTTGGCCTTGGCCCGGGCCGGGATGACGGTCTTGGCCCCCTCCCCGACGAACCCCCCGACCACCCCGTGGACGTCGAGGGTGGGTCGCGCCCAGCGCCGCTCGAGGACGCTGTAGCCGGGCTCGCCAGGCGCTTCATTGAGCCCGACATCGGCCAGCTCCCGGGCCTCGTCCAAGGGCAGGCGCATCCAGCTCTTTAGCTCGGCCGGTTCGGGACGGCGGACGGGATCGAGGAAGCCCGGGATCTGGATCACGCCCGAGGCATCCTTGAGCCCGGCGATGATGTGGGCGAGCGCGTTGAGGGGGTTGGGCGCTGCGCCTCCGAAGATGCCGGAGTGGAGGTCGACCGCAGCGCCCTCGACCTCGATCTCGGTGTAGATGAGCCCGCGCAGGCCGGTGAGCAGTGTGGGCAGACCGGGCGCGGCGAAGCTGCCGTCGGCGATGAGCACGTAATCGGTGGCGAGTTGGTCCGATCGTGCGCGGAGGAGTTCGGGCAGGCTGCGCCCGGACACCTCCTCCTCCCCCTCGATCAGGAAGCGGACGTTGATCGGGGGCGTGCCGGCCCCGATCCAGCAGGCTAGCGCGCGCAGGCTGGCCAGATGCTGGCCCTTGTTGTCGTTGGCTCCGCGCGCATAGAGGTAGCCCTCGCGGCGCTCGGGGGCGAAGGGCGGAGACAGCCATTCCTCGAGGGGATCGGCGGGCTGGACGTCGTAGTGACCGTAGATGGTCAGAACGGGCGCTCCCGGGCGGCCCATCCACTCGGCCATCAGGACCGGATTACCCTGCGGGCGCACGTCGATCAGCTCGCCCTCGAAGCCCATCCCACGCAGGCGTGCCAGGAGCCAGGCGGCCGCGCGCCGGCAGTCCGCGCGGTGCTCGGGGAGGGCGGAGATGGAGGGGATGGACAGGAGCTCGATCAGGTCCGCCTCAGCCTCGGCCCGCCCTGCCCGAGCCAGCTCCAACGCCCTGTCCACCATGTCCAGAACTGTAATCGAGCCGCCCGGGGCGGGGCGGTGCCGGACCTCCGACATGATGTATGCTCGCCGCCCGGGAGCCGGTCTCGGACCCCGGACGAGCATTCATGTGGAATGGTGATCGGAGTATTGCGCTTCACGCTTCACACCCCGGAAAGTGCCTCCCTCAAGGCCAAGCGCCAGGCCACCAGGGGCGTCCTGCAGCGCCTGGGGCAGCGCTTTCCCGCCGCGGTGGCCGAGGTTGGCGGATTTGATCTGTGGCAGATCACCGAGGCCGCTGCGGTGGTGGTCAGCGCCGACGCTGAGCGCGTGGACGGGCTCCTCGCGGCCATGATCCGCCACCTGGAGGCTTTGTCGGGAGACGCGGTGCTGACCCAGGTCTCAACCGAGCTGGTCTCGATGTGAGCGTGCCCTGGGCCGTCCACCTGCGCGACGGGAGCGATCTCGCCTCCTCTCCAGAGGAGGCCCGCTCCCGCCTGCGCGCCGGCAACCTGCCCTCGGTGCTGCTTCGAGGGGGGACTGCGCCAGCGCTCATCGCCGGTGAGCGGCAGCTCAGCCACGATGAACTGGCCGACCTGGCCGGGCGCACGGCCGGTGGACTTGGAGCGCTGGGCCTGGCGCGGGGGGAGCGCGTCGCCATCTTCGCCGAGCGCAGCCTCGACTGGATCCTGGGCTACCTGGGGCTCCTTCGGCTGGGCGCGATCGCCCTCCCCCTGAACCCCGACTACACCGAACGCGAGGTGGAGCAGATCCTGGCCGACGCGCGCCCGGCCGCCGTGCTCTGCGATCCGGGCCGGCTCGAGCTGGTGCGCGGCCTCCAGGATCGGATGCCTTGGTTGCGGCGTGTGATAGATCTGAGCTCGATGGCGCTGGCGCCGGCGCCCCCCTGGCCTTCAGACGGCCCCGACGACCCGGCTCTGATCATGTACACCTCGGGTACCACCGGGCGCCCACGCGGGGTGCTCTTGGATCACGGCAACCTGCTGGCCCAGGCTCGAGGGGTAGTCGAGGCCTGGCGCTGGACGAGCGCTGACCGTTTGGTGCACGCCCTGCCCCTGTTTCATATTCACGGCCTGGCCATGGGGCTGACAGGCACCCTGGTCGCCGGCGCCAGCCTGGATCTGGTCCAGTGGAGCCCGGCTGCGGTGGTGCAGCGGCTGCGCGCGGGCGGGACCATGTTCTTCGCCGTGCCGGCCATGTACCAGCGGCTCTGCGCCCACCTCGAGCAGGAGCCGGCCGACCTGAGCTCAGTGCGCCTGTTCGTAAGCGGATCCGCCCCGCTTCCCCCCGCCCTCTTCGAGCGCTGCGCCCGCCTCCTGGGCCAGTCGCCCCTGGAACGCTACGGGCTGACCGAGGCCGGGATCATCGTCTCCAACCCCTACGACGGCCCGCGGCGCCCGGGCCGGGTCGGACACCCGCTGCCCGGGGTGGAGATCGGGATCGGGGAGCGAGGCGAGATCCTGGCCCGGGGAGGCCAGGTGTTCTCCGGATATTTGAATCCGGCCCCCGACGCCTCGGTCCAGGTGGTCGACGGATGGCTGCACACGCAGGACGTGGGGGAGATCGATGAGGACGGCTCGCTCGCCATCAGCGGCCGCCTGCGTGACCTCATCATCAGCGGCGGCTACAACGTCCATCCGCGCGAGGTGGAGCTGATCTTGGAGCAGCATCCGGGCGTCCGCGAGGTGGCTGTGGCCGGCGTGCCCTCGGAGCGCTGGGGGGAGGAGGTCACGGCCTACGTGGTGGGGCAGGGTCCCCTCTCCGAGGAGGAGCTGATCGAGCACTGCCGAGCCCAGCTGGCAGCCTACAAGTGCCCGCGCCGGATCCGGTTCATCCAGGCCGTGCCCCGCAACGCCATGGGCAAGGTGATGCGTTCCGTCCTGGACTCGGCGCCGCCCGCGTAGCATCGAGCACATCGCTCCCAAGCACAGCTACCTGGAGGAGTTCCGGGCCACGCTCCCCTGGCCCCTGGACCCGTTCCAGGAGGAGGCCATCCAAAAGCTCGACCAAAGTCAGGGGGTTCTGGTCAGCGCCCCGACCTCGAGCGGCAAGACCGTGGTCGCGGACTACTGCTGCTTTAGAGCCCTCCAGGAGGGGCGGGGGACGATCTACACCACCCCGCTCAAGGCTCTGTCGAACCAGAAGTTCGGCGACCTCTGCCGGCGCTACGGCGAGGCAGCGGTGGGCCTGGTAACGGGCGAGAACACCATCCGTCCCGACTCCCCCATCGTGGTCATGACGACCGAGATCCTGCGCAACGTGCTCTACGAGGACCTGCCCCGGCTGGACTCGGTGGGGTGGGTGATCCTGGACGAGGTCCATTACATCGACGACTTTCCCCGGGGCTCGGTCTGGGAGGAAATCGTGGTTCAGGCACCCCGCCACATCAAGTTCGTCGGGCTTTCGGCGACCATCGCCAACCACCAGGAGCTGGCGGCCTGGATGTCAGAGAATCGGGGGCCGCTGCCAACCGTGGTCCACGTTGAACGGCCGACGCGCCTCACCCTCTGGATGGCCATTCACAACCAGTTCCTGCCCCTGTTCGGACCTGCGGGGGAGATCGAGCAGCGCACCTTCGAGCGCGGCGTCGAGGACGACGAGCACAACCAGCACCGGCCCGGGTTCCGCCAGCTGCCTGAGAACGAGCTGCTCCAGGTGCTGGCCGAGTTACGCCGCCGCCGCATGCTGCCCGCGATCTACTTCATCTTCTCCCGCCGGGGCTGCCGCGAAGCGCTGCAGCGCTGTGCCTACCACGATCTCGACCTGACCGACCGCAACGAAAAGGCGGAGATCGAACGCCGGGTGGATGAGCGCCTGGCCACCTTCGAGGATGCCGACGAGCTGGCCCTGTTCCAGCGTCTGGTCGACCAGGACATGCTGCGCCGGGGCCTGGCGGTCCACCACGCCGGCCTCCTGCCATACCACAAGGAACTGGTCGAGGAGCTCTTCAGCGCCGGACTGATCAAGGTCGTGTTCGCGACCGAGACGCTCTCCTTGGGCATCAACATGCCGGCCAAGGCGGTGGTGGTCTCGTCCTTCACCAAGTTCGACGGGGTCGAGTTCGCGACCCTGACCACGGGCCAGCTGACCCAGCTCATGGGCCGGGCCGGACGCCGCGGCATCGACCTGGCCGGCGACGGCGTGATTCTAAAGGAGCCCGAGGTCTCCACCGCCACGGTCTACGAGGTGGCCATGGGCGAGAGCCTGGTGGTCGAGTCCAAGTTCCTGCCCAGCTACAACATGGCCCTGAACCTGCTCCGCATCTACACGCCAGAGGAGGCTGACGAGCTCATGGCGCGCTCCTTCGGGCAGTACCAGAAGCGCAACTCAGAGCACGACCTGGTGGAGCGGCTGAGCAACCTGCGGGTCCGGCTCAAAGATCTCCAGGCGACCTGGGACTGCGAGCGCTGCCGTCCCCAGGATCTGACCGACTACTACCGTCTGGAGGACCGCCTGCGGGCCCTGCGGATCGAGATCCGGCGCCTGCGCCGGCAGGCCGTTCCAGTTCCCCGGCGGGGACGCGGCCAGGGTGGATTTAAAGGCCAGCCCCACGGGGCGGCGGGGCGCCAGCTGCATCAGTTCGATCTCGAGCGCCGGCGCCTGACCGAGCGCCAGCGCCGGCTGCGCGTGGTCAGCTGCCCGCGCTTTGGTGAGCACGTGGCGCGTCACGCCGAGCTCCACCAGCTGGAGGTGGCGCTGCGCGCGGGAGAGAAGCGCATGGCGGAGGCCAAGGACGAGTACGTGCGCAAGCTGCGGCGCATCTGCCGGGTCCTGGCCGAGACCGGATTCCTCGAGGGCGAGCGCCCCAGCCCCAAGGGCCTGCTCGCCTCGCGCGTCTACGCCGAGAATTCGCTTCTCATCGTCGAGGCGTCATGGCAGGGATGGCTCGACCATCTGAGCCCGGCCGAGCTCTGCGCCTGCCTGGTCATGCTCACGGCCGAGGACAGGGGGGGCCGGGATCGTGGTCCCCGCCAGGTCAGGCACCCGCCCAGCCCGGCCGTGGCGCAGACCCTACGCCTGCTGCGCCAGCTCCATCTCCGCTTCTCCGACATCGAGCGCGATCTGGACGAGCCCAATCTCAGACCGCCCTCGCACGACTACATCGACTTCGCCTACCGTTGGGCGAGCGGAGATCCCATGGACCAGATCCCGCTCCCCGCAGGCGCCGATGCGGGCGACGCCGTGCGCACCATGAAGGGCCTGTACTCGCTTCTGCGGCAGCTCGAATTCGCCCTCCGCCAATCCGGACTTCCGCTGCAAGGGGTCGCCCAGGAGGCGGTGAAGGCCATGGAGCGCGACGTCATCCGGCGCCCCTAGGGCACCATCTGAAGAGAGCGGATGGGTGGTCGGCTTACCATAGGCCGCGATGGAGAGCACCTCTGGGAAGACTGCCGAGGGAATCCTGGAGCGAATTTTCCAGCCCACCACCAAGCCCAGCGCCATGGACCAGGCCGAGGAGACGCTGCGCCATCCCAAGCGCGTCGCCTACATCGCGACCTCGAACCGAAACTACTACTGGCGTGGCCACCTGCAGAAGTTCGTGCTCGATTCCGGGCTGGTGCCGATCAGCCCCTTCATGCTCTTCGACTACTACCTGCTCCACACCGTGCCCAAGGACTTGGTGCGCGAGGCGATGAACAATCTGCTCGCCCGCAGCGACGAGGTCTGGGTCTTCGGCGCCCTGTCGCTCGGGGTCAAGGTGCAGATCGGCATCGCCAAGCGGATGCAGAAGCCGGTTCGCTACTTCGACATCTCCGACCTTCCTCTCGCCGTCCTTCCCATCTCCGAGGAGACCGCAGAGGAGGAGCTGCGCGACTAGGCGGCGATGGTTCAGTGCCGGAACAGGACCAGGTAGGCGGCGATTAGGGCCAGGCTGTTCTGGGTCGCGTGCATGACGAAGGAGTTGAGGGTCGATCCGGTGCGCTGATAGATGTAGGCCGCCGCCAGCCCGAACACGAAGAGCAGGGGGAGCAGCGGCACGATCAGGTGAGCGCCGGCGAAGACGGCCGCGCTCAGGACCACGGCTAAGGGCAGGGGCACGACCGAGCGCAGCCAGCCAAGAAGCGCCCCCCGGAACAGCATCTCCTCGGCGGCGGGCCCGACCAGCGCCACCAGGGGGACCAGAAGAGCGACGAAGACGGGATCGAGGGAGATCCGAACCAGAGGCAGCGCGTTGCTCTGGGGCGGCCCCAGATAGCGCTCACCCAAGCTGGTGAGGAGCGCGCCGGAGATCAACGCCATGATCCAGACCACCTCGGCCAGCGCCACGTCCTGGAGGCCGGTCCAGTGAAATCCCAGCGCGCCGCTGAGTCCGCGCCAGCCACCAAAGCTGAGGTACAGGGCCGCCAGCAGGGAGAGATAGAACAACCACATCAGGCCCGCCACCAGGTCCGGCGCGTGACGCGGCGCAAATCCGGGTGCGAGGGCGCGCAGGGCGATGGCGGAGACCAGGAGGACGGATCCCCCGAGCAGGAGCCAGATCCCAAGCGCGGCCAAAAGACGCCGCCCGCTCACCCTGTCCACGTTCCTATAGTGGCCTTAGATGGGCTCACTCGCCGGACTGCTGCTGGTCGCGGTCTCGGTTGGGCTGTCCAACTTCGCCGCCTCGATCGGCATCGGGCTCTCCGGGGTAAGTGCCCGGACCAGGCTTCGAGTCGGTCTCGCCTTCGGTGCCTTCGAAGCCCTGATGCCGGTCGCCGGCCTGCTCCTGGGGAATGCCGCGCGCGGCCGCCTGGGCGGGATCGGACACTACGCCGGAGGCGCCCTGCTGGTCCTGACCGGCGCCTACACGATCTGGCGTGGGCGCGCCCCGCGCGCGCCCGGGGCGGGCATGGACACCCGCTCCCTCCTCCTCACCGCGCTGGCGCTGAGCGTGGACAACCTGGTGGTGGGCTTCGCCATCGGCGTCTACCACGTCAACATCCTGCTCGCCGCGGTCCTGATCGGGGTCGTGAGCGTGCTCATGTCGCTCGTCGGACTCGAGATCGGCGGCCGGCTGGGGGCCGCGTTCGAGGAGTGGAGCGACGAGATCGGGGGGGCGATCCTGATCCTGCTGGGCCTGGGCCTGGGCCTGGGCGTGGTGCGCTGAACGCGCCGGTACGCTCGCACCTTCGGCTGGGGGCTTAGGCTATGGCGCTGATGGACGCGGAGCGCTTGCGGGAGCTACGCCAACGGGCGTTGGCGGGAAACCAGCGCCACCTGGCGCGACTGCGCGAGCAGCACAAACTGACCGTGCGTGAGCGTTTGGATCTGCTTCTCGATCCGGGTTCTCTGATCGAGGATGGACTGCTCGCCAACAACCTGGCGGAGGACCTGCCCGCGGACGGAGTGGTGAGCGCCCTGGGCCTGATCGCCGGGCGCCAGGTGGTGGTGGTGGCCAACGATCCAACCGTGAAGGCGGGCTCCTGGGGCGCACGCACGGTGGAGAAGATCCTGCGCAGCCAGGAGACCGCCGCCCGGCTGCGCATCCCCATCTTCTATCTCGTCGACTCGGCCGGAGCCAGGATCACCGACCAGCTCGACATGTTCCCGGGCCGGCGGCACGCCGGCCGCATCTTCCACAACCAGGTCCGCCTCTCCGGCCGGGTGCCCCAGGTCTGCCTGCTGCTGGGCCCCTCAGCCGCCGGCGGCGCCTACATCCCCGCCTTCTGCGACGTGGTGATCATGGTCGAGGGCAATGCGTCGATGTATCTGGCGTCGCCACGCATGGTCGAGGTGGTGGTGGGCGAGCACGTGACCCTGGAGGAGCTGGGCGGGGCTCGGATGCACTGCACCCAGAGCGGGTGCGGAGACTTTCTGGTCCAGAGCGACGAGGAGGCGATTGCGCTCGCGCGCAACTACCTGTCCTACCTGCCCAGCAATCACGCCACGCCGGCCCCGGTGCTGGATCCCTGCCCGCCCGGCGCCGGGCCCAGCATCGCCAGTGTCATCCCGGCCGAGTCCAACCGCGGATACGACATGCACCTGGTCATCGGGGCCCTCGTCGACGCCGACAGCCTGCTCGAGGTCAAGAGCCTGTTCGCTCCCGAGATCATCACCGGCCTGGCTCGGATCGACGGTCGCGTCATCGGCATTCTCGCCAACCAGCCCATGCACAAGGGGGGCGTGCTCTTCAGCGACAGCGCGGACAAGGCGGCCCGCTTCATCTGGCTCTGCGACGCCTTCAACCTGCCCCTGCTCTTCCTGACCGACGTGCCCGGCTTCATGATCGGGACCGACGTCGAGCGCGGCGGCATCATCCGGCACGGAGCCAAGATGATCACCGCAGTGGCGGAGGCGAGCGTGCCCAAGATCCAGGTCGTGGTGCGAAAGGCCTACGGCGCCGGGCTCTACGCCATGGCCGGGTCAGCCTTCGACACCGACGCGGTGCTCGCCCTGCCCAGCGCGCAGATCGCGGTCATGGGCCCCGAGCCCGCGGTCAACGCCGTGTACTACAACCGTCTGGCCGCCCTGGCCGAACCCGAGCGGGCGGCGCTCCGCCGCCAGCTCGAGGCCGAGTACAGCGAGGGGGTCGACCTCTACCGCCTGGCCGCCGACCTGGCGGTAGACGACGTGGTCGAACCGGAGCGCCTGCGCGAAGTTCTAATCGGGCGCTTTCGCGCCTACAGCACCCGATTTGAGCCCCCGATCGACCGCCGTCATGGTGTGCCCCCGGTCTAAAGCCGGCTCAGTTGATCCAGAGCGGCGGCGATACGGCGTCGAAGTCGCCGCTCTGGGTCAGCTGCCGGGGCTGCCCATACAGGGGCGAATACCAGAGTTGGAACACGCCCGCCGGATCGGTCTTGGCCGGCGCGTAGAAGAGTAATCCGGTTCCGTCCGGAGACCAGGCGGGGACGGCGGCCAGACCACTTTGGAAGACGACAGTCGGAGGACCGATCAGCTGCTGACCGTCGAACTGCCAGACCTCGAGCTCGTCGACTCGAGCCGACACCGCGCAGACCATGGCGATCCGGGTCCCGTCCGGGTTGAGCGCCGGCTGCTGGCAATGCTGCTCGGGCTGGGTCAACTCGACCTCGGTCCCGTAGGGGTGGAGCCTGAGGTTGATCGTGGACACGTTGAGCCCGCTCGAATCGATGCCGAACTTGGTGTAGATCAGGCCCCCACTGGCCAGTGGCACCGGCTGCACGTCGCCGCCGGTACCGGGATTGGGGATGGTCCAGCGCTGAGCGTAGCCGCCGCCCAGCGGCTCCGACCAGATGGCCAGATCCACGGTGTAGCTGGCCAGGTTCTTGCCTCGATCGGTGCTGAAGAAGACCGTTTTCCCGTCGGGACTGACGCGTGGGTAAAACGCCCACAGGTTCGAATAGACCTGATAGGTGTTCTGATCAGAGGTCAGGCGCCGCTTCACCGCGCCCGTACTGGAGAGCAGGTAGAGGTCTGAATAGTTGCCGGTGCGCTTGACCGCGACCATCTGCTGGTCGTCGGGAGTGAAAGCGGGTTGGGACCAGGAACCGGGTGGCCCCAGAGGGCTGAAGCGTCCGCCGGTGAGATTGAAGAGCTGGCCGGAGGAGACGGTGACGATGGTTCCGGGCAGGGTGAACGCAATCTTCTTGGGGAGGGTGACGTGGGTCGTCTCCGGTACGGTCGAGCGCCGGGTGTGACCCAGAAATGCATACACGCCGAATCCGAAGACGACCATCAGCAACGCCAGCATGAGTACGCTGAGGCGCCTCATGAGCTGGGGAAGTACTGGTGCACCAGGGGCAGGATCTTGGACCAGTCGGGGATTAAGACCTGCTCTTGGGAGGGCAAGGTCAGGTTTGAGGTATAGCCGTCGACCAGGGTCACCTGGTGGATCTGGGCGAGAGAGATGGAGCGCACCACGGGCAGCAGGGACGCGATGTCCTTAAGGCTCATCGAGGTCTGGAACTGCTTGTTGAGGGCCGCCGCCACCCCGGGCAGATCCCCCGCCGACACCTTGTAGGCCTCATCTCGCAGCGCCAGCAGCACCTGCTGCTGGCGGATGGAGCGGCCGAAGTCGCCGCGCAGGTCAGAGTGGCGCGAACGCACGTATTCGAGCGCGTGAGCCCCGTCCATGTGCTGGGCGCCGGGAAGGACCGCGATGCGATAGAAGCCGTAGGGGTTGGAGGTGTTGATGTCAGCCGGGTAGGCGTCGTCCAGAACCGGGTTCATGATCGGCACGTCGACCCCCCCGACCTTGTTGATGACGTTGATCAAGCCCTGGAGCCCGATCCACGCGTACTGGTCGACGTGGACGTTGAAATCCTCCTCCACGGTCGAGATGGCCGCGCTGACGCCACCGTAGGAGAACGCCACCATGATTTTCTGCGTCCCCCCCGTTGACAGCGGCACGTACAGGTCGCGCGGGATGGAGAACATGGTCACGCTCTTGGCCTGGGGGTCGAATCGGACCAGGATCATGGACTGGGTGAGGAGCCCGGTGCCCTTGGCCGAGACGTCGCAGAGCGTGGGCAGGTAGCAGAATTTCTGATCGTTGTCCGACCCCAGCAGGAGCAGCGTGAAGGGCTGTTGGGTGCTGGTCGATCCCACCGGTGCGTGGCCCCGGGGAACGCTCGCCTGCTGACCGGTCTGGGAGACCGCGAGGTTGATCAGGGGCAGGAAGTAGGCTCCAGCACCGATCGCCCCCGAGGCCAGAAATCCGAGCAGCACGAGCAGAATGCCTCCCAGGCGAAGCTGGAGGCCGCGCTGCCGGCGCTGCCGGGCGCGGCCGCGCCGACTGAATGGGGGGCGGCTGTCCCCCCTCAACTGGTCGCGCCCGGACCCAGGACGCGCGCTCGATTCGTCACCTGATCACAACGCCGAGCTGGCCCAAGTCGTCACGCACCGAAATCCACCTCCTGCTCAGACCCGTCCCAGACCAGCGTCGTGTGCGAAGGCTGGGAGCGAGCGACCACCTGCCCCTGGCGCAGCACCAGGTGGCGCGGGCTCAGCCGGCGGAGGGCGTCAAACCAAGTCGTCTGCTCGAAGACCACCAGGTCGGCCGGTGCCCCCAACTCGAGCGCGCCCGGGGTCAGGCCGAGAGCGCGCGCGGGGTTGAGCGTGACCATCTCCAGGAGTTGGTCGAGTTCGTGGGCGCCGGTCATCTGGCCGAGGTGCGCAAGGACGAACGCAGCCTGGAGCGGATCGCCGATTCCAAGTGGGTACCAGGGGTCCATGACCGAGTCGTGGCCCACGCAGACGTTGACGCCGGCCGCCATCAGCTCCTTGATCCGGGTGTGCCCTCGGCGCACGGGATAGCCATCGAAGCGACCCTGAAGCACGGAGTTGTCGAGTGGGTTGGTGACCATGTGCATCTGGGCCCGGGCGATGTTGGCGATGAGTCGGCTGGCGTAGGCACCGTTGTAGGAGTGCATGGCGGTGGTGTGACTCGCCGTCACCCGCCCCTCCATCCCCAACCTGACCGTCTCGGCGGCCATGACCTCGCTGAATCGCGACTGCTCGTCGTCGGTCTCATCGCAGTGAATGTCGACCATCAGACCGTGTTCACAGGCGAGCTCGATGGCGAACCGCACCGACTCCACGCCCTGCTCGCGCGTCATCTCGAAGTGCGGGATGGCGCCGACCACGTCCACCCCCATCTTCACCGCCCGGCGCATGAGTTCGACCCCGTCCGGAAACGACATGATGCCCTGCTGGGGAAAGGCGACGAGCTGAAGATCGATCTGGCCGGCCGCCTCCTCGCGCACCTGGAGCAGCGCCTCCAGGGCGCGCAGCTGGGGGTCGCAGACGTCGACGTGGCTGCGCACGTGCTGGACTCCGCTCGCCAGCTCCCAGCCCAAAACCGCGAGCGCGCGCCGCCTGACCTCGTCCTCGGTCATCTGGCTCAGGTGCTCCGACCAAATGGCGATGCCCTCAAAGAGCGAGCCGCTGAGGTTCGCTCTCGGCTGGCCGGCGGTAAGAGCGGCGTCGAGATGGATATGGGGTTCGACCAGAGCCGGGGTAACCAAGCGTCCGCAGAGGTCGATGGTCATCTTGGCCTCGGCCTCCGGCGGGGCCAGCAAGCCGTCCTCAACCCCCAAATCGCAGACCGCTTCAGCCCCTGCCAGGCGGGCGCCGCGCAGAAGCAGATCGAGCATTGGCCGAGGCTAGCAGAAGCGCGCCCGCGGTCCGCCGGAGCCCCTCCGACAGCGGGCTCCGAGGTCTGCTAGTCTCACCCTCGTCGCAGCCGTTTTGAGTGGAGGATGGCATGTCGCCAGCAGCGGTCGAATCGCCCGGCGTTGGTACCGCGGTACCTGTCCGCGAGGGTCTCTACGGCGAGCGAGTGGTGGCGGTCGAACCAGGCGGAGTGGAGTACATCCCCGAGGGGGAGCGCCACGGCCGACCCCTGCAGCTGTTCTGGACCTGGATGTCTCCCAACCTTGAGTTCGCCACCGTATTCGTTGGCTGCATCGGCGTGTATCTGTTCGGAGGCAGCTTCTGGGAGGTGGCCCTGGCCGCCATCTTGGGCACCGCGCTGGGCTCTATAACCCACGCCGTGCTCTCCTCGTGGGGCCCGCGCTTCGGAGTCCCCCAGATGGTTCAGGGACGAGCTGCGTTCGGCTTTTTCGGCAACATCCTGCCCGCGGGGCTGATGTCGATCACCGCCGGCATCGGCTGGTTCGCGGTCAACTCGGTCTCGGGGACCTTCGCCCTCTCCGCCCTCTTCGGATTCTCGTATCAGGTCTCCATCGTCATCATC
>Ga0307373_10005426_pt1 | contig 20849 bp, 20 predicted proteins | sample OX2MG_FD_202534 | JGI IMG/M metagenome (GOLD analysis project Ga0307373, IMG submission 202534) | Soil microbial communities from Risofladan, Vaasa, Finland - OX-2 | ecosystem: Environmental > Terrestrial > Soil > Coastal area > Acid sulfate soil | place: Finland: Risofladan, Vaasa | collected...
ATCCGCCGAGCCGACAGGGTCGGCAACCAACCGGGGCACCCGCCGCGGCTGGTGTTAGAAACCCGGAACTCTCATTGAGGGTGGATCCGTTTTCGGGGTCCTGTCAGGAGGCCCGACCACGTTGCAGTCCAAACACATGTTCTATATGAGGTCGCCCTCAGCGCGATCCGTCCGGAATGCCTGGCTGGCGGAGCATCATGCGCCAGTTATGTGCTAACAACGCAAACCACGTAGGTCCACCAGTTGTAGCCGGTGATCACATGCCCGGATCCTTACTCGCCGAGTCGATAAATGAACTCGACCGACTGGTTGGTACTCGGGGCTTCATCTCCCGTCTCCCGCTCCAGCTTTCCTTCAGTCAGCGCCGGAGCGAGCGGCGCGCGATGAACGCGCGTCTTGGATGGTCACGAGGACGACTCGATCCGCTTCTTCGAGATGGACGTAAACGATGAGCATCCAACGCCACGGTCCTAGCACGAAACGGAAGCCTGACCAGCGCCCTCCGAGTTCGGGCCCGAGTTGGGGAAAGCGGCCGAGCGGGCGCACAGCTCGCTTAAATCTCTGTTTGGTGTTTCTTGGCAGGCTGTGAGACCGGATCAATCGGTCTAGGTCGGCCCCTGCCGTCCTTGAGATCTCGACCCGCGCCACGCGCCTAAAGGTCGTCCAGGTTTATCGTTCGGCCGGCCCTGGCGTCCTGGAGGCCCTGATTAGCACGCTCCAGTGCCCCAGGTAGGCCATCCAAGAGGGCGGCGACATGGCGCGCATCAGGGTCGGCTTCGTCGAGCGCTTGCGAAAGAAGTGATCGCGCGAGTGTGCCTTCATTCACGTGGGTGCGCTCAGCCAACTTGGCGAGCTTGGTTGCATAGGCTTGATCGAGAGTGACGTTGAGGCGTCGACTGGCGTTGGGCATGAGGCGATCGTACACGAATCAGCACGTTACGTGCATGGGCCGCCGGAATCGCGGTCTTCAGAGCCGATAGATGAATTCAACCAACTGAATTGGTACTTGGGGCGACAACCCCTGTCCCCCCGCTCCCTCAAAAGCCGGCCGTGTTGATCTCCGTCTCGCCGATCCACGCTGCTGGGCGGGAAGTCGGACGGTATGCGTGAGCGGTTCGCACGCCGAGGGCCATACTCAGGCTGCCGCGCATGAAAGCAGCCAGGCAGCACCACGCCAAGACCACTAGCAAGCCAAAGGTCAAGGTCACGATCGGCCCGGCACCGATCGCGGTCCGCATCGACGCCTCGATCCTGGTCGTCGACGACGAGGACGCGATGCGCAAGGTGGTCGGCCGTGCGCTGACCGCCGCCGGCTGCACGGTCGCCTATGCCGCCGACGGCGAAGAGGCGCTGAGCCGGCTCGGCGAGGCGCTCCCGGACCTCGTGATCAGCGACGTGACCATGCCGCGGATGGACGGGTTCGAGCTGGTCAAGCGCATCCGGTCGCGGGCCGCTACGAAGGCACTTCCGGTGATCCTGCTGACGGGTCGAGGTGACACCGAGGACCTCGTGGCGGGGATGGGCCTGGGCGCCGACGACTACCTGGTCAAGCCATTTGCCCTCCGTGAGCTCGTGGCCCGGGTTCGAGCGAAGATCGAGCGTCCCCCGGTGCCGGCCTCGCACCTCATGTTCGATCGCCCGACCGGCGTGCTGTCCCAAGCAAGGTTCGCGGAGGAGCTCGAGCGCGAGGTCTCACGAGCCAAGAAGACCAATCGGCGAGGCGTCATGGCCTATATCGGACTGCACGAGCTGGCGCGGCTGCGCATGCGGTTCTCGTCGCGGGTGCAGGACGAGATCGAGCTTCAGGTGGCCGCGCTGATGACGACCGGCGCCGCGCCTCTAGACCTCATCGCCCACGACGAGCACGACCTGTTCATGCTCCTGATGCCTGAGACCACCGAGTCCGACGCTCGGAGCCGCCTCACGGGAGTGATGGAGTCGATTGCCGCACGAGAGTTCAGCGCGGCCGGAGAGGTTTTCCAGCTGACGCCGGTGGCGGGCTTCGTCGAGTTCGGGGTCGACTCGGATGCCCGAGAGCTCGGTGAGCGCTGTTCGATCGCCATGGATCATGCCGAGCTGCTGCTCGACCTTCGACCCGTCCTCTACGTGCCGACCATGCGCCCGCTCCACCGGCGGTTGCGAACCCCGATGCGCACCGGAGTGCTGCACGTCCTGGTCACCATCCCTGGCCAGGTCTTCATCACCCAGCTTCTGGCTATCGGCCTCCCGCTGGCCGTGTATCTCGGCCTCGACGCGCTCGGGTTGAACATCGTCCCCTTCATGTACGTGGTGGTCGTGGTCGCGCTGCTGGTGACCGCCGTGCTCATCTGGGCCGAGGGCCTGCTCGCCCTGAAAACCAAGCACCCGCCGCCCCTCCCCGAAGAAGGCTACGTGCCCGCCACCGCGATCATCGCCGCGTACATGCCGAACGAGGCTGCGACCATCGTCGAGACGGTCCGGTCGTTCCAGCGCCTGGATTACCCGGCCGGGCTCCAGATCGTGCTGGCGTACAACACTCCGAGGCCGATGCCCGTCGAGGAGACGCTGCGAGAGATGTCACGAATCGATCCGCGTCTGAAACTGATCAGGGTCGAGGGCAGCGAATCGAAGGCGCAAAACGTGAACGCCGCCCTGTCCGAGGCCACCGGGGAGTTCATCGGCATCTTCGACGCCGACCACCATCCCGACCCTCACTGCTTCCGAAGGGCGTGGCGGTGGCTGGCCTCGGGATATGACGTCGTGCAGGGCCACTGCATGGTCCGCAACGGAGACGAGACTTGGGTGTCGCGAATCGTCGCCGTCGAGTTCGAGGCGATCTATGCGGTGAGCCATCCAGGGCGCGCCAGGCTGCACGGCTTCGGGATCTTCGGAGGTTCGAACGGCTACTGGAACGCGCGGCTGCTCCACGAGATCCGCATGCATGCATCGATGCTCACCGAGGACATCGACTCGTCCATTCGAGCGCTGCTCGAGGGCCGCCGCATTGCGTCCGACCCCCTCCTTGTTTCGCGGGAGCTCGCACCGGTCACCATCCAGGCGCTCTGGAACCAGAGGATGCGCTGGGCGCAGGGATGGTTCCAGGTCTCGTACCGGTACCTGTTCCGGGGTCTGGCGTCCCCCAACGTGACGCTCAGGCAGAAGCTGGGCCTGGTCCACCTCCTGATCTGGCGAGAGGCGTACCCGTGGATCGCCAACCAGATGATCCCGATCATCATCTTCTGGACGATCAAGTTCGGGGGCCTTAACAGGATCGATTGGCTGGTGCCGATCTTCGTCATGACCACGATCTTCACGCTGGGAACCGGCCCTGCCCAGACGATCCTGGCCTGGCGCCTCGCTCACCGCGACATCCGCAGCCACGGAAGCTGGTTCCTCTACTACCTGTTCATGAGCAGCCTGTTCTACACCGCCTTCAAGAACCTCATCGCTGTGGTGGCGCAGGTCAACGAGGCGATGCAGCAGCGGAAGTGGATGATCACGCCGAGGTCGGCGCGGGTCGCGGCCACGGCTGCCGGAAACATCCTCCCGTCCTAATTTCAGATTTCGGCGGCAGGGCTCTCATAAACTGAGGACCCTGCTTTTGCAACCCGAGGAGGAGTAGCCCATGGCGCGCACCCCGCTGCTGAGTCGGTTCCAGGATCTCTTCGACGATTTCGACGAGGCCGCAAGGTCTGGTCGTGCCGTGGAGGCGGTCCAGGAAGAGCGCCGTCAGATGCGGTTTACGCGCCGCGACTTCCTGAAGGTGGCCGGCGCCGCTGCCGGCGCCGCAGCGCTGGGCGGCCCGATGGCGGCCTGGGCGGCGACCAGCAAGAGCGGCGGCAAACCTGGCCGCATCGCGATCATCGGAGCCGGGATCGCCGGGCTCAACGCGGCGCTGACGCTGCAGGACGCGGGCATCACCTCGACGATCTTCGAGGCCTCCGGCCGGGTCGGCGGGCGCATGCACTCCGACACCACGTCGTGGCTCAACGGCCAGACCAGCGAGGACTGCGGCGAGCTGATCGACAGCAAGCACAAGACCATCCTCGGCCTGGCCAATCGGTTCGGCATCCCGACCGCCGACCTGCTGGGCGCCCAACCCAAGCACTCGACCGACTCCGACTTCTTCTTCGGCCAGTACTACACCGAAGCACAGGCGAACGCTGACTTCAACCCTGTCTGGAACGCCGTGAAGGCGGACCTGAACTCAGCTCCTTTCCCGACGCTCTACAACAGCTTTACCCAGGCCGGGTACGACCTCGACCACATGAGCATCTACGACTGGATTGAAAGCCGCGTGCCGGGCGGTCACAAATCATCGATGGGCCGCCTTCTCGACGTCGCCTACAACATCGAGTACGGCAACGTGACCAAAGAGCAGAGCTCGCTGAACCTGATCTACCTCCTCGCCTTCCAGGCGGTGCCTGGAAACTTCCGCATCTTCGGCGCATCCGATGAGCGCTATCACATGGTCGGTGGCAATGAACGGCTGCCGCGCGCCATCGCAGCCACTCTGCCCTCCGGCTCGATTCAGCTCAACACCGCCCTCACCGGCATCGTCCACAATGCCGACAACACGTACACGCTCACCCTGGCCAGCGGCGGCGTCTCGACCCCGCAGGTCTTCGACCGCGTGATCATGGGGATCCCGTTCTCCATCCTGCGTACGATCCTCGGCTCAGACGCGGCGTACCGCGCGGCCGGTTTCGACTCGCTCAAGCAGACCGCCATCACTCAGCTGGGCTACGGCAAGAATGCCAAGCTGCAGCTCCAGTTCAACACCCGCTACTGGACCACCTCCGGGCCGTGGGGGATCGGAAACGGCAACTCCTACTCCGACACGGGCTACCAGAACACCTGGGAGGTGACCCGCGCCCAGGACGGAACGACGGGCATCCTGGTCGACTACACGGGCGGAGGCGTGCCGCTGGCCTCGTTCACGGGCAACCCGGAGGACCCTGCGGTCGCGGCCCAGTACGCGGCCACGTTCCTCAAGCAGATCGAGCCGGTGTTCCCAGGCATCACGGCGCAGTGGAACGGCCGGGCGACGCTCGACGTGCCCCTGGTCGATCCATTTTTGCTCGGCTCGTACTCCTACTGGAAGCTCGGGCAATACACCAAGTTCAGCGGCTACGAGAAAGCCCGGCAGCCTGACCCGGTCAGTGGCAAATGCCACTTCGCCGGCGAGCACTGCTCGATCAGCTTCCAGGGTTTCATGGAAGGTGGGGCGGAGGAGGGTGCTCGCGCGGCCAATGAGATCCTGAGCGACTACAAGGCCGGCATCTTCCCTTAATCGGCGACGCGGCCGGGTGTCTGGCGGGCCCGGCCGGTCAGGTCCTGGCCCACTGGTCAGGCGACGGAATGCGAAGCGGAAGCGCCAACCAGGCCATCGCCGCGGCTGCGCACACGCCCGGGACGAATGCCAGCACAGCCGCACCGGTCGCGTCCCAAAGCGCGCCGGCGACCAGCGGCACCGCGAAGGCGACGCTGTACTGGATGGTGAAGATGGCAGCGCTCATCCGGTGGACGTCGCCCGCAGCCGCCAGCCTCGGGGGCAGGGTGAGCACGACGATGAACCCGAGCGCCGCGGCAAAGCCGAGCACCAGCGCCCACAGCACGACTCCGGCTCCAGGCGTGAGCACGATCCCGATCTGCGCCACCCCCATGAGCACGCTGGAGCCGATGAACCCGGCCCGGCCGGTCAGTAGCCGAGACCAGATCGCCACGACCGGCGCGGTGAGCAGCTGCGAGCCGTTCAGGACCGCGAGCGTCGGCGCGATCAGGTTGTGCCGCCCGCTCTGGTCGAGGAAATCAGGGATGTATGCGTTCGACCCGAAATACACGGCCGAAGCCATGCCCATGACGAGCCCTATGCGCAGGGTCTGGCTCTCGCGCCAGCTCGGCCACCAGCGCGCGGGCGCCGCGAGCCGCCTGTGCGCTGGGGCGGCGAGCACGACCGCGGCCGCGGTCACGATCACGACGACCGACCAAAGGGCAAGCGCCCAGCGCCAGTCACCGTGGGCCAGCGGGAGGACTCCGGCAGGCGTGGTGAGGGCGGTGGGCACCGTCTCGCCGATCAGGATCCCGTTGCTGTAGACCGCGGTGGCGATGGCGATCCTGCGGGGAAACCAGTCGCGAACAAGGGACGGGAATGCCGGCTGGCTGACCGCCACGCCGACGCCCATCAGGAAGGTCGCGCCATACAGGACAGGCGTGCTCGGACCCCACCCACGCAACGCTCCGAACGCGGCGACGAATCCGAGGCCGGCCAGCAGCGCCCCGCGCACCCCGAGCTTGGCGATGAGCAGCGCCCCCGGCACCGCGGCGACCGCCAGGAGCAGGACGGGCAGCGAGACCAGGGCGCCCACCGCCTTCTCGTCGAGGTGGAGCGAGTGGTGGATGAGAGGCACCAGGGGAGGCACTGCGAGCATCGTCAATCGGAGATCGATCCCACCCAGCCAAAGCAGCAAGAGGTGCACCCACTCGGCGCGCGAGAGTCTCATCGGTATGCCTGGCTCATCGACTGCCCATACTGGTGGACGTGCCCGGCCTTCTGATCGTCACCGCCACCGGACCCGAAGAACCGACGCGCGCCAGCGTGCCGTTCCACATCGCCGTCAACGGCGCGAAGGCCGCCGGCATCGAGGTTGCGGTAGCGCTGGCCGGCGATGCGGCCGAGCTCGTCAAGCCCGACGTCATCGCCAACGTGCTGGGAGTGGGCATTCCGCCGCTGCGCGACCTGCTCGACAAGTGCCTCGAACAGGACATCCGCTTCTACGTTTGAAAAGGCTGTGCTGAGGCCCGTGGGGTCTTACCGTCGATGATGACCCCGAACATGACGTTCATCGGGCCGCCCGACCTGGCCCGGCTGACCATGGGGGCCGACAAGGTCCTGAGCTTCTAGTCACTCCCTGGTGGCGCCGATCGCCGCGAGCGCGCTGGGGTTCTCGAGCGAAGACAGGTCGCCAGGATCCTTGCCCGTATAGACCGAGCGCACGACCCGGCGCAGGATCTTTGCGTTGCGGGTGCGCGGCAGGTCGCCGACGATGTGGACCGCCTTCGGCTTGAGCGGCTTGCCCAGGGCGGTGGCGACCAGCTCCTGCAGCTCGGCCGAAAGCTCGACGCTCGCCTTGCGGTTCGGCCGCAGGATGACGAAGCACACCAGGGCCTCGCCTTTCATCTCGTCGGGGACGCCGATGGCGGCCGCCTCGGCGACCCATGGGTGGCCGACCAGGACCGACTCGACCTCGGCCGGGCCCAGGCGCTTACCCGCGACCTTGATCGTGTCGTCCGAGCGCCCAAGCACGTACCACAGGCCGTCCTCCGGGTCGACGTACGCCCAGTCGCCGTGGACCCACACGCCTTCGAAGCGGTTCCAATAAGTCTCGAGGTAGCGTTCACGGTCACCCCAGAAGCCGCGGGTCATGCCGGGCCAGGGGTTGCGGATGACCAGCTCGCCGACCTCGCCGCGCACCGACCTGCCCTCGGCGTCCAGCACGTCGGCGGCGATGCCCGGGAGCGGGCCGGCGAACGCGCAGGGGCGCAGGTGGGTGATGACGTTGCCGCACAGGATCCCGCCCGAGATCTCGGTGCCGCCCGTGTAGTTGATGACCGGGATGCGGCCTCCGCCAACGTGCTTGAAGAACCACTGGAAAGGGTCCGGGTTCCACGGCTCGCCCGTGCCGCCAAGGATGCGCAGGCTCGTGAGGTCGTGGTGGGCCGGCACCTCGTCGCCGTGGGTCATCAGCGAGCGCACCAGGGTGGGGGAGACGCCGAGCACGGTGACCTTGTGGTCTTCGACCATGCGCCACATGCGGTTGGCGGCAGGGTGGTCAGGCGTGCCCTCGTACAGCACCATGGTCGCGCCCAGGATCAGCGTCCCGAAGATGAGCCAGGGGCCCATCATCCAGCCGATGTCGGTGTACCAGAACACGGAGTCGCCGGCGCCGACGTCGAAGCCGTGCGCCATGTCCTGCGCCGCCTTGACCGGGAATCCGCCGTGCACGTGAAGCGTGCCTTTGGGCTTGCCCGTCGTGCCCGAGGTGTAGATGATCATCAGCGGGTCTTCGGGGTCCATCTCGTGAGTCGGGGCGTGGTTGGGCTCGTCCTCCAGCAGCACCTCCCAAACCTGGTCGCGCCCGTGGGTCCAGGGGATCTCGCGCACCACGCGACGGTGGACGATCACCTTGGTCACCGACGGGCTGTTCGCCAGCGCCTTGTCCGCGGTCTCCTTCATCGGCACCACCTGCCCGCGCCTGTAGAAGCCGTCGGCGCAGATCAGCACCTTCGCCTCACCGTCGCGAAGCCGTGAGGCGATCGCCTCGGCCCCATAGCCGGAGAACAGAGGAATGATCACCGCGCCCACCTTCGCCGTCGCGAGCACCGAGATGGCGACCTCGGGGCACATGGGCATGAAAATCCCCACGCGGTCGCCAGGCCGCACGCCAAGCCGTCGCAGGGCGCCGGACAGGCGGCACACCTCTCTGTCGAGCTCGCCGTAGGTGAGCTTGCGGACCTCGCCCGGCTCACCCTCCCAGATGATCGCGAGCTTGTCGTGGAGCTCGGCCTCGCGATACCGGTCGAGGCAGCTCTGCACGATGTTCATCCGGCCGCCGACCCACCACTTCGCCCAGGGCTTGCCCTGCGACAGGTCGACGACCTTGTCGTAGTGGCGGTAGAAGGCGATGTCGATGTCCTTGATCGCGGCGTCCCAGAACCATTCGATGTCGTCGTCGGCGCGCTTGAGGAGCTCGCCAAAGGTGGCGATGCCGTGTTCGTCCATGAATCGCTTGAGCCGGCTGCGGGCGATCACGTCGGGGCTCGGCTCCCACATCACGTCCCCGATCACGACCGGCTGCACGCGTCTATTGTCACCACACGATGAGCGCACTGCCCGACGAGTTCGCGGAAATGCTGGCCCACGTGCTCGAGCCGGGCCACCACGAGGTGGCGGCCGAGATCATCGAGGCGGCGATGATGCTCGACGACGAGGGGCTGCGAATCTTCCTTCAACTGTTCGCCCGCAGGGTCCGGTCCTCCGGCGCACCGGTCAGGGACGACGAGCTGAGGACATTCCTACAACGTGCGGCGGGCGCAGGCGCTCCTTGATGCGTTCGGCGTCCTGCAGCAACTCCCAGTAGTTGTTCCACGCGGCGCGGGCGACCGCGACGGCAAGGTGCGCCTTGAAGTGCTCTCGGGCGGCCCGCATCGCCTGCTGCTGCGCGTAGCACCACCGGTCCCAGGCTCGCTCGACGGTGCAGTCGACCATCTCCATCCAGTCGGCCTCGTCCGCCCCGTTCTGGGGCGCGGGCAGCGTGAGGACCTTCCACCGCCTGTCCTCGCGGACCACCGTGACCACCGGCTGGCCGCTGGGCCGCCCGACGTGGCGGTTCGGCCGCGGATGGTTCGGATTGGCGGCCATCAACCTCTGCTGGACCGCGAACACCAGGTCATGGGCTGCATCGAGAGTGGCCGGCGGCAATGGCGGATTGCGGCGGCCAAGTCGGATTTGCAGGGCGCGGATGGCCTCTCGAAGGCGCGGCGGCGCCTCGACCTGATCGTCCAATCGCAGGTTCTCGACGTCGTCGAGGAGCGTGTCCGACTCGGCGAGGAGTGACCTGCGGCGCGACTCAACGGCGGCCTCGTCGTCGATGGGTGGCGCGGCTGCGGCCATGCCCAGCACAATAATCGGCTCGGGCCGGATGTCAAGTCCAGATTTACAGTCCGCGCCGCCTTAACAACCTGGATTGTCAGGCTGCGCTGCGCGTCATAACGTCGCAGCCGTGTTGAAACGGTGGCTGGTCGCATCCGTCGCGCTGGGGCTCGGTGTGGCCGTGAGCGTCGCGTTACTGGTCTTCGCCAACCCGTCGCGCGATGCAGTCGAGGTGTACGTCGCGGCCGCAGACATACCCGCCGGAACAGCGCTTGCCGGAGGGTCGGTGGCGCTCGCGCGCGTCAACGTCAACATCGCGCACCAACTTCTGTTCGTGCGCACCGACGGAGCGGCCCTGGCGGCCCTTCGTGCGTCGCACGATCTCGCGGCCGGCCAGCTCATCCAGCGCAGCGACGCCGTCGCGTCGGACACGCCCGCCGATCGCCGGCTTGTCTTCGTTCCCCTGCAGAACGTCCCGGGGGCGCCGCCCGGGTCGCGCGTCGACCTTCTCGTGCTCGACGGCGGGCCGGACCATCTGACGGTGGAACCGTTTGCGCTTGGCGTCGAGGTCCGGTCGTCTTCCCCCGCCGGCCTGGTGCTGGTGGTGGCGGCGGAGAGGGCGGCGGCATTCGTGTACGCGGGATCTGTGATGCACCTGGCGGCGGTGATCGCCGAGCCCGGCTCGGCCGGCGGCACGGAGTCTTCCGTCTCGACCACGACCCAAGCCATCCAGGTCGCCGAAGCTCCATGAGCGCAGCCATAAACCCGGACCTCGAAGGCGCCATCCGCGCCCGCGTCGAAAGCGAGCTCGCCGTCGAGCTTGCCCGGCGCGACCGCACGCGCCTGAGGGTGGAAGACCAGCACTGGATATACGACTTGGTGGGGCGGCTCGTCGGCGCCGAGAACCTGGACGGGCCACAGTCGGAGCGGTTGTGGCGGAGGATCTTCGCGTCGGTGACGCCTCTTGGTCCGCTGGCGGAGCACCTGGCCGACCCCGAGGTCGAAGAGGTGCGAATCAACGGCGCCGAGGCTTGCTTCGTCTTCAGGGCGGGCAGGCGCCAATCGATCGCTCCGCCGTTTGCCGACGAAGCGGCTCTCGTCGAGCTGGTGCACTGGTACACGGATGGAACGGCAAGCGCGCGGCTGGACCGGGCGAGCCCAACCGTGACCATGACGTTGCCCGAGGGCAGCAGGCTCCATGCGGCCCTCTCGCCGCCGGCGCATCCGATGAGCGTGACGATCCGCCGGCATCCGCCGGCGCGCTTCGCGGACCTTGCTTCGTTGGAGGCTTCCGGTTTTGTGCCTGCGGCGCTGCGGCCACTGCTCGAAGCCGCCGTGGCCGGACGTCTCAACATGCTCATCTCCGGGGGCGCGGGAGCGGGCAAGACGACGTTCATGCGGGTGATGGCGCGGCTCATCGCGCCTGACGAGCGGGTCGTCACCATCGAGGACCAGGCCGAACTGCACCTATGGCGTGAGCTTGCGGACTGCATCGCGCTCGAGGGCCGCCTGCCGAACACTGAAGGGCGCGGCGCGATCACGATCCAGATGCTCGTCCACGAAGCGCTTCGCATGTCGCCCGACCGCATCGTCATCGGAGAGGTTCGCGGAGGTGAGGCGCTGGACCTGCTCGACGCCATGAACACCGGACATCCGGGTTCGTTCTGCACTCTCCACGCCGAGAGCCCTCGCGAAACCTTGCCGCGCCTCGTGCGGCTCGCGTCGCGCAACCCGCAGGCGCCGCAAGCGGAGGTGCTGCTGGCCGAAGTCCTCCATACGGTCGACCTCGTCCTGTATACGGGCATCGTCAAGCGCGCGGGCGACCACCGCGAACGGCGCCTGATGTCGGTGGGCTGGGTCGGTGGGCTCGACGGCGGAAGGCCGCTGGTCCAGGAGCTCGTCGGGATAGGCCCGGACGGCGACTGGCACCGTGCAGGTTCGCCTGCGGCCATGCCGGAGCGGGTCTGGACCAAGCTCGCCCGGGTCTGCGATCCGAGCTCGCTTCTCGACGGCTTCGATGTTTGAGGTCGCCGCAGCGATCGCGGCCGGTCTCGCGGTGTTGACCGCGGTCCTTGCCGTCGCGGCCCCGCCGCCGCCGTCGAACGCGCCGCGCTGGCTCGACGGTGCGCTGCGGAAGTGGTGGGTGGAGCAGCAATCGCTCGCGAGTGACGCGGGCGTGCCTTCGGTCGATGCGCGGCGCTTCCTGGTGTTGCAGCTCGCAGCAGGGTTGGCGGGAGGCTTGCTCGCGGAAACTTTGACCGGCCTGCCGGTGCTGGGTCTTCCCGGCGCACTTGGCGGCGCCTCGCTTGTCCGCGGCGCGTTTGCGGCGCGGGTCCGCTCGCGAAGGGCGGCGCGTCAAGACGCGGTGCTGGATGCGGTTCGAATGCTTCGCCAGCTCCTCGAGACCGGCGCCACCAGCGTGAACCAGGCGATCGCCATTTTGGCCGAACGGGGGCCGCTGCCGCTGCGCGGTGAGTTCCGGACCATCTCCGCCAGGTCGGTCGGCCGGCGGCAGGCTTGGAAGCAGGCACGGGAACGAATCGCCGAGCCGCTCTTCGACATGCTCGCCGCGGCCGTGCTCATCCAGCGTCCCGGCGGCGGTGAGCTCGTGCCGTTGTTTGCCGACCTCGAGGCATCGGTGTCCGCGGCTCAGGAGGTGGAGCGCGAAGCCCGGGCGCTGCAGGCGCAGGCTCGCTCCGCTTCGACCATCATCGTGTCCCTGCCGGTCGTGTTCCTGCTCATCCTGTCCGCCCTGCGCTCGCCCTACCTGGACGCCTTCCACCGGCCGGATGGCGAGCTTTTCCTCCTGGCGATGCTGACCACCATGGCGGCGGGCTACACATGGATGCGACGGCTGCTCGAGCTGCCCGGCCTCCAGCGGGTGAGGCTGACCGATGCCTGATGCGTGGATCGGAGGCTCGCTTGCTGCGGGGTTCCTCTTCTCCGGCTGCGTGATCGTGGCGGCCTGGCACAGACAGCCCGTCGATCTGGTGGGCGAGCTCTCCAGGCTGAGGACCGCACTCGTCGAGTGGTGGGGCGATGCAGGACCGGCGCGCTCGCTCTCGGCCGCCATCGAGCGCGCCGGCTGGCGCGAGACGCCGGAGCGGCTGGTCGCCATGGCACTCGCGCTCGCTCTATGCATTGCCGCCGCAAGTTGGCTTGTCGCGCCAGTCGTCGCTCCGCTGGGTTTTGTCGCCGGATGCGTCCTGGTCCTCGTGGCTCTCAACTCGGCGGTCGAACGCCGGCGCCGCCGTCTTGCCGGCGAGCTCGTCCCGCTCCTCGAGCTCTTCACGCTCGAGCTGAGCGGTGGAGGCAGCGCTCTCACGGCTTTGGGTACGGTGAGCGTGCAGGTCGAGGGCGAGTTGGCCGCCGACCTCCGCCGGATGCTGATCGCATCCCAGGTCACGGGATCGGTCTCATTCGAGTCGCGGCTCCTCGATTACGCCGAGCGGACCGGGATCGGCGCACTGGCCAGCCTCGCGACGATCCTGACCGCAAGCCGCGAGTACGGCACAGGCACCAGCCAGGGCGTGCGTGCCCTCTCCACCGACCTTCGGCGCGGCCAGCGTCGCGAGCTGATAAGCCACAGCCGAAGGGCGTTGAACCACGTCCTGCTGCCGGCGGCGGTCGGCGTCCTGCTGCCCTTCCTGGGGGTCCTGATGTTCCCGGCGGTGTCGGTCCTGCAGCGGAGCTTGCGATGAGACGCGCCAGGGCCGGCACCGCGCTGGTCGAGTTTGCGCTGGCCTGGCCGGCTGCCCTGCTCCTGGCGCTCGGCTGCGTCGAGTTTTCTGTCTGGAGCGCCGAGGCGCTGGCCGTCCGTTCCGCGGCCTTGGCCGGGGCGCGCGCGGCTTCGGTCGCCGGCGGCGGTGAGATCGTCGCATCGCAGGTGACGCTGCGTGCGCTGGAGGCAAGCCTGGTCGGGACCACCGCAGCCGCATGGTGCCCCGGGCAGGCCGACGCCCCGCCCGCGGTCTGGGTTTGCGCTCGGGATGCGGGTCTGACGATGGAGGTGACGATCGGGGGCACGGCGCCCGCGATCGTGCCGCTGGTTGCCGGGGCCGGCCTGCCTCTTCACGCGCACGTCGCGGTGAGAAAGGAGATCTTCAGCTGAAGGATCGCGGACAGTCGCTGGTGGAATTGGCCCTGTGCGCCCCGATCGTCGCGCTCCTGGCCATGGGCGCTGCCGCCGCCGCGCAGGTCGCGGATGCGCGGGCAGGTCTGGACGCTGCCACCCAGGCGGCAGCGGCGGCGGCGGCGCGGGCCCCCGATCCGTCCAGCGCCCGGGTGGAGGCCCAGGCGCAGTTCGACGAAGTTGTTGCGGCGTATCCGCTGAACGGTTGCACCCTGCGCCTCGACCTCGGCACGTTCGGCCGAAACGGCGCGGTCCACGCTGCGTCGAGCGGATCGCTGGACCTCGCGTGGGCGAGTCTCCTGCCCTTTCCAACCCAGCTCGACCTGGAGGCGCGGGCTGCCGCACATCTCGAGCCGTATCGCACGCGCGCCTCGGCCCCATGAGAGCCCGCCAGACAGGCCAGGTGCTCGCATTCTTCGCAGTCGCGCTGCCGCTCGTCCTGCTGCCTGTCGCGGCATACGCGGTCGACTCCGCGACGGTCAGCGCCAGGGCAGCCGGGCTGCAGGCGGCGGCGACCCTGGCCGCAGAGGCGGCATCGGAGCAGCTCGATGTAGCCACTTTGCGCTCACATGGTGAGCTGGCTTTAGACCCTGGCGCGGCTCAAAACACCGCACTAGAGGAGCTCGACGCCGATGAGCCCGGGGCCACCCTGGACCAGGTGTCGGTGAGCGGCCTCACCGTGACGGTCGTCGCGAGCGAGAGTGTACGTTTGCCCTTGCCTCTGCTGTCCAGGACGGTCACGCTGCGTGCGCACGCGGCCTCGCGATTGGTACCCGGTTACGACAGGCCGAGCAGCTTCTTACCGTTTCCCACCAGCAGCTTATGAAGCACCAGCTCGGGAATTTCGAGAGTGGCCAGTTCTTCCAGGCACCGCTGGGGTGAGATGAACGGGTAATCGCTGCCGAAGACGAACTGGTTCTGCAGCCGGCCCTTCAGGTCGCGCATCACCTCGGCAGGAATGTAGCGGGGCGCCCAGCCCGAGATGTCGATGTGGAGGTTGGTCTTGTGCAGCGCCATCGCCAGCAGTTCCATGTGCCACGGATAGCCGAAATGCGCCGCGATGATCTGCAGATCCGGGAACGAGGCTGCCGGCGCGTCGAGGCGGATCGGCCGCGCGTAGTCCAACCGGATGCCCTGGCCGCCCGGCTGGCCGGCGCCGATTCCGCTTGTCCCGGTGTGGAAGAGGATGACGAGGCCCAGGTCCTGGCACCGCTCGTAAAGCGGCCAGTAGCGCTCGTCATCGGGCGCAAACGCTTGCAGCGACGGGTGCAACTTGACCCCCTTCAGGCCGAGCTCCGCGATCCTCTCGAGCTCCTCGACCGCCCGCTCGCCCTTGAGGGGGTCGACGCTGCCGAAGCCGACGAAGGCCTTGGGGTGGTCGAGGCAGGCCTGGGCGACGAGCTCGTTGGGCACCCTGGGCCGGGCCGTCGCGGTCTCGGCGTCCCAAGCGAGCAGGACCGCGACCACGTCCATCGCCTCGTACTCCCCGGCCAGCTCCTCCAGGGTGCGCCGGGCGACCTTGGATCGAAAATAGGCCTCCGCAGCCTCCACGTACCCCTTCATCGAGCCGTCCAGCCACTCGGGCGTCGGGAGGTGGACGTGAAAATCGATCGCTCGCATGGCGCGATCATTGTCGATCATGCAAGCCTCGCTTCTCATGCTGGCCGGCGGCGACAGCCGCCGAATGGGCCGTCCCAAGGCCTGGCTCGAGGTGGGGGACACGTACCTTCTTCGCTACGTGGCGAGCCGGTTGGCTCCCGCGTTCACGGACGTCATGGTGTCTTTTGCCGAGCCCGAGCAGCTCGAGCAGCCGGTGCCGTACCGCATCGTGTTCGACCGCAAGCGCGCCGCCGGACCGCTGGCCGGAATCGAGGCCGGTCTTTCCGCCGCGCGCGAGGAAATCATGTTCGCCGTCGCGTGCGACATGCCATTTGTGACGGTCGATCTCGCGCAGGCTGCGGTGGCGGCAGCCCGCGGCTGCGATGCCGCGATCCCCAGGCTCGACGGCCGGGTGGAACCGGTGTGCGCCGCCTACCGGCGGACCGCTCTTCCTGCCATCGCTGCGGCTCTCGACGCGGGCCTGCTCACGGCGGCGGACGTCGCCGAAAGGCTGGATGTGACGTGGCTGGAGGGCCTGGAAGCGGCGCAGTTCCAGAGCCTCAACACCCCGGCCGACGTGGCGCGGTTCAATGCCGAGCTCGCGTCGCAGCGATAATGGATTGGCGCCTTGAAAATCGTCGTGACCGTCAAACAGGTACCGGACCCCAACTCGAACCTTGCGTTGGACTCGGACAACACCATCTCCCGTGACAAGGAGGTGGTTCTCGACCCGGGCGATGAATGTGGGGTCGAAGAAGGCCTGCAGCTGAAAGAGGCTCACGGCGGCGAGGTCGTGCTTGTGTCCATGGGGCCCGAGCGGGCCAAAGACGCGATTCGCAAGGGTCTCTCGATGGGCGCGGACCGCGGCATCCTCATCACCGACCCGCAGCTCGCCGGAGCGGACGCGCTGCTTACCGCGCGGGCGCTGGCGGCGGCGATCAAGGGCGAAGAGCCCGACCTCGTCATCTGCGGCACCGAGTCGTATGACGGCAGCACCGGCATGGTGCCGCCAATGCTCGCGGAGCTCCTGGGCATGCCGCAGCTCACCGTCGCCAAGAAGGTCGAGATCGACGGTTCGACGGTGAGGGTCCATCGGCAGACCGGGGATGGCTACCAGGTGGTGGAGGCATCGACCCCCGTGCTGATCACCGTCACCGCCGCCATCGCCGAACCTCGTTACGCGTCGCTCAAGGGCATCATGGCCGCGCGCTCGAAGGAGATCAAGCAGGTCGGAATGGGCGATCTCGGCCTCGAGCGTGACGAGTCGGTGGAGACGATCGAGGGCATCGCCGAGGCCGAGACCCGAAAAGCCGGTGTCGTGATCGAGGACGACGGCACTGCCGTCGACCGGATCATGCAGGTCCTCGCCGAGGCGAAGGTGGTCTAGTTGGCGAAGATCTGGGTATACGCCGAGATGAACCAGGGCAAGCTCACCCCCACGTCCCTCGAGCTCATGGCCAGGGCTCGAGAGCTGGGCGACGTCGAGGCGATCGCACTGGGCGCCGGTGCCAAGGGGGCCGCAGTCACTCTCGGCAAGCACGGTGCCAAGGTCGTGCACGTCAACGAGGACAGCGCCTTCGACGACTTCGTCGCCGAGCCGGCGACCGACGCCCTGGCGGCGCTGAACGAGCAGGGCTCGCCCGACCTGATCCTATTTGGCTTCACGACCGACTCGCGCGAGGTGGCGGGGCGGCTCGCCGCTCGACTCGGCACCGGGCTGATCTCCAACGCCGGGGACCTGGTCGCCAAGGACGGCGGATTCGTCGCCAAGGTGCCGTATTTCGGCGGCGCCCGGGTCGCGTCGATGAAAGCCAACAGCAAGCCGGCCATCGTCCTGGTCCGGCCGAAGTCGTTCGAGCCATCCGAATCCGGCGGCACGGCGGACGTCAAGCAGCTCGAGGTCGCGGTCGCGGACGACTCCAAGCGCGCTCGCATCACCGAGCGCGTGGTCGAGGCCACCGAGAAGGTGAAGCTCGAGGACGCCAGGGTCGTGATCAGCGGCGGCCGGGGCCTCGGGGGTCCCCAGAACTTCCCGCTGCTGGAGGACCTGGCGGGTGCGCTGGGCGGTGCGGTGGGCGCCAGCCGCGCGGTGGTGGACGCGGGCTGGGTGCCTTATTCGATGCAGGTCGGCCAAACCGGCAAATCGGTCCGCCCTGGCGTCTACATCGCCATCGGCATCTCCGGTGCCATGCAGCACACGGTCGGCATGAAAGCGTCGAAGGTGATCATCGCCATCAACAAAGACGCCGAGGCCCCGATCATGAAGATGGCCGACCTCGGTGTCGTGGGCGACGCGCTCAAAATCGTCCCCGCGCTCACGGCTGCGGTCAAAGCCAAGAAGGGCTAACGGACCGTACCGAGGCCGAGAGGCTCCTGGCCGAGCGCATCCAGCGCCGGCAGTCGAAGGAATTCGAAGCCGCCGACGCGATCCGCGAGCAGCTGCATGCCGGCGGATGGGATGTGGTCGACAGCCCCCATGACAGCGAGCTGCTGGCGATCAAAGCGCCGGCCAACGAGCACCAGGCACCGGCGCGGGTAGTCACGCTGCTCACCGTCGTGCACGGCTGGAAGCCGGATGCGGAGCGCTGGCTGCTTTCGGTCTTCTCGCACTGCAAAGCGGACTTCGAGGCGTTGATCGTCGACAACTCCGACGATGTGCGCATCGCCTCGTGGTTGGAAGGCCGGGCCGCCGAGCGCTTCCGATTCATCCCGCTGTTTCCGACCCTCGGCTTTGCGGCCGCCGTGAACGCAGGCATCGAGGCTGCAGCGGGCGAGGTCGTGGTGCTCTTCGACCCCGGTGTCGAGCTCAAAGGTGACGCCGTCTCTCCGCTCATCGCTGCCCTGGCCGACCCGTCCGTGGCGGTGGCCGGCCCGTTCGGTGTGCGGGGCAAGGGCACGATCAAGGAGTTCGAGGAGAGCGCGGGACCCGAGGTCGACGCAGTCGAGGGCTACTGCATGGCGTTCCGGCGCTCCGACGCCCTCGCGATCGGCGGTTTCGACCCGAAGTTCCGCTTCTACCGCATCGCCGACATCGAGTTCAGCTTTCGACTGCGCGACCGCGGGGGACGGGCGGTGGTGGTGCCTGATCTCCCAGTCGTCAAGCACGAGCACCGCCTGTGGGAATGGACCGAGCCAACAGAGCGCGAGAGGCTGTCCAAGCGCAACTTCTACCGGTTCCTTGACCGCTGGGGGAAGCGCGACGACCTCCTGTTCGGCGGCATCCCTAACATTGCGCCCGATGCCTGACGAGTACGGGGAGCGGGTCGCCGAGCTTCATGCGAAGCGAAAGAAGAACCTCGGCATGGGGGGCGAGGAGCGCATCGCCAAGCAGCACCAGCGCGGCAAGCTCACCGTGCGCGAGCGCATCGACCTGCTCTTCGATCAGGGCTCGTTCGTCGAGCTGGGCCTCCTCGCTCACCAGCAGCCGGTGCGGGGAGGGGAAGCCGACCCGGAGGGCACTCCCGCGGACGGCGTGGTCACCGGTCACGGACAGGTCGAAGGCCGCGAGGTCTGGGTCATCGCTTACGACTTCACGGTCATGGCCGGTTCGATGGGCGCGGTCGGGGAGCAGTTCAAGGCCGCGCGCGTCCGCGAGCTCGCGCTGCGCTATCGCAAGCCGCTCGTGTGGCTCCTCGACTCGGCGGGTGCGCGGATCCAGGAGGCCGCCGGCTCGACGTTCGCGGGGACGGGCTTCCTCTTCTACGACCAGGTCGTGATGTCGGGCGTCATCCCGCAGGTGGCGGCGATGCTCGGTCCGTGCTCGGCGGGCACCGCATACATCCCCGGCCTGGCCGACTTCGTGCCGATGGTCAAAGGGACGTCGTCGATGTCTTTGGGAGGCGCCCGCCTCGTCAAGGCCGCGACCGGCGAGGAAGTGACCGACCACGACATGGGCGGTTCGCAGGTGCACTGCTATGAGTCGGGGGTGGGGGACAACGAGGTCGCGGACGACGCCGAGTGCATCGCGACGGTGAAGCGGTTCCTCTCCTACCTGCCTTCGAGCAACACCGAGGCGCCGCCATTCCGCGACACCGGGGACCCGCCCGACCGCCTAGTCGAGGGGCTGGACAAGATCGTCCCCGCCAACCCTCGCGCCGCCTACGACGTGCGCAAGGTGATCAAAGCGGTTTTCGACCATTCCTCGTGGCTGGAGATCAAGCCGTCCTGGGCCAAGAACATCGTGGTCGGGTTTGCCCGCGCGGCCGGGCACTCGGTCGGGGTCGTGGCGAACCAGCCGATGCAGAAGGGCGGCATCCTCGATTCGGACGCCGCGGACAAGGCGGCGCGCTTCATCCGCATGTGCGACGCGTTCAACGTCCCGCTCGTTTACCTCATGGACGTGCCCGGCTTCCTGGTCGGGTCGCAGGTGGAGAAGCAGGGCATCATCCGGCACGGCGCAAAAATGCTGTACGCGACCTCCGAGGCGACGGTGCCGAAGGTTACGGTCATCATGCGCAAGGCCTACGGCGCGGGTTACTACGTGATGTGCGGCAAGGGTTACGAGCCCGACACCATCGTCGCCTGGCCGCTGTCGGAGATCTCCGTCATGGGCCCTGAGGGCGCGGTCAACATCATCTTCAACAAGCAGATCGAATCTTCGGACAACCCGGACGAGACCAGGGCGCAGATGATCTCGGCCATCCGCGCCCAGATCAACCCATACCTCGCCGCCGGTTGGGCGATGATCGACGACGTGATCGACCCCGCCGAGACCCGTCGGGTCATCGTGAGCGGCATCGAGCAGGCCCGGGACAAGAAGATCGAGCGCCCCTGGCGCAAGCACGGGAACATCCCCGTATGACAACCCCCCGAAATCGGACGCTTCGCCGCAATTTCGCGGGGGCCCCCCGTACATGAAGGTCATCGTGACCGCGGCGCTGACGGGCGTCCTTGCGACGCGCGACCAGTGCCCGGCCATCCCCTACACGCCGAAAGAGATCGGCGAGGAGGCCAAGCGGGCGGCGGACGCCGGGGCGGCGATAGTCCACATCCACGCGCGCACGCCGGGGGGCGGCCCCGACTGGACCGTGGAGACGTTCGCCGAGATCTTCTCCGAGGTGCGCGCCCGCACCGACGTCATCATCAATCTGTCGACAGGCGCGGTCGGAGTCGCGCCGGAGGAGCGGGTGGCGCACATCAGCGAGCTCCACCCCGAGATGGCGGCGCTGAACATGGGGTCGATGAACTACGCGATCTACTCGGAGAAGAAGAAGGCTTTCTATCACGACCACGTGTTCGCCAACCCGTTCAAGGACATCCGGTTCTTCCTCGAAGCCATGAACGCGGCGGGAGTGCGGCCCGAGATGGAGTGCTTCGACGCAGGACACATCGCCAACACGCGACCCCTGATCGACCTGGGGGTTTTGAAACCGCCGTACCAGTTCAGCCTCATCATGGGGGTGCTCGGCGGCATTCCAGGCACCACCCGCCAGCTCGTCAACCAGGTGGACTCGCTTCCGCCGCAATCTCACTGGCAGGTGATCGGCA
>Ga0307373_10005427_pt1 | contig 20848 bp, 18 predicted proteins | sample OX2MG_FD_202534 | JGI IMG/M metagenome (GOLD analysis project Ga0307373, IMG submission 202534) | Soil microbial communities from Risofladan, Vaasa, Finland - OX-2 | ecosystem: Environmental > Terrestrial > Soil > Coastal area > Acid sulfate soil | place: Finland: Risofladan, Vaasa | collected...
ACGCCGGGCCGGAGTCCAGGCCGTGCTCGATCGCGTACCTGACCAGATCAACCCTGTTGTGCAGATGAAGCTTGTTCAGCGTGTTCTGGACATGGTTCTGCACGGTGCGATGGGACAGCACCAGCCGGTCGGCGATCTGCTTGTAGGACATGCCGGTGCCGACCATCCGCAGGATCTCGGCCTCGCGCTCGGTGAGCCGGGGCGTGTCCGGAGCGGGATCACTGGCCAGGCGGCGGAACTCGCCGAGCACCAGCCCGGCGAGACCGGGGGAGAACACGGCGTCTCCCGCACTCGTCCGGCGCACCGCGTCGAGGAACTCGGCTCGGCTCGCGGACTTCAGGATGTACCCGGTCGCGCCCGCCTTCACGGCGTCGAGGACATCGCGGTGCTCGCCGCTGGCCGACAGGATGAGCACGCGCGCGGAGGGGTACCCGGCGTGCAGGCCACGGGTGACGTCGACTCCGGAGACATCGGGCAGCTGGAGGTCGAGCACGACCACGTCGGGCCGCACCGAGGCGACGATGCGCAGAGCCTGGGCGCCCTCGCCGGTGGCCGCGACGACCTCGAAGCCGGCCTCGCCGAGGTCGCGGCTGACGGAGTCACGCCACATCGGATGATCGTCGACGACCATGACCCGCGTGGCGGGCTCGCCCACCGCACCGCCATGGCCGCCACCGCCGTCACCGCGACTGCCATCGCCGCCGCCACCGCTGGCCATCTCCACGGCGACACCCTAAGCTGGCTGCGCGGCCCGGGGCACCCGAAGCCGGACCTCGGTTCCCGCGCCCGGCGTGCTGCTGATATCAGCTGAACCGCCCAGATCGCGGATCCGTCCGCTGATGGCGTGGCTGACCCCCAGCCTGCCCTCGGCCGCCGCCTCGGCGAGGCGTCCCGCCGGGATTCCCGGTCCCTCATCCCGAATGGTCACGCTCACCGCAGCGCCCTCGTCGTCGACGAGCACCCACGCCCTGGTCGACTCGCCGCAATGCCGCCGCACATTGTCGATCGCCTCCTTGACCGCTGCTGCCGTTTCCGTGACTGTCCGCTCTGTAAGGAGAACGGGATCAGCCGGGGTAATCACCGACACGAAGGCCGATGCCTGGCGGGTGAGGTGCACGCTCAGGTCGAGCTCGCCAGAAAGAGGTGGCGCGAGGCCGTCGCCGGTGACAAGCGCGCGCAGCGCGGCCTCCTGGTCGCCGGCCAGCCGCCCGATCTCGGCGGCCTCACCGCCTGCCTCAGTTCCGCGTCGCTGCACCATCGCGAGTACCTGAAGCACTGAGTCGTGGATCGTCCTGGCCAGTCGCTCCCGCTCCCTGCTGGCGGCCTCGATCTCGGTCGCGTGCTGGAGTGCCTGCTCGGCACGAGTCATGAGAGTCGAGACATAGCCGACCAGCATGGCCGCCATCAGCAGGATGATCGGCCCGTCCAGCGCCGTGCTCTGATACGCGCCGACGAGCGGCTGCCTGAGCAGGACCACGCAGCCACCGATCACGACGGCGGCCACCGCGCCGGCCCTGGCGCCGCCGACGACGGCCCAGGCCAGGGCCGGCCCGGCGAGCCAGGTCGCCGTGATCGGCATGACCCCGGTCCTGGTAGCAGCCGCCGTCTGCAGGAGCGCAGTCGAGAGCAGCGCGAGAACAGTCACGATCAGGTCGGCCGCCAGCAGCAGCCGGGTTCGCCGCGCGGGCACGGAATAGGCGATCGTGCTCCCGACCGTCCACGCGGTCATCCCGGCGAGCACGACCCAGGCCCAGCCCCAGTGCACGTAATAGATCTGCCTGATCGCCAGCAGGATCGCCGCGTAGGCGAGCGAGGCGAACCGGAAGACGGCAATCGAGCGCCACAGCGGCGCCTGCAGGCTCATGGCGGGCTTAACCGGGGCTCGGGCAAGCGAGCCGGCAGGGCAGCGTGGGAGTCCACGCTATGAGGGTATCGGCTGAAATGGGGCGCTGGCCCGTGCTCTGGTATCAGCTACTCAGGTCGAATTAGGTAGCAGCGCGCCGGCAGTGAGTAGTTCAGCGGTACCGGAAGCCGACACCGCACGGCAGCGTGGACCGCATGCGCACAGCTGTCAGTTCTCATCCAGTTCCTGCGACCCGCTGCCCGGGATGCCGCAGCCCAGCCAGGCCAGCCGAGCCGTACTGCCAATGCTGCGGCATCTGGCTGACCAGCATGCAGGTGGCAGAGCTGCGGTGGATCGACGGCGAGCTCCGCCGCTTCGACGCCGCCCGGATCAGGCTGATCAGCCGCCGGGCGGCCCTGCTCGACGAGCTGATGAAGCTGCGGCGGCAGACGGCCGCTGGGGGACTGGGCCCGGATGCGGGCGGACAAGCGGGCGGCGACGGCCTGGCCGGCCAGATGGGCGGTCAGGCCGGGAGTGCGGCGGATCCGGCCAGCGGCCAGTTCGGCCCGGTGCGCGGCGACCGGGGCCTGGCCGGAGGCGGGGGAGACCCGGCGAGCACTCCTGCGGCAGCGCAGCCCCGGCGGCCGGAGGTGTCCGCGCGAGCCGCGGCCCGGCTGCTGCTGGCGGCCGGCGTGATGCTGGTCGTGATCGCCGCGACGGTGTTCACGGTCGCTGACTGGGCCCGGGTCGGCCCGCTGGGCCGGTGCCTGATCTTGCTCGGCGTCACCGGGCTGGTTCTGGCCGCGCCCCGGCTGCTCGTCCGCCGCAACCTGCACGCGACCGCCGAATCGATCGCCGCGATCGGGCTGGCACTGACCCTGGCCGACGCTTACCTGGCGCGGCGCCTGGTCCCCGGCGGAGTGGCCAGCGGCCCGCTTACCGCAGCCGCGGCAAGCGCGGCTCTGGCCGGAGCGTGGGCCGGCTACGGCGCGGCGGTCCGGATCAGAGGTCCTCGGCTGGCTGCGATCGGGCTAGCTCAGCTACCCGGGCCGCTCGTGGTCGCGGGACTGGCCACTCTCGTCGGCCCGGGCTCCCCGCTTCATCGGGCCGGTCGCGCTCGGTCTCGTCCTGACCGCCGGTGCCGATGTCCTGCTGGCTGGCCGGGCAGGGTGCCACGGTCACCAGGCCGAGACGGCGGCCGCAACGATCGCCGCGATGTCAACGTGGATTGTCGGAGTTCTCCTGGCGGCGGCCGCCCTGGCCGTCCCGGCAGGACGGCCAGGCATGCCGTGGCTGGCCGCGGTGGTATTCACGGTGGCGGCGAGCGTCGGCATCGCCGGGCCTGCCAGGAGCCGACCGATGTCGGCGCTGGCCGGGCCGGCTGCCGCGATCAGCGGCGCCCTGCTGGCGATCGGCCTCTCGATCCCGGTGACCGTCATAGTGCCGGGCAGCTGGGGACTGTCTGCTGTTGCCGCCGCCAGCGTGGTGGTGAGTGCCGTCGCGCTCGCGGCCGGCCAGCGAGCGACCGGGCAGGCTGCCGACGGAGGACCGGCCGGCGCGATGCCGGACACCGAGGCACCCGCCCTGACGCGGAAGAACCTCGTCGCCACGGGCTCAGCGGCGATGCTGGCGGGCACCGGCCTGATCTCCGCGCCCGCTGCGCTGGCCGGGCTGGTCCCGCCGAACCGGCCTCTCGCTGGATGGTCCGGCTACGCCGGGCGTGCCCATCCCGGGGTCGCGGCCGGGCTTCCAGCCTGGCCTGGCCTGCAGGCCGCGACCGCTGTTCTGGCGCTGGCGGGCCTGGCGTGCTGGCTGGCGCCGGCCGGCCTGCTGCGGAAGTTCCGCGTGCCGGTCAGGGCCGCCGGGCTGATCGCTGCCGCGCTCGCCGTCGGCTCGGTCCCGGCCGCCGCGCACCTGACCGGATGGGCTGCCCTGGCGGCGCTGACCGTCGCGGCCGTCAGCCTGCTCGGCGTCGGCATCGTGCTCGGTGACCGTGCGCTCGGTGTCGGCACCGTGCCTGGTGACCCCGTGCTCGGTGACCGCGCGCTCGGCGGTGTCTCCGACGTAGGCAGCACCGTTCTCGCCGCGACCGCGACCTTGTGGTCGCTGACCGCACCGGCCCCGACCATCGCCGAGCTGGCGGTGCTGACTGTCGTCTTCTGCCTCGCTGCGGGCCTGGCCAGGAACACGCTCACCGCCATTCTGTCAACGGCAGGCGCGCTCGCCGCAGCAGCCGGCCTGGCCTGCGCCGTGCCGCTCGCGTGCGGCTCGTCAGCCAGGTACGCCGCGTTCGCCGCGCTGGCCGTCGCCGTCGCCGCCATCGGCACCGCGACCGCGCTGCGGGCAGCCCGCCCGGTGCAGTGCGTCGTGCTTGATCTCGGCGCCGGGGTGATCGCCCTGCTCTGCGCCGCGATGACGGCAGGCAGGGCGGACACGCGCGCCGTGCTCGCCGCCACCGCGGCGCTCGCCGCGAGCGGCACGGCCTGGCTCCGGGCCGGCCGCCGCCAGGTGATCGCTCTGGCCGCGGCGGCCTGCGCGGCCCTGGTTGCTCTCGCCACGCAGTGGCGGCTGCTGGAACCGGCTCTGCTCGCGCTCGGCCGCATGATCGCTCACTCCTGGCAGGGACACGACCTGCTGCACTCCGCCGCCGGGTCGTCTGGCCTGCCGCTCGCCGTCGCCGTTCTTGCCGGGTGCCTGGGGGCCGTGGTCACCGGGACCGGCGCCTGGCGTGGCAGCGGGCGGGCCAGCCTCGATGCCGTCGCCGTCGCGCTGCCGATCGTCGCAGCTCCGGCCGGGCTGCTGGCCCGCGGGCTCAGCTACTGGCTGACGGTCGTGGCGCTGCTCGTTCTGACGCTGGCGCTGACCGCGTGGGCGGCACGCGGGCAGAGCCTGGCGCCGGCCGGCGCCGCCCTGGTCGGCGCGTTGCTAACGGTGGCATGGGCGCTGGCCGCGCCGCTGCCGACGCTGATCGTGCTGGGCTGCCTGACCATCGCGTACCCGGTCTGCGCCTGGCGGTCGAGTCTGGCAGGCGTCCGGGTCGCGGCCGGCTGCCTAAGTGTGCTCGCCGCGGCGGCGCTGGCTGAGTGCCTGGTCCTGGCCGCGGGGCGGCCAGCCTGGCAGGCGGGCCTGGCTGTGCTGGCGGTCGCCGCCGCCGCCCAGGCCGCAGCCGCCGCGCTAGACCGCCGGTCCAGCCTCGTCCGGCCGGCCCGGACAGCTGCGGCCCAGCCAGAGCCGGACGTCTGGCGGCTGACCGGCCTGGCCATCGAGATCACAGCCTGGGTGGCAACCGTCGCCGGCGTCGGCCAGTGCCTGATAACGCTGGAAACCGCGAGCCTCGCGCTCGCGGCTGCCGGGCTGATCTGCCTCGGCGTGTCCGCCCGCGCTGTCCGCCGCCGGGTGCTCTGGGCGGGACTCGCGCTCGGAGAGGCAGCGTGGTGCTACTGGCTCATCGCAGCGGGAGTCGGCGCACCCGAGGCGTACACCATGCCTGCGGCCTTGACCGTGATCCTTTTCGGCTGGCGTCAGTCCGTCCGCGATCGGCAGGCATCCTCGTGGCTCGCGTACGGCCCCGGTCTCGCGCTGCTGCTGCTGCCCAGCCTGGCGGTGGTCTGGCAGAGCGCGGGCTGGATCCGCCCGCTGCTGCTGGGCCTGGCGGCGACCTGCCTCGCCCTGGCCGGAGCGCGCTGGGGGCAGCAGGCACCGCTCCTGGCCGGGGCCGTCGTGGCGGTGCTGGACGCGGGCCGGGAGCTCGCCCCGGCGGTCCTCGGGCTTGTCCATGGCCTTCCTGGCTGGATTCCCATCGCGGCGCTCGGGACGACCATGCTCTGGGCGGGCGCCACCTACGAGGCGCGGCTGCGCAATCTCAGCGCGATTCGCAGTCGCCTGGCGGCGATGAGCTAGGCGCGGCGTTCACCCCGGGTGTTCCGTCGCAAATTACTTTCCACTAGCCTGAACGGTGCGGCAGTCGCGCGCATCGCTATCGAGATGGCCAGCCTGCGACCTGCGAGAATGTGCATTTCGGCGGTTTGAATATTTATGGGATCAGCTGATGGCTACAGCGCGGCATAGAAGTCGCGGAATACGGTTCGAATTTCTGAGAATGCGGCCGCATGACCATATGGGCTGGGCGATCAGCGGGGCTGGTGAGTTCCCGGTGCTCGCTGCCCTCTTCCTCGCCGAGGGGGCCGCGCTCAGCGAACGACTTATCTACGTGGCCGAGGATCCCGACCCGGCGGACGTCGCGAGGCTCGATGACGTAACCGATCAGGACGCACTGCAGGTCATGAGCACGGCCGAGGTATACGGCAGCGTCGGTATCGTCGATCCGGCCCGGCAGCGCGAGACGTTCGCCAGCTTGCTGACCGAGGCGCTCGCCGCCGGATTCACCGGGATCAGGGTGGCCGCGGATAACACACCGCTGGTCATCGGCGAGGAACGCCTGAGGGCATGGACGAGCTGGGAAGTAGTCGCTGACCGGTTCATAGCGGAGAATCAGGTCACCGGCCTGTGCGCGTTCGACCAGGACAGGGTGGACATCAGCCGGCTGCGGCATCTGGCCACGCTGCACCCGCTGTCCTCGGCCTCAAGCCCGGTGCCGCAGTTCCGGCTCTTCTCCGACGCCGGGGCGCTGCGCGTGGAGGGTCAGCTGGACTCCGTTGCCGTGACGCAGTTGTGGCTCGCGCTGGATAACCTGCCGCCCGAGACCGGGGTGGTCATCGACCTGGAGTCGGCGACGGTGCGCGGCGCGCTGACCGGTCTTGGTCAGCTCTGCGACTCGGGCGTCGACGTCACCATCCGGGGCGACCGTGCCGCGATCGGCGAGCTGACCCGGTCGGCCGGAGTTCTGGCTGACCGGGTCGTGTTCGAGGAAGCCTGAGGGCAGACCCGGGCGGCCCGCCCCGTCGGATCAGGCGTCGCGGAGCATCGCCCGGAGCGTCTTGACGCTGCTCGCCGGCGTGGTGGCCTCGATGCACAGCCGCTCCATCACCGCGAGGTAGCTGTCGACGACATCCTGCTTGTCCAGGTAGAGCGCGCTGGACAGCTGCTCCAGGTACACGATGTCGGGAAGGTCGTATTCAGTGAACCGCAGCACGCTGAACGGGCCTCCGGCCGCGGCGTGACCGCCGGCCTTGAACGGCACGATCTGAATCGTGACATTGCGTCGCTGGGACATCTCGATGAGATGCTTCAGTTGCGCCCGCATCGCGTTCGCGCCGCCGATCGGCCGCCGCAGCACCGCCTCGTCGAGCACCGCCCACAGGCTCGGCGGGTCGTCCCTGGTGAGCACGGCCTGGCGGGCCAGCCGCAGGTTAACCCGCCGGTTGATCTCCCTCGGGTTGGAGTAGGCGAGCATGGTGACGGCGCGGGCGTAGTCCTCGGTCTGGAGCAGCCCGGGCACGAACTGGACTTCGTAGGCGCGGATCTGGCTGGCGGCCTCCTCGAGCCCGATGTACGCCTCGAACCAGTTGGGCAGGACGTCGGAGTAGTCGTGCCACCAGCCTGGCGAGTTGGCGCGGCTGGCGAGTGAGCGCAGGGCCTCGCGCTCCTTCTCGTCTACTACGCCGTAGAGGGTGAGCAGGTCGACGACATCGCGGTCCTTGAATCCCACCCGGCCGGTCTCAAGCCGGCTGATCTTCGAGTGGGACGCCCGGATGACGGTCCCTGCTTCCTCCAGCGAGATCCGCTTTGCCTCACGCAGCCGCCGCAGCTGCGCTCCGAGCAGAATGCGCAGGACAATAGGACCGCCGGCACCCGGCGGCGTGATCAAGCTCGGGACCGGGCCGCCGTGAGACCCGGCTGCTGCGACCATGCATCCCCCTGCGAGGTCAGCCGATAAAGGTAATGTTAACTCAAGGAGTGTCCCACGCAGGACGGCCATTGCGCCATAAGCGCGACCTTAACCGCAGTGAAATGATGAAAGTTCCCTTGTAGGCCGTTGTTAGCTGGTCTCAGCCGCCCTGCTGGCGGGGTACGATCACCCGAAATCTCCGTCTTTCGCGCCGCGGAGGAAAGCGTCCCACTCCGCGCTGGTGAACACGAGCGCGGGGCCGTCAGGGAACCGGGAGTTCCGGACCGCGATCCCGTGGGCCAGCTCCGCCGACTCCACGCAGTTACCGCTCGGGTTGCTGTAGCTACTCTTCCGCCAACTGGCGGAGTGCAGCAGCGAGGCCTGCACTCCGTTGTACGCATGATCCACTTGCAAATCCCTTCACCGCCCGCGCCTTGGCACGCACGCTCCTGGGGCTGGGGACGTGTGGCCAGAGGTCGATTCCGTTGTGCAACAGCACGTGCATCTGCACGTCATACGGGTATCTTAGCGGACGAACACACCCTAATGTGCCGAGTTTAGAGTGCGACAGCACTTGCATCTGCACATCGATTAATGGCATCGTAACGGACGGGCAAGCCCGAAAGGACTCAGCCGAGACCACGCCTGAGTTACTGACTCGCAAGGGACACGACATAGTGACTTCCGCGCAGGTACGGGACTTGACTTATGGCCGCCAGGAGCTGCGGCCGCCCGGAGTCTTGCGCAGGTCGGCCGTCCCCCGCCAGGGCAGGCCCCGCGCAGACCTGTCTGAATCGCCTGCCAGGGAGCCCGGCGGGCACAGCGAGCTCGTGCTGAAGCCGGGTCCGGAGTCGGTCAAGGCCGCCCGCGACTTTACGGCGGAGATCCTGCATTCCTGGGGGCTTGACGGTCTTATTCAGGAAGCCATGATCATCGCGTCTGAGCTGGTCACCAACGCCATTAAGCACGGGACTTGCCTGACGCCTCCGAGCACCGACCTGGCCAGGGTGGAGCTGGCCTGGCAGCGTTATGCCAGCCGGGTGATCTGCGTGGTCACGGACGGGAGTAGCAGGCAGCCGGTTCTCGCGCCCGCCGACATGGGCGCGGAGTCGGGCCGCGGCCTCCAGGTCGTTCACGCGCTCGCGGCTGCCTGGGGCTGGATGGCCCTCGGAGCGCGGGGAAAGGCCGTCTGGGCGGCAATGCTGCTGCCGTAGCAACTGCTGTCCTAGCAACTGCTGCCCGGCCTAGCCGAGCCTTTTCACCAGGTGAATCTCGTCATGCCCGCAGGGGTAGGCCGGCGTCCGGCCGCACTCGGAGTAGCCGGCCCACATGCGGGCTTACTTCGAGGAACTGTCGTGGCGCTTCGACGACGGCTTTGACCCGGCCCGCAGCATCTCCGCCGACGAGGAGGAACTGAGCCCGCCCGCCGGCCTGCTGCTGCTGGCGACGCTGCACGGCGAGCCCGCTGGTATCGGCGCGCTCAAGTTCCATGACGACGGGCCATCCGATATCAAGCGGATGTGGGTCGCCGCCGCCGCACGCGGACTGGGGCTCGGCCGTCGCCTGCTGGCCGAGCTTGAGGCCCGTGCCGCCGGGCATGGAGCACGCGTCGTGCGGCTGGAAACCAACCGGTCGCTCGCCGAGGCGATCGGGCTGTACGGGTCTGCCGGTTATCGCGAGGTACCGGCGTTCAACGACGAGCCCTGTGCGCACCACTGGTTCGAGAAGGACCTGGGCCAGCCGGTCTAGCTCGCGCGGTTCCGCTGGCTCGACCCGGTGCCCCGTTGTCGCGGCGAGCGCCTGGCTACGGGCATTCGCGGCATAGGCCTTCTTTGCCCCGCAGGCTGCCGGGAAGAATGCAGGGGGAGGTGTACGTGACCGGATCAGATGATCGTGCAGGGCCGCCGGCTAGCGGGGTCAGCAGGACGACCGGAGCCGTTGGGGGCGAGGCGGCGGCGGGCTGGCTGCCGGAGATCGCTGAGATCCGCCGGCGGCGCGAGCTCGCCCTCGGCATGGGCGGCCCCGAGAAGGTGCGGCGCCAGGTCAGCTCGGGTCGGCTGACCGTCCGGGAGCGAATCGAGCGGCTGGTCGATCCCGGCAGCTTCGCCGAGATCGGTGTCCTGACCGGATTCGGCGACTACGACGGCGACGGGCGGCTCGTCGCGGTCCTGCCTGCCAACTTCGTCGCGGGAACGGCATCGGTCGGCGGACGCCGGGTGATGATCGGCGCCGACGACTTCACGGTGCGCGGCGGGTCAGGCGATGCGGCCATCCACGCCAAGCAGGTCTACTCCGAGCAGTACGCGGGCGACCTGCGGCTTCCCGTGGTCCGGCTGCTTGACGGGGCGAGCGGCGGCGGCAGCGTCAAGATGACGCTGGACGCCGGTTACACCTACGTGCCGGTCAACCCGGCCTGGGACGCCGTGGTCGGTAACCTCTCCCTGGTGCCCGTCGTGGCAGCCTGCCTCGGCCCCGTGGTCGGGCTGGGCGCGGGCCGCCTGGTGATGTCGCACCTGGCGGTAATGGTGACCGGCATCGGCCAGCTGTTCACGGCCGGGCCGCCGGTTGTCCTCGGCGGGACCGGCGAGGATCTCACCAAGGAAGAACTCGGCGGATCGGCGGTGCACCGCCGCAACGGCACGATCGAGCGGTTCGCGGCCTCCGAGGACGACGCCTTCGCCATCATCCGCGGTTTCCTGTCCTACCTGCCTGCGAGCGTGCACGAGATACCGCCGGTCCAGGCCTGCGATGATCCGGCCGGGCGGCGGGATGAGTCCCTCGCGGCCGCGGTGCCCCGCAATCCCCGGCTGCCGTACCGGATCGGGCCGATCCTCGAGGCGATCTTCGACCACGGATCGGTGTTCAGCTACGCGGAGTATGGGGGCGCCACCGTCACCGCGCTCGCCCGGCTCGACGGCCACCCGGTCGGAGTCCTGGCCACCGACCCTTACAAGGGCACGACCATGTCACTCGAGGGTGCCCAGGCGATCACGCGCCTGGCCGACCTGTGCGAGACCTTCCACCTGCCGATCGTCAGCCTGACCGACCAGGGCGGTATCACCATCGGCCGGGTCGCCGAGGAACGGGGCGCGATCAGGTACGCCGCGCGGGCCATCGCCGCTGTGTACCAGGCGCGGGTACCGCAGGCCGAGCTGATCGTGCGCCGCGTCTACGGCGTGGCCGGCGCCGGGATGGTCAACCGGCACCGGGTCGGCCGCAGCTGGGCCTGGCCGTCGGGCGACTGGGGGTCGCTGCCGGTCCAGGGCGGGATCGAGGCGGCGTTCCGCGCGCAACTAGCGGGCGCGAGCGACCCGAGCGCCGAGATCGAGCGGATCCGCCGCACGCTGGCCGCGGTCACCTCACCGTTCCGCACCGCGGAGCGGTTCGGCGTGCAGGACCTGATCGACCCTCGTGACAGCAGGCCGCTGCTGTGCGCGTGGGTGCGCGACGCCTACCGGGTGCTGCCGGAGCTGACGGGCCCCCCGTCGTTCGGCACTCGTCCCTGAGACAGAGCCAGCCAGGGATCACCGGGTCGGGAAATCCGGGCGCAGCCTCGATCGCACCGTGCAGGAATGCCAGCTTCGTCTGCGTGTCGGGGAAGGCGCGAGATCGGGCGGGTTCAGTGAGCAGAACCAGCGGGCGGGGCTGCTGCTCAGCGGGAAAGCCAGCCCACGCTCTCAGGCCCAGCCTGGTCTTCTCCCGATGCCAGTCCATGCGGCTCATTCGCCTAACGCTAGACGTAGCCGTCCCCGGAGGGACCAGCCCTAGACAATAAGGCCAGCCCTAGGCAAGGCCCGTCTGCTGGACCGGATCCGCTGGACCGATCGCGCGGCTTGCTACCGTGCGGGCGTGGCTATCTCGTTCAGCGAAGAAACGCTCAGGCTCCTGGACGGCAAGAACTACGCGGTCCTCGCCACGGTGAATCCGGACGGCAGCCCGCAGACATCCGCGATGTGGGTCTGCCGGGACGGTGACGAGCTGCTCTTCTCCACCGTCGAAGGACGCGTCAAGCACCGCAACATGCTGCGCGACCCGCGGGTCAGCGTGACCATTCTCGACTCCGCCGACCCGGAGAACTACGTCGAGCTGCGCGGGCTGGTGTCGATGACACCGGACATCGGCCGGCGGGTCGACACCGCGCTGTCCTGGAAGTACGACGGCAAGGATCCCGATCCGGACCGGCCGGGCGCGGTGCGCGTCATCGTGCGGATGACGGTGGACAAGGCGACGGGATACGCGGCTTAGGCCAGGCGCGGACGACTGCTCAGCCAGGGCCGCCGGCCGGCCAGGGCCGCGACGATTCCGTTCGCGACGGCCGGCGAGGTGTCGAACGGATCGGGTGATGAGTCGACCGGATTCGTGGCCTGCTAGCTCCAGAGCTTGAGATGGGTACTCGCCGACACCGCGTCGAGCTGGTCCGAGCTCACGTAGACGCCGCCGCCGGCAACCGTCGGTGCCGCCTGCACCTGGCCGCTCGTCTGGAAGAACCACCGGACCTTGCCGGTAGCCGCGCTGAAGGCGTAGAGCTTCTGCTCGCCCGTGCTCCCGACGTAGACCGTGCCGTCAGCGACCGCGGGCGTGGAGTAGAACTGGTCGTAGAAGTCCACGACTCAGCGGTAACGGTTGCCTGGAACTGGACCGATGACGGCACCATCGACTAGGCGAACTGCACCCAGGCGAGCGTCACCTCGGGCCAGGGCGCAGCGGTCACGGTGAGCGCCAGGTGCTCGGACATGAACGGGAATACCGGCCACGCCTCCGATCAGCTCAAGGTAGACACGACGGCGCCCGCCGTCTCGGTGACCGGGGTGGCCAACGGGCACCAGTACGTACTCGGCGCGGTTCCGGCACCCGGCTGCGCCACCACTGACAGCCTGTCCGGGGTCGGCACAGCGGCGTCGGCGCACGTGAGCTCGGGGGGATCGCACGGCGTGGGCCGGTTCACCGCCCAGTGCACGGGAGCCACCGACGTGGCAGGCAACCCGCAGGCCGCGCCCGCCGTTGTCTCCTACACCGTCGTCGATGGCTTCGGCGGCTTCTTCTCGCCGAAGCCGGGAACGACCCTGGCCAAGTCCGCCAGCACGATCGTCATCACGTTCCGCCTGGTCGAAGCGGGCGGCCAGCCGATCCCGGCGGCCGCGGCGTCGGCACTGGGCGCGGTCGCAGCGTCGCTTGGTTCGGCCATGCTGTTCCGGCCGGCGAAACGTCGTATCCAGGGGGCCGGGACGTGGCCGGCGATTCGCCGGTTCGTGCTCGCGGTGGTCGGAACGGCCGTGCTTGCCGCCGCCGTCGGCAAGCAACTCGCCGTAGCGGCGGCCGGCTAGCCAGGCGCCACCGACGACCAGTCCGCGAAACCGGTCGGGTCGTGGCGGCCCATGCTGGCGTGCTCGAACATGCCCCAGCCTTCCTCGCCGTCCAGCCGCGCCCTGGCCAGGTGATCGGTCACGCCCCACGGGATCCGCCCGGCCACCGCCGGGTCGGTCAGGTCGTAGACGCTGGCGCTGCTCCAGTTCCGCCCCATCCAGCGGCCGTGCGACCAGTCCGGGTCGCCGTTGTAACCGGCGCCGATGTGCAGCGGCAGTGAAGTGAGGGTTTCTATTTCTACGCAAACCGGCTTGCCCGTGCCGTCGGTCAGGTGCATCCTGGCCGATCGTGGGTGCCGGGTCCCCGGTTCGTAGCTGATCTCGACTCGCGGCCAGCCGAGCTGCTCGACCCGGCCATCGGGCCAGACCCGCCTGGCGTTGCTCAGGGTGCGGAAGCCGTCCGGGTTCTCCTGCAGGATCACGATCAGCGCGCAGGACGAGAAGCGCAGCGGCATGTACAGCCACCAGAACCCGGTCAGGGTCTCGGCCGCCCGCCCCGGGGGCTCGGGCTCGCCGACCGGCCTGATCCCCCAGGACCGGTCCCTGGCCCCTGACCAGCGGTCGTCGCTGACGTCGAACTCCCGGTCGCCGACCCGCAGCCGGCCACTCCAGCTGCCTAGCTGGCAGAACCGCGACGAGTCGACGATCGGGCGGTCGCCCGACATCAGCAGGTGCGAGTCTTCCTGCACCGCCGGGAACGAGCCGGTCCAGTGCAGGTCGAAGTCCAGGCTGGAGTCGGGGGACTGGCAGGTCAGGTGCAGCTTGCGCAGCGGCTCGACGACCTCGATCCGGTAGCCGCTTACCTGCTGGTCCATGCCGCGCTCAGCCAGGACGTCGGAGAAGCGGACGCTCCACTGCCGGTCTCCGGCCCTGGCCGCCGCGTAGGCGTCGATCACCCCGAGGTTCGGGTACACGCCAAGCCCGGTCACCAGGAAGATGTCCCCGGAGCGGTCGTGGGCGTTGAAGTAGCAGCGGTCGTAGAAGTTCCGGTCGCTGCTCGCCACCCGGCTCATCGGCAGCGGTATCTGGTGGATCGGGTACTCGTCGAGCGGTATCGGCCCAGTGGCTAGCGACACGGTCTCAGTCCCATCGGTAGGTTCCGGCGAGCAGCTTCTCCAGGCTTGCCCGGTGCATCACGTAGTCGTCGATGTCGGCCGGGACCTGGTCCTCGCCGAAGTGGATCATCCGGCGCTTGACCCTGGACATCACGATCGCGTGCCGCAGCGCCGCGTACATCAGGTAGAAGTCCATGTCCCGCAGGGAGTAGCCGCTGAACTCGGCGTAGCAGCGCTCCACCTCGGAGCGGCGCAAGAAGTCCGGCAGTCCGGGCAGCTCGAAGAACTCGGCGATGTCCTGGAAGAACCGGTGCAGGAAGATGAACCAGGCGACGTCAAGCTCGCGCGGGCCGAGCGCGGCCATCTCCCAGTCGAGGATGGCTGCCGGGGTGAAACCGCGGTAGATGATGTTCCCGATCCTCGCGTCGCCCCAGGACAGGACATCAGGCCCGGTCTCGGCCGGCCAGTGCTCGTCCAGCCAGCGCAGGCTGCGCTCGATGATCGGAATCTGGATGCCGTCATCGGCCAGCGCCCACCGGTAGTACTCCCGCTGCTGGTCGACGTGCCACCGCAGCGAGCCGGTGCCAGGCGGCGGGCGGACTAGCGATTTGTCGCCTGAGGGTCAACGCCTGTTCGCCGGGCGTCAGCACAGGGCCGCCGCCCGCTACGTGGTCCAGGGCGACTGGCGGCTCAGCCGTGGTGCGCGATCGTGGCGAATCCCGAGGTCTCCCTGCGTTCGAGCCGGTGACCGCGGCGTCTGATTGGCTGGCCCTCGCGGATAGATGGCGCCGAATGCGTGTTCTCCTGCGCGCGGGTCGGCAGGCGCTGGTCGTAGCCGCTGCCCATCCTGGGTACGTAGCCGAAGAGTTTGCGGTTAAGCGAAGAGTTTGCGGTGCTATATGACGCAGACTTTACGGCTCACTGCCGTGTCACCCGGAGGCTGCGCGAACATGTACCTGACCCCGACCGAGGAAGACCGGCTGGCGATCTACGCCGCCGCCGAGCTCGCGCGCCGGTCGCTGGCCGACGGTGCCAGCCTGAATGCCCCGGAGGTGACCGCGCTGATCTGCGACGAGATGCACCGGGCGGCCCGGTCCGGGGCCTCGCTCGACGGCGTGCTCGCCGCGGGCCGCCGGGCGGTCCGGCTCGAGGACCTGATGGACGGGATACCGGCCCTGGTGCCCGAGATCAGGCTCGAGGTGCTGATGGATGACGGCATGCGCCTGGTGGTGCTGCGCGAGCCGTGGGGACAGCCATGACCGGCCGGACCGAGCCCGGCGCGGTTCGCAGCCCGGAGCGCGACGTGGTCCTCTCGCCCGGCCGTCCGCGCCGGCGGATCACGGTGGTGAGCCGGTCCGCCCGGCCGATCAGGGTCTCCTCGCACTATCCGTTCTGGCGGGTCAACGCGCGGCTTGAGTTCGACCGCGCCGCTGCGGCCGGCTACCGGCTCGACATCCCGGCTGGAGCCTCGGTCCGCTGGGCGCCGGGCCAGAGCAGGGAGGTAGACCTGGTGGCTCTCGGCGGCAGCGCGGGCGGCGCCGGGTCGTGAGCGAGGCATCGATGCGCCAGGGCGACTACAGCGCGAAGTTCGGGCCGACCACCGGCGACCGGGTCAGGCTGGGTGACACCGACCTGTGGCTGCGGGTCGAGGACGACCACGTCGGCTACGGCGACGAGCCGGTCTGGGGCTATGCCCGCAACATCCGCTCCAGGATGACCCAGCAGGACCGGGCCAGTGCCGACAGCGAGCTCGACGTCCTGATCGCGGGCGTGCTCGTCGTTGATCCGCTGCTCGGCGTGGTCAAGACCAGCATCGGCGTCAAGGACGGCCGGATCGTCGGGATCGGCCGGGCCGGCAACCCGGACGTCACCAGCGGCGTCGACCTGACCATCGGCCCGAACACGCTGCCGGTGATGGGGTACGGCCTGATCGCGACGGCGGGCGGGGTGGACTCGCACGTGCATCTGATCACGCCCAGGCTGATCCCGGTCGCGCTGGCCGCCGGGGTGACGACGCTGATCACCGCGGGTTTCGAGGAGCCGCCCGCGGCGATGACCGCGACGCTGCTGGCCTTCGAGCAGCTGCCGGTCAACCTCGGACTGCAGGCCAGCGCCAGGACCGAAGCCGCGTCGGCGGTGCAGCGGGTCATCGAGGCCGGCGCGATCGGGCTGAAGATCCACGAGGACTGGGGGGCCTACCCGGAGATCATCGACGCGGTCCTCACCGTGGCCGATGACTTCGACGTGGCCGTGGCGCTGCATACCGACGGGCTGAACGAGTCCTGCGAGATCGAGGACACCGTGGCCGCCATCGCCGGCCGGACCGTGCACGCGTACCACGTCGAGGGCGCGGGCGGCGGCCACATCCCCGACCTGATCGGCCTGGTGCGCGAGCCTGGCATCATCTGCTCGTCGACGACGCCGACCATTCCGTACGGCGTCGGCACGGCGGCCGAGCATCCTGAGATGATCCTGGCGGTGCACGGCGGCTCTGGTGCGGACCCTGATGACCTGCAGCTCGCCGCCGAGCGGGTCCGCCAGGCCACGATGGCCGCCGAGGGGCCGCTGCACGACCTTGGCGCGATCAGCATCATCAACAGCGACTCGCAGGGGATGGGCAGGATCGGCGAGACGATCAGGCGGAGCTGGCAGCTCGCTCATATCATGAAGGCCTGGCGCGCCAGCCAGGGCGGCGCGGGCTGGCCCGAGGCGCCTGGCGTCCGCAGGACCGTGCCCCGTCCGCAGGCATCGCTCGCCGATGACGGCCTGGGCCCGGACGACAACGAGCGGGTACTGCGGTACCTGGCCAAGTACACGATCGACCCGGCCATCACCCACGGCGTGTCGGGAGAGGTCGGCACGCTGGCGCCTGGCCGGCTAGCCGACATCGTGCTGTGGCGCCCCGGCTACTTCGGCGTCCGGCCGGAGCTGATCCTCAAGTCGGGCCACTTCGCCTGGGGGCCGCTGGGAGAGGGGAACGCCGCCGTGGAGGGCGCCGAACCGCGCCGGTACGGTGCCCACTGGGGCGGGCACGGGCGCACGCCGGCCTCGCTGTCGGTGACCTTCGTATCGCGCGCCGCCGTGGAGGCCGGCATCGCGGCCCGGCTCGGCGGCGAGCGGCGCCTCGTGCCGGTGTCCGGCACCCGAACGGTCCGCCGATCGGACCTGATCGCGGGACGTGCGTGCCCCGCGATCGTTATCGATCCGGCCGACGGTACCGTGCGGCTCGGCGACCGGGTGCTGGCCGCCGAACCGGTTAGCGAGGTTCCGCTGTCCCGCCGCTACCTGCTCGCCTGAAAGGACGACACCATGATGCAAGCGAGCACGCCGCGGGCTGACGGCTTCGCCATGCCAGCCGAGTGGGAGCCCCACCAGTGCTGCTTCATGGCATGGCCAGCCAGGCGGAGCCTGTGGGGCGACCTCTTCGGGCAGGCGAAGCTGGACTACGCCGAGGTCGCCCGGACGATCGCCGGGTTCGAGCCCGTCGTGATGATCTGCCGGCCCGGCGACGCGACCGACGTGATCGACCACTGCGGGTCGTCGGTGCAGGTGGCCGAGATCGAGATCGACGACTCGTGGACCAGGGACAGCGGCCCGGTCTTCGTCACCAGCGACCAGGGCGATGTGGCGGCCGTCGATTTCGGCTTCAACTCATGGGGCGGCAAGTACCTTCCCTACGACCACGACGCTGCCCTGGGCCGGGCACTCGCCGACGTGCTCGGTACCAGGTGCTACCGGGCTCCGTTCGTGCTGGAAGGCGGCGCGTTCTTCACCGACGGCGAGGGGACGCTGGTCACCACCGAAGGACCTGTGCTGGATCCCAACCGCAATCCTGGTGCCTCGCGCGGGCTGTTCGAGCAGGTGGTGAGTGACTACCTGGGGATCGACCGGGTGCTGTGGCTGGTCGCGTTTCCCGACCGGGACACTGACGGCCACGTCGACGGGATCGCGCAGTACGCCGGGCCAGCAGAACTGCTGCTGCTCGTGCCGGGCGACGAGGAGCACGAGAACTACGGTTCGGCGCGGGAGAACCTGGCCCGGCTGGCCGGTGCCGCCGATGCCAGGGGCAGGACACTGAAGGTGATCCAGTTCGATGTCACGGCTGCGGCGTCGGCTGCCGGCGAGCGGCTCGACGTGCCGTACCTGAACTGCTACCTCGCTAATGGCGGCGTGGTCGTCCCGGTGGCCGGGTCGCCGTCCGACGAGGTGGCGCTCGCCCGGCTGAGCGAGGTGTTCGCGGATCGCGAGGTGGTCGGAGTACCCGGTGCCGCCTTGTCCTACGGTGGCGGCGGCCCGCACTGCATCACTCAGCAGATGCCGCTCGGCCGGCCCGTTCCCGCAGCGCGAACCTGAGCAGGCAGCAGGCCCGGGTGTGCCGGCGGGCCGGTGCTCTCCGGCACGGCCCGCCGGCCTCGCCGCTGGCTAATATCCGCCGGGGCCGCTCTGCGTGTGCTTGTGCTGCGGGTGGGAGCCCGGACCGCATGCCGCCGCGCCGAGCGCCGTGCCGATCACAGCGACGGCTACCAGCAGCCCGCGCAGGTACCTGGGCATCTTCGAAGCTGACTTCGATCGGACTGATGCGTACTCCACTGCGTTCCTTTCCGCCGACGTACCCGGCCTTTCTGGCAGGCACGTATGTTACGCCATGCGCCCTATGCCGTTATCGGCCGACCGTCTTAGCTCCCCGATCCGAAGACCCTGGAGGTGCCGATGACCTTGCCGCTGGCATCGAGCGCCTGGACCTTGTAAGCCGCGAAGTTCTGGCTTACCGGGATGGCCGTCTCGAAACCGGACTTGGCCTTGGTCGCCACGACGGACAGCTGACTGGCACTCGCGCCCGCCAGCACCCGCCAGGAGGAGACCTGCGTGGCGCCATTCCAGCTCGCGTAGACGGTCGTCTTCCCGCCGGGCTGCCGCGCCGCGGCGCTGGGCGGGGCGAGCGGAAGGCCGACCCACCGGCCCGCCGGGATCTTGATCGCCCGGTAGGACAGGTCAGAACCGGGGAACAGGGCGTCCATGACCAACTGGCCGGACTTGCTGTACTCCGCGAAGAACGGCAGGTTGCCGTAGCCGACGAACACGTTTCCGTTCGGCAGCAGCTCGGCCGAACCCATGTACGACGCGTCGGTGCCCTGGCGGCCGTCCTCGTCGTGGTGCCGGTACTGGCTGACCAGGGTCGCCCTCCGGCTGGCCGGGTCGAGCTTGAGCACCTCGGCACGGGACGGCCCGGTCGGAGCCAGGTAGGTGCCGCCGCTCTCCAGGAAACAGCAGTGATCGTCGAAGATGCTGAGCTCGTTGTTCGGCAGCAGCGTCACGTCATGCTGGTACTTGAACTCGGCGTTCTTGCCGAACGTGAAGTCCGAGTGGTTGCCGCCGAGCGTCCAGTCGATCTTGCCGGTCGTGGTGTTGATCTTGTACACGCCCCAGGTATCCCGCATGGAGACCAGGACCGCGTTCTTGCCGAGCACGTCGATCGAGTTGACGTGGTAGGCATCCCACGGGAACCCGTTGCCGGGCGGCAGTGAGTGCGAGTCGCCCAGCCCGATGTGCTGGTACGCGTCCCAGGAGCGCACGAGCCTGCCGGTGCCGAGGTTGTACTCCTGCACCGCGGAGTCGACGAGGGTGCCGTTGTAGACGCCGCCCCACTTCGACAGGTTCATGGGCACGTTCTTGTTCGCCGTCACCCAGGCGTCATCACCGTCGATCACCATCGTGTGCAGGGTCAGGACCCACCCGTCGGTGCCCTTGAGCGTGGCGATGGTCTTGTAGTGCTGGTTGACCACGATGTACTTGCCGCTCGAGGTCTGGCCCGTGTTCGTGACCAGGCCCTGCCACCAGGTCAGGACCGGCTGGCCACGATAGGTTTGCTCGTCCAGATTCGAGGCGACGACGTTCGTCGGCACCGGCCTGAACCACACCGGCTGGAGGCTGTTGTCGAGGATCAGCGGTCCGCTCTGACCCGTCATCGGGGGCTTGGTCAGGTCGTAGAAGTTCCCGGTCAGGATGTATCCGGGCGCGGGAGTGCCGCCGGTGGTTCGCGAGGCGGCCCTGACGATAGGCGGGTGCAGACCGGGCTCGGACCGGTAGGTGTACGCGCCGTCGAGCTTGTAGGCACCGACCGGAGCACCGGGATGGGCGGCGAACCTGAAGTCGACCAGCGCGAACACCGCGAGCACTCCGAGCACGACGACCGGCAGCCGCAAGTGCATGGGTATCCTGGCCGGCTTGGCGGCGGGCACCGCAGGCTTCTCAGCGTCGGCCGGCTCGCCTTCTTCGGCTGCCTCGGCCGGCTGGGCCGCCCCATGGCGGGCCGGCGCCTGCGCGTGGCGCAGCATCATGAACGACAGCAGCGCCGCCAGGCCGGCGAGGCCGGCCGCGATCAGGTAGGCCAGCCGGAATCCGGCGGTCAGGGCGTCAGGAACTGCCTTGTTGTTCCCGATCAGGTGCGTCGTGTACGACGTCGCGAACGAGATCAGCAGCGCGATGCCGAGGCCGCCGCCCGCCTGCCGTGAGGTGTTGACCAGGCCGGAGGCCAGGCCCGCCTGGGCCGGCTGGACGGACTGGGTAGCGAAGATGGTCGACGCCACCACGGACAGCCCGATGCCGGCGGCGGCCAGCATCCCTGGCAGCACGATGTATCCGAGCGAGCTGCCGGTCGGGCCGATTCTGGCCAGCAGCAGCAGCCCGCTCGCCAGCAGGATCAGGCCGGAGGTCAGCACGGCCCGGAGGCCGAAGATCCCGACCAGCTTGCCGGCCTGTCGGGCGGTGATCATGATCACCAGCGCCATCGGGAAGAACG
>Ga0307373_10005428_pt1 | contig 20847 bp, 18 predicted proteins | sample OX2MG_FD_202534 | JGI IMG/M metagenome (GOLD analysis project Ga0307373, IMG submission 202534) | Soil microbial communities from Risofladan, Vaasa, Finland - OX-2 | ecosystem: Environmental > Terrestrial > Soil > Coastal area > Acid sulfate soil | place: Finland: Risofladan, Vaasa | collected...
TGATGCGGGCATCATTGGCGTTAAAAACAACGTTGTCGTCATCGATCACAGCGAGAGCCGAATCCATCAGCCCGGCGTGGTAACAATAGACCCTCGCTGTGCCCCGGTAACCCGATGAAGCCGCAAGTGGGACAATTATTCTGTGGGGAAGCAGCTGGAAGTTCTGATACCCCAGGCTCTTGAATGCAGCGATCATCTTTTCGTGGTCGCGTTCCTGAAAAAGTAAAGTTACGTGCTGTTTAAACGAAGCGGGAAATGAACTCAGCGTCGGAAAATGACAATGGTCCGGATGCTCATGTGAAAGCCAAAGGAAATCAATTTTATTTAAGAGCGACCTATCGAACTCGGGCTCTGGACGTAACGTCCATGAGTCATTAAATATTGTGCCCGAAAACCAGGGGTCCATCAGGATCGACGTACCGGAGGTCTCGACCACAACGCTGGCATGTCCGACGAGATGGATGTTCATGAATGATGTGCCGCTCGCAATGGTCAGCGTTGCCTGGTAACACCTACGATTGGGATGCCCCGAGCGGGCGCGGGACTGACCAGTCGTTGTGGGGGGAGAATTCGGTCAGCCGCGCCCGCTGGAGCAAGAGAGTCCCAACCGCGAGTGTCGCGGAAATTATAAATCGGGATTACCTAGTAGTCTAGCTAGCAAGACGACGGCCAACGATAAATGCGGAAGGATGAGTTCGCGCGGTCGTCGCGCTTCCGCAGAGTATGGTTGAACGATCCGCGAGTGGTTGCGCCAGGAATATCGATGGGGCAGCCCGTCCGAGGCGCCGAACAGGGGAAATCGAGGAGTGGCGACGCGTGTTGCCATCAGTACGTATCGTGAAGAAAGTACCCGGCCGAAGCGGTTAAGCCCGGGTCGAAGGGGTTCGCGCGAATTGTGCATAGATTGCTTGAGGTCGGCTTTGGGTTGGATCTTGGTTCGAGTTGCTCAAAGCGTCCAGAGTGGAAGTTTCACCCCACGCCGGAGCAAATTCCAAAAAATGATGAAAATGTCTGGATTGCATAGAAAGCGTGTGGCATCGAAGTTGCTCGATCGCTTGAGGCGCATATGCAACAGAAGATTCAGCTATTTGCTCGAGACTCCGCTGGCGGCCAGACGTGGAATGAGTGGCCGAATCCTTTGCGGGAGTTCGGGAAAGCAGGCGCCACGGTCTCGCGTACCGTATGGGTCGCGGCCGCGATTATAGGGCTGGTCGTCGTTTGCATATTAGGATTTCCCGAGCGGGCCTCAATGGTGGCAATAGTAGCGGCGGTGGCAGTGATATTGCCCTGGGGAATTTATTGTACGAGCCAGAAGGTCAGTCGATTATTGATCGTACTGGTGCTGATCGAGGCGGCAACGGCGAGCAGTGTCGTTGTGGCGACCAACTCGGATCTCGGCGCACTAATCAGATGTCCGGTTGAGTGTTTGTTTTGTCTGCCAATCCTCCTGTCTGTGTGGCGAAGCAAGCTCCTGCATCAGGGTGGCTTCCGTGATTACAAGATATTCCTGATTATCGCATTGGCCAGCGCGAGCTATTCGCAGCTACCCGAAATTACATTAGTGCGGGCGGTCGCCGCAATTCTTCCATTTATCGCGCTCTGCGCAATTGCGGAGGAGGTTCACAATGGAGAAGACGCAAGGCGGGTAATGGGTATCCTGCTCGCGGGTTGTGGGATAGTTGTGGTGGTGAACGTGTTTGCGCTGGCTTTGGTTCCAGCGAGTACTTTGTGGCAGCCCGATCCTGACACCGGACTGCTCCGATTCTGCGGGATTTTCACTGGGCCAAATGAAATTGGCAGTCTGGCGATCGCGACGCTGGGAGCAGGCTTCGGGTACTGGCCGGTCACGAAGGGATGGAAGCGAGCGCTGACGGCATGTGTGATGGTCGGTTCGACCATATTGGCAGTACTGGCGGACTCGCGTTCGCCACTGGCCGCGAGCGCGATCGGTGTTGCCATATATTTCGTCTGGCGATATCGGCTGCAGGGTGCGATCGCGATCGTGGCGCTCTTCACGATTGTCTATTCTGTATTTGTTTCAGTGCCCAGCCTGCGGGTGTATGTGGATCGTGGTGATGTCGCAAGCTTCACGGGACGCCAGGTCGCCTGGGACTTCGCAATCCGCAGCATCGAGGAACGTCCGCTGATTGGCTATGGATACGATGTGGAAGGTCAAATTCTTGAGAGCAAGTATTTCGATGGATGGGACGAAGTCTGGAGCGAAGGATACCAGACCTCGCTTCACAACGGCTACTTGTCGCGTGCCGTAAGCCTGGGTCTGCCTGCTCTGCTGTTTTGGATCTTCTTCATAACCCGTCCGATGCTTATGGCCTTCATGCCCGATCAGGATGAATGGTCACTAAGGTCGATTATCTGGTTGTCGATTCTGCCAACGCTAATACTGAATCTCACCGAATCGATTCCGGATTTCGGCTCGTTCGCGGGCCTTGAGATGGCGGTCGTGTGGATGTTGCTCGAGCGCCAGAGGCTTTTTATACAGGCGAAGAGCGCCATCCACACGGCGATCGCCGAAGAAGCCAAATCGCTGCTGGTTCGTGCGTTGCAAGCCTGACGGGTGCGCCAACCGATGAGCGGACACACTGTTGCTCAGGCCGAGCAGCGCCATTCGACGGCCTGCGGCGATATTTGATCACTCCTGATTTATAAGTCTGCCGTCATAAAGGTAGACACATAGGTCAGCCTTCCTTCTCGAACTCTCTATCCATAAGTTGCAGGCCGGTCCGCGGGCGATCCGGTATCGGGCGGTTCTTACGCTGACGATCGTCGCGTTGCGGTCGCAGGCGGCATCGGGCGACGGCAACGGGGAGCAGAGATCGGTCACGGCGAAAAAGGGCGTCGTCGGGTCGGCCGGCGAGGCGCCGGAGCAGGTTAAGGTGGATATTCCTGATATTGGAGCACTCGATTACGTCGGAGCGATTAAGCGAATCCGGAGGAAGAGACCATCGAGCGAGAGTTGGCCGACGGTCGAGGAGCGAAGGTGCTTACTCCTGCGAGGCCAGGTTTATTCAGACCGGTCACCGACGAGTGTGTGCGTATAGGTGGGGATAATAGAGGGTCGGATGTTTGGAATCAGGACATCAAGTGTTAATTATGCACCAATCTAAATCGCACGGCTGTCGCGCGCCGCTCCAGATTGAATCAATCGATTCGCTATCATCTGATTAAGTAGTCGTTATCGGGTTACATTTATCATTAATTATTGGCCTTGCGATTGCAATTACTCTTGTTATGGTCAAGCGCAACAACAAGCATCACAGAAACGTCCGCGTTGCGATGTCCAAGCTTTACCGGTCGGCGATGGCTGTGGCCGGCGCGGCGCCCCGGTTCAATAGCTATGCCGCGACCGCGGCGGCCTTGATCAACGTAAGGGACTTCGGCGCCAAAGGCGCAATCCGCGACGGTATCGTGGTGACTCGAGATAGTAGTGTTTCGCAGGCAGGGCTGATTCATCGACGGGTCAGTGCTCTCGCTAATAGTAGATGTTCCCTGCGTAACCTACTGTGTATTATTAGAAAAGTTATTGCTCCTCCTTGATTCCTGTGATAATCAATTTCTCGCGATGAGTCGTTGCATCGCAGACGTAGTTAAAGGTTCAAGCGCGCAGGTCTTGTTTTTGCACCGCACTGGTTCACGACCGGCGCAGTTTGGGCATAGCTTTGGTCATTAAAATACGCGAGGGCTCTTTTTAGACTCCTGACCGTGCGTACGTGTGTGATTGGAAGAGAGGCGGTTCTAATCGCTCTTTAATTCAGCCACGCATAAGGTCGTCACGTCCTTGAGTTAGCCCGCATCCAAATTGCGGGAATTTGTGTCGGCTTCACACCGGCAAGCGGCAGGTTATCGCCTGACCGCCGGGGTGATGCCTGCCCAAATTCTTCCGCTGACACGCCCTTGGGGGGCTCATGCATCAGAAAAATAGTCGGCGAAGTCTTATCCTGGCAATATTAGGAATGTGTGTTTGTCTGATTATCGCGCAACCGTCTGCCGCTCGAGCATTGCTGGGCACAAGGATCGAGGGTTATGTTTATTTCACATCACCCGCGTACGGGGCGAATGTGTCAGGTACGGTCTCGATAGTGGCGAAAGCGTCGACGACAGTCAGTTGGATTAACTTCTATGTAGACAGCAACTGGATCGCATCGTCGCCACCGTATAGCGATAGCTGGAGCAGCAGTACGGTGGCTAATGGTTACCATCTACTTTCAGTTAAGGGATTTTCCAGCGGCGGTCTTTTACTGTCAACCAGGACAATTAAAGTGCGCGTTGAGAATGTGACAGCGACTCCGGCGCCGACGCCAACTCCGGCGCCGACGCCAACTCCGGCGCCGACGCCAACTCCGGCGCCGACGCCAACTCCAGCACCGACCGCAACGCCGACTCCGGCGCCGACTGGCACAGCCTACTATATTGATTCAAATCAAACAGGCTATAACGGTGCGTCGGCGCCGACTGCCGGCTCCCAGTGCGCATTGGCCAATGCGGGTCCGGGGACCTCGTCCGGTTCACCAAAGTGTACACTTGCTGCCGTCGCCGCCATGCAGGCGACGTTGACGGCTGATAATCAGGTGCTGTTCAAGCGCGGTGATACCTGGGAGGAGGAGCTTACTATAACGAAGATGCAAGGTACCGCGGGTCATCCGGTTGTTCTCGGTAACTACGGCTCCGGAGCACTACCGATTATTGATGGCGGTTCGACTCGGAATACCTGCATTAACGCCGAGGCAACCACCGCCAAGTACATCACAATTGACGGTTTCGAATGCAGAAACACCATTGAATACGGCGTAACCTTTCAGACTTCGGGCGGAGCGATGCCGGGAATCACGGTGGAGAATTCCAATATCCATAATACCGGGCCGGGCGCGTATGCGGGGGGCACGGGAGCTACCGACGATGGCAACTATCGTAATCAGCTTGATTTTGAAGATTATGGCGCCGGCATGGGTGCCGACGGGGTGAAGTTTCTGAATAATACGGTTTCGAGCTGCGGCGGCCATAACTGCATCGAGGTGCACTATGACGGCGGCGGCCCGATTATTCAGGGGAACCTGGTTGGCCCGGGATGTGTGCATAACTGCATCGACGTCAAGGGCGCCGTCGGTGCATTAATCGATGAGAACGTCGCGACCACTGGGGTGAAGACTGGAGGTCAGGGTTGTCTCTATCTTGAGAACACCTACACGGCGAGTTCAACTGTCCTGGTGACGCGCAACGTCTGTTATGGATCCGGGGTAGGGTTTCAGGTGGATACGGGCGGCGCGTGCAGCGGACACACGCACTGTTTGCAGGCGATTACCGGGTACAACAACACGATGATTGCGCCGGCTAACGCAGCCTTCCCGATTATCGTGGGCGGTTCCGGCGCTCCCAGCGACATCACGGTCACCTGGGAAAATAATATTACTGACGGAGGTACGGTCGATATCAACTCGGCCGTGAATTGGACCGGCGACTATAACGATGACGGCGGCCATCAGGGCCAATACGCGACGAACGTTACGTTCGGATCGCACGATTTGACCGACATCGATCCGCTTTACGTTAATTTCGCCGGAAATAATTTTCAGCTACAATCAACCAGTCCCGTTGCGACCGCTGGACTGCCGGGGCTGGACAACGGCATGTTCTCGATGGGGGCCTACCAATAGGCGCCCGGTGGGTTCGTCCTCTTGCCATGCATGAACGTAAAAAGTCGATGTTGGCGGGGACGAACCCATCATTCCATAAACGGATACGCAAGCTTGCCATCGCCGGGATCCTTCTGTGCGTCGTTGATGCCTTTCTCCCGACCCCGATTCTGATGCCCTCGCCGACCGCGCCAAGCGGGCGTAGTTTCGCACTTTTACGCAAGGGAAGCGCACTGCCCTCGGACGCGACGTGTACGGCCGCGGCGGCGTACGACACGTTCGAGCCAAGGCCACGTAATGCACTGGCAAACGGCACAATGCCCTCGTCGTCATTCCTGACCGCCTACAAATCCACGGTTTCAGCGGGCGAAGGCGGTGCTCCGGGTAGTTTTCTTCAACGTGCGGATGGCCAATTCACGGGCTCGACCGACGCGGTGCTCAAATGGGCCTCGTGCAAATGGGGCTTTGACGAAAACGTAACGCGAGCCACGGCGGTCAACGAAAGCCACTGGAGGCAGTCCGCCGTTGGCGATATCGGAAACGGTACGAGCCTCGGCATCCTGCAGATCAAGTCGCGGGATTATCCGTCAACCTGCGCGATGGTGGCGGCTACGCAAGTCAGCGCGGACGTTACGGACCCCAACTGCTATTCCTATCGAAGTACCTCCTTCAATGTCGACTACAAACTAGCTCAGCAACGGGCGTGCTTCGAAGGCGCAGTCAGCTACCTCGAGTCGCGCACTCCCGCGGCCGGGTATCCCCCATATCCCGATGGAACTTCCGATCAGATGATGTGGGGCTGCGTCGGCTGGTGGTACTCCGGTGGCTGGTATGATGCGGGTGCGCTGAACTATATCTCGCAAGTTCAAGGCTACCTCGCGACCCGTCCCTGGCTCAGCTCAAACTTCTGACGCGCCGCGATGGTTTCATAATCGTCGCGAGTCCCCGCGATTGTAACGCCTCGAAGTGCTCGACATAAAGCGCGGCTCGGCGGCACCATCGATTTGCCAGGGATTGTTCTTTCAGTAACATCGATTCCTTAAGCCCTGTCTAGCAAATATCCTTCAATCGTATTCGCCGGCCACATCACGGGGGAGTCGAATCCCGGTGCAGACGGTGCTGACTCCCGCCGCCTGCAATCATTTCACGGTACGCTATCATCTTTGCCGATAAGCCTGAAAACAAGGGCAATTATGGCCACTATCCGGGTGGCACGCGCGTTGCTCTCTTTCCCAACGAAGTACAATCGAGTCAGCGGAAACGCAGGAGTCGGCGCGAGCATATCGAGGGCATTTATATCCTGCCTGGAATTCAGCGGCTGCGGGGCGGGAATCGAGGAAATTCACAATGAGGCTCAAACGCGCGCGCATCGTATCTCTATCAAACCACGCAATCTTCGTAATCTGCGTGTCGCTAGTAATGGCGAGTGTGAACTCGTGTTCAAGCAGGACTCAAGACCCGATTGAAAATACGGAACTCGAAGCGCCGTCGGCGATATCGCCCGAGCAGTGTGAAACGCTCTACAAGATTCACGAAAGCGCCAGCCAGGACTCTGGCTATGTGATCCAGCAAGGCGACCAACTGAATATCGAATTCTATCTCAACTCAGAATTCAACGACAGCGTTACGGTGGATCCTGAAGGGAAAATCGCGCTGCGCCTCGTCGGTCAATTGCACGCGGCGGGTCTGACGCCGGACCAATTGGCTTCCGTAATTGACCATGCCTATCAGAAAGAATTGCGCAATCCCGGTGCGGTTGTCCACGTCCATAACATGCCGGGCCGACGGGTCTATGTAGAAGGCGAAGTAATCAAACCGGGAGCATTTCCGCTACAGCCCGGAATGACTGTGGTGCAAGCGGTGGCCCTTGCCGGCGGAACTACCGACAATTCGGCGCCCAACCACACACTACTCATTCGACACGACGCATGCGGAGAAGCGCAAGGATCGGAAGTCCATCTTGCCATGGCCCTAAACAATCCAGGAGCCGGCGACGACGTCGCATTGATGTCGCAGGATGTGGTCGTCGTACCGCGCAGCAGAATCGCCAATATCGACCTCTTCGTAAAGCAGTACATCAAGAACGTCATACCGATCGAGCCGTACCTCAATATGCCGATGTAGTAAGGCCGCATAGCAAGGTAATAAAGCAATGCAATTAACTATGATACCCGCCTCATACGGCGAATGGATCGATCTCGTATATCGCCGCCGGCGGACGGCGCTCGGGTCGGCCCTGATTATCTTTGGCCTGGTCGTCGTGGGCACGCTGATCTGGCCACCGGTGTACGCTTCGACCTGTCAGGTACTTGTGCAGGACAACCGCGCGCAGCTCCTGGTGTCGCCCGGGATGCAGGGCAACTCCCAGCAAAGCCCGTCGGCCATCACCAATCCGGTGAGTGAACAGGATTTGAACTCGGAGAGAGAACTTATCACCAGCCTGTACCTGGTCAAACAGGTAGTGGCCGACATGCCGGTTCCCCCAGCGTTTACCCGCAAGCCAGAAATGGCGCTGGCGCTGATCAAGGGCGTAGTGAAATTGCCCGTCACGGGATACCGGGCGCTGCACGACGTGCCGCATCAGAGCCCGAGAGAGGCATGGGCCTCCGACATCACCCGCCATCTCAGCGCGTCGGTGATCAAGCGGTCTAACATCATTGAGGTTGAGTTTCATTCGTCGGACCGCGTATGGACCAAGACCCTCCTAGTCCGTCTGATGAGCAAGTACCTGGAGTTTCATGCGTATCTTTCGCATGACCCGGAAGCGCAGCAGTTCTTCGAAGAACAAGCGTCAATTCTCAAGAGCCGGCTGGATAAATCCGACGATGATCTCCGTGACTATCAGCTCAAGACCGGCATCGGCGACCTTGACGAACAAAAGCGTTCAATGATCGCGCGCATCTTGGAATTAGAGAGCAAGGCGGCCACCGAGGAAGCCAATATATCCGGAACTGACCAGCAGTTAGCGATATTCGCCTCCGAATTGCACTCCACGCCAGCTCGAATCGAAAAGGAGAGCCGCTCCGAACAAAATATGGCGCTCGAGCAATTGAAGCCGCAGGTGATGCAGTTGCGGGCGGAAAAGGCCGAACTATTAAGTAGATATCAGCCCAATAGCCAGCGAATCAGGGAGATCGATGCGAAGCTGGCCTCCGAAGAAAGCATACTCGATAGCGAAAACCATCTCGAAGTCAATGAAGAAACCATCGACTCGAACCCGGTCTGGACCACGATTCAAACAAATATGATGCAGGCCGCCGGAGACGTTGCGGCGCAGAAAGCAAGGCGTGCGCAATACGCAATGGATATCGCGGCCGCGCAGCAGCAACTGGCCACGCTCGTATCCAACGGCGTGGACCTTCGGCACCTTCAGAGGCAGGTGAACACGGATCAGAGTGCGTATGCAATCTATGTTCAGAAGACCGAAGAAGCGCGAACTTCGGAGGCGCTCAATAATAATAAGCTTATGAACGTGAGCGTGGCGCAACCGCCGAATGCTCCATTACAGCCGGAGTCGCCGAACGTTCCGCTTAATTTGTGTCTCGGCCTGCTGATGGCCGGCGCTTTTGGATTGGCCGCCGCCTGTTGGGAAGAGGAGCGCGATCCGAGAATCTTCTCATCCGGCGCCGTCAAAGCCGCCAGCGGACTGTCGATTATCGGCGTGGTCGATCAGAGCGCCTGAACGCAATGAATAAACGCTTACACTGCTGTGTATCAGCCATCGGCGCCGGGTGTGGAGAGTGGCGATGAGCAAACACTATGACGCGTTGAACGGAAATGTGCTTGACGCCGAACCAGCCCGGCTTCAGCAATCCCCTCGCACAAAGGTCGTTGCGAAGATGCATCGGCTTACCTCCTGGCCGAGGGATGTTGTCCCACATGCAGACTCGCTCACGCAATTGGATACGTCGTGTACTCCGGTGTCGCTCAAAGTGTCGGCTGCGCAGAATGTCACCGAAACGATTGCCACACAATATGCAATTCGCCAGTTGTCCGAACGAATCGCGCCGCGCGCGGTGGTTGAACGTTCCTGCCGCGTAGCCATAGCGGGATGCCGGTCCGGCGATGGGGCATCGTCAATTGCGACCGCCCTCGCATTCGATTTGAGCCAGCGTCTATGCGTGCGAACTCTCCTGGTAGATGCCAACGTTCGCGCTCCGAGCCTTGAGCGAGTCCTTGGTGCTGGCAAGCGGCGGACTGCGGAGATCAGTCTCGGCCGTTCGCTGCAACTTTTAACCACTGAAAATGCGCGGCTGACGTTGGCCACGATTGCCGCGGAGTGCGACGAAAGCGAGCGCGACATTGCGCTCGCGGAACTCGAAACGGTTCTCTGTTCATTTCCCGCCGTGGTTATCGACCTCGGTGTCACGCGGCTCGATCCGCGAATGCTGCCGCTGGTGCGGCCGTCTGATCCGATAATGCTGGTGTTGCGCTACGGACACACCCTGCGGCACGAGTTGGCGACGACGACCGCAGCCTTGCGTTCCGCTAACCGAACCGTCGCGGGCGTTCTTCTCAATGCACGACCATCCGACTTCCATCCCCCTCAGGAGAGCAATCAGTAAATGAACGAATTGAACAGTGTTGCCGCGATCGGTAGGAATGGTAACAAAATATTCACCAACGGTCATAGTAATGGCGTCGCTCCGGAAGCGGGCAGGGCACTGCGTGGCGTTGGCGTTGTTGGACTTGGTTATTGGGGCCCGAATTGGGTGCGAAATTTCCAGCAGGGTCAATATGCCTCCCGCGTTGTTGCCTGCGATCTGGATGAAGGGCGGCGCAAGCATCTTAGCCAGTTGTATTCCGATCTGGAGACTACGAGCCGGTACGAGGACTTGCTCAGCGATCCCGATATCGAAGGCATCGTCGTGGCGACGCCGGTCAGCACACATTATGCGATGGCGCGGCGCGCACTCGAAGCAGGTAAGTCCGTCCTGGTGGAAAAGCCGTTGGCAACGTCGTCGCAAGAGGCTCAAGAGCTGATCCAGCTCGCGCTTACGCATAAGAAGACGCTGATGGTCGGGCATACCTTCGAATACAGCGCGCCAGTTCAGAAAATGCGCGAGGTGATCGCCTCCGGGGAACTGGGTGATGTCTTCTATGTCAGTTCCGTTCGCGCGAATCTCGGCCTTTTTCAGCGTGACGTTAACGTCACGTGGGATCTCGCCACCCACGACATTTCTATCATTCTGAACCTGATGGGCGGGCGCATGCCCGAGGCGGTGAGCTGCCAGGGCGAGAGTCATTATGGCAACGGAGTAGAGGACGTTGCGATGCTGACGCTGCGCTTCGAGCGAAACATCATTGCGTTTGTCCATGTCAGCTGGCTGGACCCGGACAAAATTCGACGCACCACCGTAGTCGGGTCGCGCAAGATGCTGGTTTACGACGATATGGCGCCGCAAGAGAAAATTCGCATTTACGACAAGGGCGTTACCGCGCAGAAGTATTACGACACATTTGGCGAATTCCAATTCTCATATCGATACGGCGATATCAAGATTCCCCGGATCGAAGAAAAAGAGCCGCTACGCAATGAATGCGATCACTTCGTAAACTGCATTCGTAACGGAACGACCCCAGACACCGATGGGGTAAATGGGTTGCGGGTGGTGAGCGTACTTGAGGCCGCTAACTGGTCGTTGCGCAGAGGGGGCCTCATGGTGCCCCTGGGGAGCGCACTACGATGAACGGCACTCGTATTGACCGATCTATACCGCGGATGTCGAGTGTCGCCGACGATGTTTGGCTCGGTGATCGCGTGCGACTCTCGCCGTTCGTCAATCTTTACGGCTGCGTCATCGGCGATGACACCCGGCTCGGGGCGTTCGTTGAGATTCAACGAGATGCGAAAATCGGCCAGCGCTGCAAGATATCCAGTCATACATTTATCTGTTCCGGTGTGACGATAGAGGACGAAGTATTTATCGGGCATGGCGTAATGTTCATTAACGACCGCTACCCTCGGGCGACAGGGACCGATGGGGTTCCGCAAGCTGAATCCGATTGGAAGATAGAGACGACGGTCATCCGAAAAGGAGCGTCGATTGGAAGCGGAGCAATCGTGATGTGCGGAGTGGAAATTGGCGCCGGCGCCCTTGTCGGTGCGGGAGCGTTAGTCATACACGACGTGCCACCAGGATCGACCGTCGCAGGGGTTCCGGCACGCCAGCGGCTGAGCGTGAGTTCGGCGGAGCAAGGAAAGTCGAAATGCGCATAGCGTTTATTGATCTGGCTTCACAGAACCGGGAAATCGCCGACCGAATGAGACATGAACTCGAACAGATTCATGCGAATACGTCGTATGTCGGAGGCGATCAAGTCGAAAACTTCGAACAGGAATTCGCCAGATTCCTGGGTGTAAAGCGGGTAGTCGGTCTTGCAAATGGAACTGACGCGCTGCGCCTGTCCCTGCTCGCACTCGGCATCGGAAGCGGTGATGAAGTAATTACCGTTCCCATGACCTTCATCGCGACCGCTGCGGCAATCGTGCAAACCGGTGCTAAGCCGGTCTTCGTCGATATAGATCCGGAAACCTGCAACATGAGCGTGCCTGCACTGCGCCAAATGTTAAAGGCGTGTTCGCCCGTGAAGCGTAAGGCGATCAAGGCCATCGTACCGGTTCACCTCTATGGTCTGCCGGCTCCGATGGCCGAACTGAAAGACCTGGCCGATGAGTTCGATCTGAAGATCGTCGAAGATGCATGCCAGGCTCATGGATCGCGTGTGCGGATGCGGGATGGATGGGCCAGAGCGGGAACGATCGGGAATGCCGGATGCTTCAGCTTCTACCCCGGTAAGAACCTGGGCGCGTGGGGCGATGGCGGTGCTATAGCAACTGATGATGAAGAACTTGCACAGCGCATTTCGCTTCTGGGTAATCACGGCCGGCTCTCGCATTATGCGCACGAGTTGTGCGGATACAATTCGCGGCTCGATTCAATTCAAGCCGCGGTGGTGCGCGCAAAACTCGAAAAACTCGATGAGTGGAACAGCCGTCGGCGAACTATTGCCACGGTCTATCGTGAAATGCTGGTGCCGTTAGGCGTATGCCCTATTTCTGAACCAGAAGGCTTCGAATCGTGCTTTCATCTGTTTGTCGTTCGGAGTGCGAGGCGTGATGCAATACGCAGCGCGCTCATTCAGAACGAAATTGGATGCGGAATTCATTATCCAGTCCCGCTTCATCTGCAGCCCGCATTCAGCTATTTGGGCCATCGGCCAGGGGACTTTCCGCACAGTGAAGAGTTAGCGGACACCGTGGTGTCGTTGCCTATGCACCCGACGCTGGCCGCGGCCGAAATGGTTCGAACGGTCGAGGTCGTGAGTGAGGCTCTTGCTGAAAAACCCAAGAGCTATGTGGGCAAGCCAGATGCCGCTATTGCGCGAGTGGGTATCTAGCACGAAAGCCGGCGCGGATGTGTGCGAGTGATGTCAGACAAGCCAACGTCATCGTGGCCGCAGATAACCTCGCACTGTATTGGGCAATTGCCACCGCATCAGTGTGTGACGCTGTAAGAGGAGCGATGTGGGTAATGATCGAGACTGCTGAGCGTCGAAATGTTATTCAGGAATTAGCCTTCGCGGCGACGACGTATTCTGCTGTCTTTAGGTCATTCGGTCTTCATCGGAGTAAAGTCGCTAGCGGAACAACAACGGTGCTGTCTTTTGGAAGGTTCGAGGAATTACCGGTACGATGTTAGTAGGCGTTGTCACACCTCAAGCAAGCTTCGCGCATTCTTCGGCGTTCGTAGTGTGCCTGTTTGGCATTTCGATCTCAGTTGCTATGCGGATGATGGTACGAAACGTGGGTAGTCGTCCTGCAGCGCCGTCAGGCACTGCTCTTCCGTTGGCGACACGCAACGGCTCGAACATTCGCGGTCTCAATTACTTTACCAAACGTGGGTTCGACCTTGTATGCGGGACAATGTTAGCCGTATTTGTTTTACCGGTCGTAGGATTGGCGGCGCTGGCGATTGTGGTGTGCGACGGTCGTACGGTGCTCTACCGTCAAGAGCGGGTTGGCGCACATGAGCGGCGCTTTGAGATGTTGAAGTTGCGCACTATGCACCCCCGTTCTCCTGACCTGCTGCATCGCGAATACGTGCAGCAATGGATTTGCAACGATGTCGGTAATGGGTCGAACGGCCACAGTGCGAGTGGCACGGACCGTGCGGTATTTAAGCTTTTCGATGACCCGAGAGTAACGCGGCTCGGCAAGTTCCTGCGCCGGTTCAGCCTCGACGAGTTGCCACAACTGTGGAACGTACTGCGCGGCGATATGAGCCTGATTGGTCCACGCCCCGCGCTGCCATATGAGCTTGAACTGTACCAGGAATGGCACCGCCGCAGACTTGAGGGGATGCCCGGGATAACCGGATTATGGCAGGTGAGCGGACGCAACCGGATTTCATTCGATGATATGGTCAGGCTGGACGTGCAATACCTCGAGCACTGGTCGCTTGCCTCCGACATACGAATACTGCTGCGTACCATTCCGGTGCTTCTGCGGGGAGAGGGTTTGTGACCGGCCTCGCCGAGGGCTACGCGAATGCTCCGGAGCCGCGCGAGTCCAATCGCTGGCTATGGAGTGCCTTCGCGCGGTCAGTGCGCGACAATATGATGGCGGAATTCGTAGTGCAGGTACTGCGGATTGGTGGAATGGTCATATTGGCACGAGCACTATCGCCACATGATTTTGGTTTGTTTAAAATTCTCGTCGTAGTTGCGACCTTCGCGGCGCTGGCAAACGAAGGTGGAATTCCCGACGCCTTGATTCAACGTAAGGACCTCACGCCTGCGCATCAGTGGACAGCATGGTGGATGAGTATCGGCCTCGCACTGTTGACGGTATGTATTTTGTATTTAGGCGCCCCCGGACTGGCTGGAGCGATGAAGATTCCGGAATTGCGCGAGGGCACCCGTCTGCTGTGCATTCCATTTTTGCTCGAGGGAGCGGCGGTCAGCGCCAACGCTCAGCTTCGTCGTGAACTGCGGTTCGGGGCTCTGGCAACGGCTGACGTACTGGGCGAACTCGCGTTTGTGGTGGTCGCGTTGTTTTTGCTCTGGCACGGCATGCCGAAATGGAGCCTTGCCGGCGGTCTCTCCGCACGCTATGCCGCGCACGCGTTGAGTCTTCTGACAGTGGCGGGTAAAGTGCCGCGCGGATTACCGCGGGCGCGGGAGGCGCGTGATCTCGGCACTTTTGCGGGCAAGGTCTTCGGCGGGCGCATGGTCGATGCGCTTTCATCCAATGTGGACTTTTTGCTGATCGGTCGCCTGCTTGGCAGTTCGGCGCTGGGCTTTTACGCGATGGCGTGGGACCTGCTGCGTTTCGTTCCCGATCGCGTGTTCAAGATTGCGGGGCGTGTGACGTTTCCGGCGTTCTGTGCGTTACGCGACCAGAAAGAACAGCTAGCACGTGCCTATCTCAATTTCTGTGGCTATCTCTCAAGACTCGTTTTACCGGTAGTTCTTTGCGCGGCCATCGCCGCTTCGGAATTACTCAGGGCCATCTATGGTCCGAAGTGGGTTCCGGCGGCTGTACCGATGCAATTACTCGCCTTCGGTTTACTGCTCGTCGGACTGCGCCTTGCAATCGGTTCGGTGTACTATGCGAAGAATCATCCTGAGTTCGACTTTTATATTCACTCAACGAGACTGGTGTTGGTAGTCATTACCGTATGCGGTCTAGCTTCGACCGGTTTGGTGGGTGTGTGTGTGGGCCGGAGCGCGGTCGAGGTGCTGATTAGCATAGCGGGGCAATGGTTAGCCTGCATCCTGATTGGTGTGAGCCTCGGCGACCTCATGACTGCGCTCTTCCCCGGGTTGCGACTCGCCTTGATCTGCGGAGTCGCAGCCGGCTCCGGAAAACTGCTTGCGATTCACTTCGGAGTCGAAAGTCCGTTGAACTTGATTATTATCGCGGTGCCGCCAGCACTCGTCTACCTGTGGCTCGAGTCGGCGAGCGCGATGAAAATGGTGGCCGATGCCTTTGGTCGTGGCGAGCTCACAGCGAGCGCGACGGCAGGAGAAGCCTGATGAGCGGAAGTCGCTACCTCGCAATTACTCCGGCTCGCGATGAAGAGCTCTGTTTGCCTCGCCTAATCGGAGCGATGGCAGCGCAGATACGGCCTCCCGACCGCTGGATCGTGATCGACGACGGTTCCGACGACGACACAGGCGCGTTGGTTTCTGCCGCGGCGGCGAAATATCCGTGGATCGAGGTGCATCACTTACCGCGCAACCAGACCCGCACACCCGGCGGAGAATCCGTGGTTACGCGGTTCTTATCGCGCGACGTTTATTCACAATTCGATTATATTATGCGAATTGACGCGGATATCAGCTTCGACGCGGATTTTTCGGAACTGTTGGTCGCCGAATTTGCGCGCGATGTGAATCTCGGAATCTCCGGCCCGACACTTTACGAGCCGGATGGCATCGGCTGGCACGAAATCCGTCAGCCAGAGTTTCACACGCGCGGCGCCGCGAAGATGTATTCGAGTGCATGTCTGGCCGCGATTGGCGGACTGAACGGCAGCCTCGGTTGGGACACCCTGGACGAAGCTCACGCAATGATGCTGGGTTTTCGCACTCGCAATTTCCGGCATATCAAGGCGCGACATCATCGCCCGCAAGGCGCTGCGTCCGGCTGGAGGGCCCGAACGGCAGCCGGACTGTCTGCGTACAACGTCGGTTACTCGCCACTATTTCTATGGGCGCGTGCGGTGCGTCAATCGTTAAAACCACCAGTGCCGTTTGCGGGAATGCTGATGGTGAGTGGCTATTTGCAGGGATACTTGCAACGCCGTCGGCGTATCGCATCACCAGAGGTGGTGAAATTTATACGCCGGCAGCAAGTCCGCCGACTACTGCTTCGAGAGTCACTATGGCGCTGAACTGGAGAAGCTGGTTGAAAGCCAACATAGAAGCTTATCAGCGCGAAGCTCATTGTTCGCCGGCATTGAGGTAACCGTCGTGGCACGCTACTTGATGATTGCATATACCACTTACATGCACGATGGACGCGTTAAGCGCCACGCCGAGGCTCTCGCGGATCGTGGCGATCACATTGACGTGATTTGCCTCGCCAACGCAAAGACGGACGCCGTAAGTAAAGTAAATCTGATCGGTCTGGAGATGCCGCGCTATCGGGGGCCAAGCAAGACTGCGTATTTCAGGAGTTACGTTCGATTCTTTGCTCTCGCGTCCGCAATGGCTGTTCGCCTTTCACTGAAAGGCAGGTATAGCGCAGTGATCGTATGCACCATGCCGGACGCGGCTGTCGTCTGCGCGATCATGCCTAAATTGTTCGGAAGCAAGGTCGTGCTCGATATTCATGACACAATGCCGGAGCTCTATCGCGATAAGTTCGGCGGAGTCCGGGGAGCGGCGGGCGCGCGATTGTTGATGCTCGAGGAGCGAATGAGTGCATGGTGGGCGGATGCCGTCCTGGCGGTACACGATCTTCATCGCGAGCGGCTGCAGCAAGCAGGGGTACCCGCGCGCAAGATTCATGTAGTGATGAATGCCCCGGATAGCAGAATCTTCCTTGAGCGCAAAAGCAACATTGCGCCCGCGCAAACCTTTACGGTCGTGTGCCACGGTACGGTAACGGCGCGTCTCGGGCTCGATCTCCTGGTCAGGGCCGTGGGTCAGTTGAAGGACGCGATACCAAACCTGCGGCTGAACGTAATCGGTGAGGGGGATCATCTGGCTGGGATACGCGCCCTGGTGGACCATCTGAAACTCGCGAGCCGTGTAACATTTACGAATCTGGTTCCGGTTGAAGAACTGCCCGCTCTGCTGGCAAGCGCGGATGTCGGAGTGGTCCCGTATCAACCCAGCAGTGCCACGCACCTGATGCTGCCAGTCAAGCTGCTCGACTATGCGACCATCGGAATACCGGTGATAGCCGCTCGTTTGCGCACGATCGAACACTATTTCGGCGATGGCGCCGTGGAATTGTTCGAGCCAGGAGACGCCGAGGACCTTGCCCGCGCGATCACGGATTTGTACGACCACCCGCTACTGCGTATTCGACTGGTCGAGCGTGCTCGTGTGGCCTTGAATGCTCTTAGTTGGAAGAACCAGAAGGACGAGTATTTACGGACAATCGACATGCTGGTTGCCGCGTAATCGCGTTTTGGAATCGCACTTACCGAAAGAATAAGTCAAGTAGGAGGGATGCTGATGGCTGTGAAAAATAGGTCTGCCCCCACCCCGAGGGAGAACGCAACCCTGGTGGTCGGACTGGGAGAGGTTGGAGGGGCGATCGCGGCGATTGTCGAGCGAACGGAGACGGTCTTGCGGCACGACCTCGATCGAGTCGAAATCGCGGCGTCGGTTGGCGTGATGCATCTCTGCATACCGTTCAAGTCCAGTGCGCAGTTCGAAACGTCCGCGATTGAATATATTAAACGGTTCAAGCCGGCATTGACAATAATACATAGCACGGTAATGCCTGGCACCACGCGTGCGATTGCGCGCAAGTGCGGAGGCGCAATCGCATATAGTCCAGTTCGTGGCAAGCATGTACGCATGCAGGAGGATATGCAGCGTTACGTAAAATTTGTCGCGGCACTTAACGACGCCGACGCGGCCCTTGCCGAGACGCATCTGCAGAACGCTGGGATGAAGACGCGCAGAATGGCGAAGGTCGAGACCCTGGAACTTGCCAAGCTGGCCGAGACCACGTACTTCGGCGTCTGCATCGCATTCGCTCAGGAGCTGAACCGGTACGCCGACCACGTCCGTGCCGACTACCAGGAAGCGATCGAATTCTTCCACGAGGTCGAATGTCTGCCGCGAACGGAATATTTTCCGGGCGTGATCGGCGGCCATTGTGTAATGCCAAATATTGAGTTGCTGCTGCGAGTGGCGCCATCGCCGGTGCTCGCGGCCATCGTGGAGTCAAATGAACGACGTGAATATGAATGCGAACATTCGTCCATTTCCGCGGAGTCGATCGCTTTGGGAGAGTGTGAATCTGGCGAAGCCAAAGTGTTGGGTAATAGATGACTATCCAGAGCGAAATCACGTCCCTGCCTGTACAAAGATTGCGCGCCTGCGGGGTCTCGAAGTCGAGTCGTGTCCCGCTGAGGGAGCGATTTTACCTTCGCTTGTGCCGGCGCGAAACCAGCTAATCGCGGTTGATTTTGAAGCGCTGGCGCGAATGACCCCTGGCATGAGCCAGCGGCTTAGAGAATGGGCCCAGCAGGGCGCGACCATTTACGTGCGCGGGTCGCTCAGGGAGGGATGCGTCTATTACTTGATGCCATTTTCGAACCAGCGCTTCGAATTCAAGCTCAGGCCGTCGGACGGCTATGAATTTTCTAGGCACTGGATGCTACCTGCTGCGATAGCAGGAGAACGCGTGGCTGCGCCGATGAAGATGCCGCATGCGGCTGGTCTTGACCCCGAAATTCGGACGCTAATGTCGGGCACGGACGCATGTGGCGGCAGTTGGCCCATTATCTTTGAAATAAGCATTGGCGCCGGCGTGGTTATTTTCGACCTTCACGCGGACGATGACAATCGCGGGGGCGAACTTCTAGCGGAGCTTGAGGTGCCGACAACACGGGGCGCCTCGATAGGTGCTTTGGCCGCAGTCGATTGGGCGGCGGGACGGGATCCTGACACGCGCGCCGCGATTAATCTGGTGATTGACGATCGCCCGGTGAACTTCGATTATTTCAGTCTGGGCAAACTGAAGGAATTTCTGGATTATCTCACAATCCAACCCACCGATATCCATGTGGATTTCGCGTGGACACCGAATTGTACGCGTCCTGATCGTCGCTATGTCGAGTTGCTGCGGCGCCACAACACCGGTTTCGTATGGCACGGCTTTTTGCGGCATGTCGATCATCGAATGATAGCGGATTGTGAAGCCGAATTGCAGGCTGGAATCGCGCGTGTGGATAGTATTTCACGCGCATATAATGTTCGGTTTCAGCCGGTGATGATATTTCCGTTCGAGAAGGAGACGCCACGCGCTCGTGATCTGCTGCGACGAACTGAATTTGTCGCAACGGTGCTATGCGACAGCGGTATTAATCAAACGCCGAATTTCTACCGGCTGCGGCTGCTTCAAGATGAAAGGTCGATGCATAGTTCGCTTAGTATAATGTTTCGTGATGCGGCCGAAAATCTTAGTCGTGATCGAATGCTCGCGTTGGCGACGCTTGGAATGCCCATAATCGCGTTAGCGCACCCGAGCAATCTGGCGCTGCGGCGCTTCGCACGTCGTGATTCGGCGGCGGCTACGTACTTCGATCCGGTGCTGAAATTCGCCGCGGAGAAGTCGTTGCGCTCGCTGTCGCTGGAGGAAATTGCGGCTGAGGTCCCGTGCGACTAGAACTGCTGGGCGCAAGCGCTCACTGAGTGTGTCTCAGGCAGAGCGAGGCGCTCCCGAATAGAGTAATCAGTGTACTCAGAGGTAACGCGTTTGCGCAAAGCGGGCCACGGTGTCGCGTGGATGCCGAGGCATAAATGTTGCCGACGTAATAATGGCGTGAATCCATGAATTTACGAACGGTAAGGAAGCGGCGGGACGCGCTTCAAATTGTCTTTCCGAGGAGTCGAAGCCGGGAACGAGATGTACGCATTCGATTGTTGGCTGCTGTTTTAGAGAGTGTCCGAACGGAAGGCGCGCAGGGCATATAAATGCAAGATATTGTACGACAAGAATTCGGTTGTCGGCAATAGTGGCACTTATCGCGATCGCGATTATTTTTGCTTGTCCAGTTTCGGCCTATGCGAGGTCCCATCTTTCTCTTTCAGCCTCAGGCGACGTTTTAATATCTGGCTGAATTATGAGCGGTGGGAGGCCGGCCGCGACCGCGGAGTCTTTTAGCGTAAGCAGCAACAGGTTTGTTGCGACCGGCCCGATGCTTATTGCACGGGCGGGTCTACAGTCTCAGACGGTAGGCGTGAGCCCGGAGGCCACTGTTCCTCAAACCTTTTGTTTGGATGCTCAAAGGCGCCGGTAAGGGCGAGCGGGTTGACGTTGGACCAGGCTTCCGACAACGCGATATTGATCAAAAGATACGACGCCAGTGAGGTCGTCTTCGACCGATACAGCGCTCATTTGGTGGTGCCGCGTGTGTTTTTCGCATCTATTCCGTTCCCCGGCGATTTCTCCATCACGGATGTGGATGGTTATATTCTGGTGGTAAGAGCAATGACGAAGGGG
>Ga0307373_10005429_pt1 | contig 20845 bp, 17 predicted proteins | sample OX2MG_FD_202534 | JGI IMG/M metagenome (GOLD analysis project Ga0307373, IMG submission 202534) | Soil microbial communities from Risofladan, Vaasa, Finland - OX-2 | ecosystem: Environmental > Terrestrial > Soil > Coastal area > Acid sulfate soil | place: Finland: Risofladan, Vaasa | collected...
GAGTCGGTCATGGCCGGTGACAGCGAAACCGCCGACGTCCTACCCGCCGCCACACTCGGAATGGCGACCATTCGAGTGACGGTGCAGTACCCGCTCGAAGAAAACACTATCGCCAACGCCACGGCTGCCACCTTGGCCGAGGTGGCGGAGATCTTGCGCCGCTGGTGCTAAGGCCAGAGAGGAGGAACGGCCGAGCTCAGACCGCTCGGTGGTTGGAGTAACGCGTGTCCATCTCGGCGGCCAGCCCCGTGTCCAGCATCTCTTCGAACTGCTTGAAAGTCTTGCTCCGCCCGGCGGCGCTGGCTAAAGTCCCGGTCCGGCGATAGTCCTGCATGACTTGCTCGACCGCCTGCAACGCGGCCAGGATCACCGCGAACGGGTCGACCTTGCCCGAAAAGCCCATCTTCTTTATCTGCTCGAGAGTGAGGTCCCCAAAGGCGGTTCCTGACATCACCAGGGGCTCGGGGCGGGTCCACGCCGCCGCGTATTCGGCGAGTGCGGCCAGGTTGGTCGAGGGCACGAAGATCGCATCCGCGCCGGCCTCGACATAGGCGTTGATCCGGTCAAGAGTCTCACCAACCCCAAGCCCGGCTGCGATCGCATCGCACCTTGCCCAGATCATCGCGGTCTCGTCGATGCGGGCATCGAGCGCCGTCTTGACCTTGGCGACCATCTCTTCCTTCTTAATCAGCAGGAGGGGAAAATCCTGATAAAAGGCACAGTGCTTGGGCGCGGCTTGGTCCTCGATCTGCATCGCCGCCACGCCGGCTCGCTCGAAAGACTGGATCGTTCTCGCGACCTGGAGAACCCCGCCGAATCCGTCGTCGCAGTCCGCCAGCACCGGCAGGCCGGTAGCCTCGACGATGGACGCAGCGAAGCGGAGCTGCTCGGTCATGCCCATGAAGGCGAGGTCGCCTGCGCCCAGGCTAGTGGCGCTGCCGGCGTACCCTCCCGTCCACAGCGCCTCAAAGCCCAGATGCTTCAGCAGGATCGCTGAGGTGGCGTCGAAAGGACCCGGGAACTGGAGCACCTCGGGCGCCGCCAGCAACTCGCGAAGCCGTTTTCGTGCCGCGGTCGGAGAGGTCTGGCGCAGTGGAAACGGAGGTAGTTTGGTGGCACTCATCGGGGGTGCCCCAGCACGACACAGGTCCAATCTAAAATGTAACGAGCCTTACTCATACCGGTATGTTACCCGAGCACGTTCTGTGGTTGACGAGCCCGCGGCCGATTCTCGGGGACGCCGATGATGGATGGCGCGCTGATAAGCGTCAGCACGGCAAGCGTGATGAACACATAGGTCAGGACGCTGGGGTCCTGGGCGGAGGCGGCTATGGCGGCGGCTGCGACAGAGATGGCGATGATGCCACCGGTTTGTCGGAAGACCGATCTCAGGGCTGAAACCTCGGCCACCTGTTCAGGCATCAGCTGGAGCGCGGCGTTGTTTGATGGTGGTCCGGCAACCCCGACCCCAAGGCCGCACACCAGGCACGCGATGGTCAGCCAAGTGGAGGCGGACACCGCCACCGGCGGTATTGAGAGCAAAACGAGTCCGAGTACCAAGACAAGGAAGCCGACCAACATGGGCCGTCGGTAACCGAACCGCCGCAAGATGAAAAGCGAAGTCACCGTAGACATCCCTGCCATCCCCGCCGCCCGCACGGTCAGCAAAGCACCCGCTTCTAGCGGCCGCATGCCAAACTTCGTCTGGGCATAGAGAGGCACGAGGCCGAAGACGCCAAACGCCGCAGCGCCATACACGAGATTGAGCGCGTTGACAATCACAAACCGTCGCTGCTTGAGCAAAGCGAGAGCCACGATGGGATGCGCGGAGTGTTCCTGTCGATACCAGAAAGCTCCCGCAAACAAAATGCTCATCACTAACAGGGACCAGGCGGCAGCCGAACGCCATCCAAGCTCTCCGAGCTTGCCCAATCCAAGCATGAGCCACAGGATGGTGAGCGCAAACAAGGAGACCCCGATGATGTCGATCCCAAGAGTGCGGTTGTTCCTCGGGCCGTCCACGGGGAGCAGGCGCCAGAGCAGTACCACCAGCACCAAACCGATGGGCAGGTTAACGAAGAAGATCAGCCGCCATGAGAAGTAGGTGACGATGAGTCCACCGACAGCCGGGCCCAGCATGGCTCCGAGCGGGAAAATGGTGGTCGTCAAGCCGATGGGCCGATCGCGATCGTTGCCAAACTGATCAGAAATGACGCCGATGGTGGAGGGCATCAATCCGGAACCCCAGAGCGCTTGCAGGAATCTGAGGGCGATCAACGGATAGATGTTGTCAACCAGTCCGCAAAACAGCGAGGTCATTGTGAAAGCGGATGCGAAAATGAGGAACATCCGCTTGCGACCCAGCACGTCGCTCAGCCTTCCCGCAAGTGGCAGTCCAGTCACCGTTCCCAACGCGTAGGCTGAGATAGTCCATGTGGTCCAGGCGATGCTGGCATGCAGCTCGCGACTCAAAGTCGGAAGAGCGGTGGCCACGACGGTGCCGTCGATCGAGACCAGCAGCAGCGTGCCGGAGGTGACCGCAAAGACCAACCAGCGCGAGTCGCGCGGCGGCCGGTTCGGCTTTGGCGCAGGTCTGGCTAGGTCTTGTTGCGTCTAATCACCGAGACCGGGGAGTGCGCTCTGAGGAGGCTTCGAAAGCGGGCCGGCCGATGCCGCGCCGGTCATTTCGTCGTACGTTCTGCCTCGCCGAGCCTGGACATGAGGCGCTCCAAATTGTCCGCTCCTTGCTCGATGATCCCCTCCTCCAGCTCATGGACCATGCGGACCACGGCACGGTTCACCGGAGCCTGCGCGCCACTCTCGGCAGCGACCTCGACCACATATCCGTTGAGGTAGTCGACCTCGGTCCGTCGACCCCTCAGCACGTCCTGCAACAAGGACGACTTGTTCTCTCGCTTCCCGCTGCGGGCTGCCGCCGTGGCGGCGAAGTGCTGACACACCTCCTCAAAGGCTTCGGTGTCCCCCTGATGCGCCGCTATCACCCTGGTCGTCATCAGGCTGGTGGCAGCGCCGGGTGGATGCAGCTCCTTGACCGAGATGCCACGCGATTCGGCGGCCAGGAGGGTCTCGCCAGCGAGGTGGATGAGCAGGTCGAGGGCGGCCGGGTTGGTCCAGAGCTTGGGCGTGGTAAGCCCTGTCAATCCAGCCAGCGCGTTGGTCATCACGTTCAACGTCAGCTTGGCCCAGAGACCGCCCCAGACGTTCGAGGTGACGTCGCATTTGCCCACGGCATCGAGCCGTTCCGTCAGCTCGGCAGCGCGGTGGCTGACGTGACCGTCTAACTCACCCACCGAAAAGGCCGCCCAGCTCGGGTCGGTCGTCCCTTCGATCTCGCCCGGGCCGACACAGTAGCCGCCCAGGTGCGTCACCGCCCCGACGGTCCGTTCCTTTCCGACCAACTTGGCGATGCGTTCCTCGTTGACGCCGTTCTGCAATGAGGCCACAAATCCATTGGGAGACAAGTAAGGGGCCGCATAACGAATCGCCCATTCCGTGTCGTACGACTTGAGCGCCAGCAAGAGCACGTCAATCGGCCCCGCCTGTGCCAGCTCGTCCAGCTGCAGGGCGCGTACCTCGGCTATAAAGTCGTCGCCCGGGCGCGTCATGTGCAGCCCGCGGCGATTTATCGCGTTGACGTTCTTGAACCACGGATCCACCACGACCACGTCCTCGCCGGCCCGGGTCAGATGCGCGACCGTCAACCCGCCGATGGCGCCGGCGCCGAAAACGACGATGCGGCTCAAACTATCTCCCACTCCCACCACCTGATGTCGGTTGCCACCACGATTCTCGATCGATCCAGAAATGTCGACGCATTATGATTCTACTGGTTCATCCAAAAGGTATGTTACAAGTAGCACGAGTCTCGCCATACAGCCTCTCGGCCCGAACCTTCGATGCTTCGCATCAACCCGGCTCGGCTTGATCGACGTCCTGGTCATCGGCGGGGGCAACGCAGCCCTGTGCGCGGCGATGGCGGCCGCTGACCAAGGGGCTCGGGTGACTTTGATCGAGCGGGCGCCGCCGCCCGAGCGTGGCGGCAACAGTAAGTACACGCGAAACATCCGGATCGCGCACGGGCCAGAAGCGGAGATGCCGGGGGTATACGAACCCGAGGAGCTGCTTGACGACCTGGTCTCAGTCAGCGGGACTGAAATTGACGTGGAGCTGGCCAACCTTGCGGTTCAAGAATCGGCCAGCGTGATGAAATGGATGGCGGACCACGGCGCCCGTTGGCAGCCCGCCTTCAAGGGCACTCTGCAGCTCGACCGCACCAACCGTTTCTTTCTGGGTGGCGGCAAGGCGCTCCTCAACAAGTACTACGCGGAGGCCGTTCGTCTTGGCGTGGAGATCCGCTATGGCGAATGCGTCGAGAGCATCGAGCCGACAGCCGCCGGCCCGGTGGTCGCCACCGTGTCGACGGAGTCGGGAACAACGACGCACGCCGCGACCGCGATCGTGGTTGCGTCGGGCGGCTTCGAATCCAACAAGGAGTGGTTGGGCAGGTACTGGGGCGACGCCGTCCAGAACTTCATCATCCGCGGAACGCGGTTCAACGACGGCAAGGTGCTGGCCAACCTGCTGGATCAGGGAGCTTTGGAATGCGGCAATCCGCGCAGTTTCCACGCGGTCGCCTGCGACGCGCGCTCCCCGAGCCACGATGGCGGCATCGTGACCCGGGTCGACTCCATCCCGTTCGGCATCGTCGTGAATCGCGAAGGCCTTCGGTTTGCCGATGAAGGCAAGGACATATGGCCGAAGCGATACGCAACGTGGGGGCAGCTGATAGCCGAGCAGCCCGGCCAGGTCGCGTACGCCATCCACGACCAGTCAGCGATCGGCCGGTTCATCCCGAGCGTCTATCCGCCGATTTCGGCTCCGTCAGTCGACGAGCTCGCAGCCCTGCTCGGCCTGGACCGCGAGCATCTTGCCTCCACCATCCAGAGCTACAACCGGTCGATCCCAAAGGCGAGCAACAGGGACTTCAGCCGTCTCGACGGTCTCGGCACTCGTGGTCTCGAGCCGCCCAAGTCGAATTGGGCGGTGCCGCTCGCCACGCCACCTTTCTTCGCCTACCCGCTTCGACCCGGGGTCACGTTCACGTACCTCGGGCTCGCGGTCGACAGCTCGGGCCGCGTGTTGAGGACGGACGGCTCGAGGTTTCCGAGCCTGTTCGCCGCGGGTGAGGTCATGGCGGGCAACATCCTGCGGAAGGGGTATCTGGCCGGATTCGGAATGACGATCGGCACCGTTTTCGGGCGTCTGGCCGGGAAGGAGGCGGCGCGGCATGCCAAAGCCGTTTAACCCCATTGAGGAGGCGGAGCGGCAGCTCACGATCTGCAACTCGTGCCGCTACTGCGAGGGCTACTGCGCCGTCTTTCCCGCCCTTGAGAGACTGACACACGTCACCGAGGGCAACACTATCTTTCTCGCCAATCTCTGCCACGACTGCCGTGCTTGCCACCAGGCGTGCATGTTCACCTTGCCGCATGAGTTCGCGATCAACCTCCCGGCCGCCCTCAGCGAGGTTCGGGTCACCACCTACTCGACGTATGCGTGGCCGCGAGCGTTCGCGGCGCTCGCTCGCCGCGCCGGCGTCTCAACGCTGGGGTTCGTGCTCGCAGGCCTGCTACTTGCTCTTATGACGGTGGCAGCCACCGGGGGACTCGCCCGCTTCTTCGATACCGGTGGCGATCCCGGCTCGTTTTACCGCGTCATCCCCTATCTGGTGCTGGCGGTCAGTGGACTGGCTGCGTCCGCGTACATCGTCCTGGTCATGGTGTTGGGGTCTATTCGCTTCTGGCGGGAGGCAGGAGGTACGAAGCGCGAGGCTCTCGACCTCGGCGCGTGGATCGCGGCGATGGGCGATGTGGCGATCATGGCCAACCTGCGTGGCGGCGGAGACAATTGCTACCAGCCGGACCCGCGGCGCGCCTCGCCGGCGCGGCGCCTTCTTCACCAGGCCGTGGTCTACGGCTTCATCCTGGCCTTCATATCGACCGGGCTGGCGGCCCTTTTCCAGGACATCCTGGGCGAGCAACCTCCGTTCCCCTGGCTGAGCGCGCCGGTGGTCACGGGCGCGCTCGGTGGCGTGATGATGACGGTCGGCTGCACAGGCCTGTTGTGGCTGAAGCTGAGGTCGGTGGCGAAGGCGCGGGATCTGATCAGCGGCAGCATGCTTTCGATGGATACCGCTTTCATAGTCGTTCTCGACGCCGCCGCGATCACGGGGCTGCTGACGCTTCTTCTGCGCGATACCGGTGCGTTGGCCACGATGCTTACCATTCACTTGGCCACCCTGGTCGCGTTGTACGCCACCGCTCCGTACGGCAAGTTCGTCCACGTCGTCTATCGATTCGGTGCCCTGCTCAAGAACCGCGCCGAGCAGCGAGCCGAGCTGAATCCGTAGCACCGAACGCAACGGGTTACAGTCTGCTATCCCAGCCTTGTGGCTCCAGGACCGACGGGTTGACGACATTCCGATGGACGCCGGCGAGTGCAGCCAGGACATTTTCCACCGACCACATCCGGCCGTTCACCGAGGACTCGTGCGATTGCCCGGCGGAGTGAGGCGTGAGGACCACGTTGTCGAGGCCGAAAAGTGGGCTATCGGTGCATGGCTCGATTTCGAACACGTCGAGTCCCGCGCCCGCGATCTGGCCGGATCGCAACGCATTCGCCAGCGCAGTCTCGTCGACCAGACCGCCGCGTGCGGTGTTGATCAGGATCGCGCTCGGTCGCATCAACTTCAGCATCGTCGTGTCGAACAAGTTGCGAGTGTCGTCGGTAAGAGGCACGTGGAGCGTGACTAAATCGGCCTCGGCAACGATCTCGACGATGGGCGCGAACCGCACTCCGTAAGCGACTTCGAGTCCTTTGTTGGGGATCAGATCGTGGGCCAGTACACGCATCCCGAAGCCTGCAGCCGCACGGCGTGCAACGCGGCTGCCGATGTTGCCCGTACCGATGATGGCAAGCGTGTTACCAGCGAGTTGCTCGACCGGCGGAGGCCACACCTTCCAGCCTTCGCCGGCGCGCGTGAGGGCGTCTAGACGGCACAGCTGGCGGCAGACGGCGAGCATCAGCCCGATTGCGTGGTCCGCGACTGACTCCGCATTGGAGCCTGCGGTGTTGCAGACCGGTATCCCAAGCTCCGTCGCGGCGGCGACGTCGATGTTGTCGACGCCGATGCCCTGCTTAGAGATGATCCGCAGACGGCGCGAGCGCCTGAGTAATGCGCCGGTCAGCGTGATGGTGCCGGCCAAGATAAGCGCATCGGCCGATTCGATATGCTCACCCAGCACAGAGTCGTCAAAAGCCTGGCCGAGGTCGTCCACGACGAGCCCGGATGCCTTCAGCGCTGCCATTGATTCCGCCCAGCCGGGCAGGTCGCGCCGTAGGTTGGAGACGACGAGGACGGACCGCCCCTCGCCAATCCTCGTAGCCGGCCCCTGCTCTTTGCTCATCGAGATGCTTGACCACCCGCTCGATCATGACTTCGAGGTACTGCGATACGCCGACTCAAAGCCACGACGCGCAAGCGATAGGATGTGACATACGTTAAAAGTAACATCATCTGCCACCTCCGCCCGACCTCCGACGAATAGGTGACCGCCCGCAAGCGCGGCCCCTTGCGCGGGCTGCTCATCGACCTGACACCAATTCAGACCTCGGCTGATTTCAGGCGGCTCTGGTTCTCGTCGATGATCACGACTTGGTGCCGGCAGACCGTCATCGTCGCCATGCCGTTTCAAGTCTTTGTCGTCACCCATTCATCGCTGTGGGTGGGACTGCTGGCGATGACCCAGGCGTTTGCGCTGGTTGCGACGGGACTGTACGGCGGCAGCCTCGTCGACCGGTTCGACCGGCGCCGGATCTTGGTCGGGAGCAAGGCTGTGGCCGCGTCGGCGTCCCTGTTACTCACACTCAGCGCGCTGAGCGCCCACTACCTATCGGTTCCCCTGTGGACAGTATTCGTGCTCGCCGCCGTGGGGACGGCAGGATGGTCACTCGACCAGTCCGCGCGCGCTGCGACGGTACCGCGTCTCGTGAGCCGGCACCTGCTGCCCTCAGCTCTGTCGCTCGTCCAGATGCAGAACCAGGCGGGGGCCATCGCAGGCCCCGCGATCGGCGGCCTTTTGATCGCATCATTTGGTCTCCCCGCCGCCTATGGGTTCGACGTCCTGGGGTTCCTCCCTGCCGCCTATCTTGTTGCCACATTACGGCCGCAGGCCCCGACCGGCGAGCAGGTCTCCATCGGCTGGCGCGCGCCACTCGAGGCCCTCAGGTTTGTTCGGGGCAGCAAGATCCTGCTCAGCATCTTCGCGGCCGACCTCAACGCGACCATCTTCGGGATGCCGACCGCGGTCTTCCCGGCCATAGCCCTGAGTGTCCTCCACATCGGCCCCTCCGGCCTTGGGCTCCTCTACTCGGCCCCCGCAGCCGGAGCGTTGATTGCGTCCCTTGCCTCGGGATGGGTGCGCCGCGCCAAACGCCAGGGGGCCATCATCATCGGTGCGATCGCGGTTTGGGGCCTGGCCATCACCGCCTTCGGGCTGAGCGGTCGGCTTTTCTGGCTGGGGCTTGCCTTCCTGGCGATCGCGGGCGCCGGCGACATGGTCAGCGCCACCTTCCGTTCGACGATCCTTCAGCTTTCGGTGCCCGACTCCATGCGCGGCCGGATCAGCGCTTTCAACACCATGGTCACCTCCACCGGCCCAAGGCTGGGCGATCTGGAGGCGGGAACCGTGGCGGCGCTGGTCTCGCCGATCTTCTCAGTAGTATCCGGCGGTCTCCTGAGTGTGGCCGGAATCTTGGTCGTGGCTGCGCTGAGCCCGACCTTGCGCGGCTATCGCGATACCCACAGCCTCCCGGCCGGAACCACCGGAATCGACGGCGGCGCCGAGGGTGCCGTCGGCACCTAGGCGGACCGGGCCGCCAGCTCTTCGAGGGCCGCCATGTTCGAGGGGTCTTGGGGCAGGCGGCCGGACTCCACGTCCCTAACGATTGCGGGCATGGCTGCGTTGTATCTGGCCGCCACCCCCAGTTTGCGACCGAGCGCGGCTATGTATCCGTTGAAGTAATCGACTTCCGTGCGCCTGCCCTTCGCCATGTCTTGGTGGAGTGAGGTGTAATTCTCGCGCTTACCCGACCGCGCTGTTACGAAGTCGGCGGCCAGCTGGTCGACGAGCTCGGCTGCTCCGGAATCACCTTCTCTGGCCGCCTTGAGCACGTTGGGGTCGAATGCCTTCGGGATACCGGAGATGTCGATTGGGGCCATCTTGTGACCGGCGGCCTGGCACACACTCACCGCCTCGCCTCCGATCTGGACCATGGCGGCTACCGACCTGGGGTCGGAGTACAGCTGCCGGACCGTGTAGCCGGTCACGCCGGAAAGCGCGTTGCTCATGGCGTTGAGGGTCAGCTTGGCCCACAGCACCCCGAAGATGTTGTCTGAAACGTGTGTCGTACCGACCTTTGACATGATATCGACGAGTCCGCTCGTCCGCGCCGCATCTTCTCTGCCGTCGAGCGCACCGATTGTGTAGGTGGACCATGCCGCATCGCTTGTGCGCTGGACTTCGCCGGGCTCTGGAAGCGCACCGGTCATGTGCACGACGCAGCCGACCGTGCGTTGGATACCAACGACCCTCGCAATTCGCTCCTCGTTGATGCCATTTTGAAGCGATACGACGCATCCCTTCGGGTGCAGATACGACTGCAGGAACCTGGTCATCCAGCCCGTGTCGTAAGACTTCACGGCCAGAAAGACGACGTCGAACTTCCACTGGTTAGACTCGAGCTCGTCCAAGTGCACCGCCCGGACCGGAACCTCGAACTTCGCCCCATCTGAGCTCGTAACGCGAAGTCCACGGGCCTTGATTGCCTCGACATGCTGGTACCAACCATCAACTACGGTCACCTGCACGCCTCCGTTCTGCAGATAGCCGGCCGCGCAGCCGCCAATGGCACCTGCGCCGAAGACAGCGACGCGACGATCCATCCAGACCTCCTAACTACGTGACCCGCGGACCTTACGTGAAACCAGACGGTTGATCAGTTAAAGATGCCCCTGCAGAATCCGCCATCGACGGCGATCGCCTGCCCGGTGATGGCGCCGTTGATCGGCGATGCGAGAAGGAGCACAAGCGGGGCGATGTCCGTCGGTTCGACGATCCGGCCGATGGGAACGTATGTAGACAAATCCGCCTCCGCCTCCGCCTCCGTCATCCCCAGCTCCGCCGCTCGCTTCTTCATGCGGGCGGGATGGCGATCGGTCCTGGTGACGCCTGGGTGAATCACGTTGACGAGGATTCCGTCGCGGGCGACCTGTTCGCCCATCATCTTGCCGAAGTTGGTGATCATTGCGTTCCCAAGGCCTGAAATCATCGGGTTCCCTTCAGACGAGGGACGTTCCCGGCCTCGAGACACGTTGCGAGCGCTCGTACCTGCGATGCAGACGATCCGACCGCCGCCGGCCTTTTGCATGTAGGTCAGAGCCGCGCGCGAACACCGGATGGCGGCCAGAGCCTTGCCGCCGACCCGCTCCATGATCTGATCGTCGCCGGCGTCGACGAGCTTGCCCGGTGAGCGATCGACATTGGTGCCGGCGTTGTTCACGAGGATATCGATCCCGCCAAAGGCGGCGACCGTTTCGGTCACGGCTCGCTCGCAGTCGGCCGCCTGCACCAGATCGACTGAGAACGACACGCATTCGGCTCCCAGCGCTCGAATCTCCTTGGCGGTCAATTCAAGCTGTTCTTCGTTACGTGCGCAGATGGCGACCCGGGCGCCCTCCCTCGCGAAAGAAAGGGCGATCTCACGTCCGATGCCTCGGCTGCCACCGGTCACGAGTACGGACTTCCCCTTCAGCTTTAGATCCATTCTCTCGTCCTAATTAAAAGAAGATATGCCCGACCCGCGCCGCGAGGTTCAGCGGTGGCGGCGCCGCTCCCGCAAGATTGTTTCGCGTCGCCGCAAGCATGAGGGATGATACAACTAAACAAGCATCAGCTTGTATGGTCTGTTACTTTCGAGCAGATGATGGTGGGGGAAAAGGAGTGAGTGGGCACGAAATGGGCGATGCCTCTTCGAGGCGCCAGGCGACGACCGTAAGACCGGGCGACGCCAGCGTCGGCTTCATCGGCCTGGGCCTCATGGGAAACCCGATGGCCCGCCGGATCCGCGACGCAGGCTACGAGCTCTGGGTCCACAACCGCACCGCTTCGAAGGCGGACGGACTGATCGGCGCTGGGGCGAAGCTTGGGTCGAGTCCGGCGGCGACCGCTGAGGCAGCGGACGTCATCATCACCATGCTCACCGACGGCCCCGACGTGCAAGAGATCGCCACCGCCTCGAACGGGCTTCTGAAGGGCGCGCGGCCGGGAACCATCTGGATTGACATGAGCACCATCTCGCCGACGATCACGCGGGAACTGGGCGAGCTGGCCGACGCCCAGGGGGTCGCGTGCATCGACGCGCCAGTGAGTGGAGGCCCGCCAGGGGCCGCGGCAGGCACACTGTCGATCATGGTTGGCGGTCCCGCTGATGTCTACGAGGCGTGCCTCCCTATTCTAAAAGTGCTCGGATCCACGATCGCCCACATGGGCGATCTCGGCGCGGGTCAGGTGACCAAGGCATGCAACCAGGTCATGGTTGCGGCCAACATGGCGGGAGTGGCCGAGGCGCTGGTGCTGGGCACGAAGGCCGGGATCGACCCGGCGAAGCTACGTGGCGTACTGCTCGGCGGATACGGGCAGAGCCGGATCCTCGATGTGCACGGTGAACGAATGATCGGGCACCACTTCGAGCCCGGCTTTTTCGCGAAACTTCACGACAAGGATCTTCACATCGTTCTTGACATGGCGCGAAGCTTGGGGGCGGCCGCGCCGGTCTCAGCACTCGTCGCCCAGATGCTTAATTCGCTGGTGGCTCGAGGGGACGGTGAGTTGGATAACTCGGCGATCGTCAAGGTTTACGAGGCCGCGGCGAACATGGAGATCGCGTGAGCTCTGCGCTGGTTGACCAGCGCGCGTTGAAGATGTTTCTGCAAAGCAATGGAGGTACGCCCGATGAGTGCTGCTGACAACTCGTGGATGTCTGAGTGGGAGCGCATGACCGGACGAGTCTCCGAGTCTGTGTCCAACCTGCACGAGATGAACCCCGCGGCCGAGGAGAGCTACCGCACTCTCCGATCATGGATCTACCAGGAACGCCCGGACGGTCTCTCGAGGGCCGAAAAGGAGCTGGTGATGATCGTGATGAACATCTCTTTGGGACGCAAGGATGGCGCCATCCGTCACCTGAACAATGGGTTGAAGCACGGATTGACGATCACCCAGGTGCGCGAGGCGATGTCGCTCTTGTTCCTTTTCCAGGGCGTCTCCGGTTGGCTGGAGACGGGTCAGGCCGTCTGGCAGGCCTGCGCGAACACGCTGAAGAGTGACGATGCGTCCGCCACCGACAAGGCTCCGAGGTGACGGCGCGAGCGTCGGCGACCGACGCGCTGGTCGGGCTCGTCTCCGACCTGCCGGGTCGCTCGCTGCCGGCGCTCGCACGCGAGCGGGCTCGCGTTGCGTTCCTGGACTGCATCGCCTGCATCATGGCGGGCAGCCAGACGGCGACCGGGCAGATCGTCGCCGCTTACGTCAAGGAACAAGGCGGTCGGGCAGACGCGGTCGTCGCCGGCCATGGGCTGCGGGCTCCGGCGGCAGAGGCCGCGCTGGTCAACGGTGCGGCGGCCCACGCCCTCGACTACGACGACATCGTGCGCCAGCTCGGCCATCCCAGCGTCGTTCTGGTGCCGGCGCTGCTGGCGGCTGGCGAGCGCGCATCCTCCAGCGGCAAGGACCTGATCACGGCTTATGTGGTCGGTTTCGAGGTCATTAGCCGGACGCTGCGACACATGAACCCGGCTCACTTCGATCGGGGCTGGCACGCAACGTCCACTGTCGGAGTGCTGGGCGCCACCGCCGCGATTGCGGTTCTGCTACGCGTGGATGGAGCAGCGATCCGCAATGCCATCGGCATCGCGGCCTCGGCTTCTGCCGGGCTACGCAAAAGCTACGGATCGATGGTGAAGCCGTTGCATGCGGGCATGGCGGCGCACAATGCGCTCGTCGCAGTGGATCTCGCGCAGCGCGGGTTCACGGCCGATGCCAACAGCCTCGACGGCACCTACGGCTTCCTCAACGTCTATCGGGGCGACTCGGAGCCCAACACCGACTTCGCGGAGCTGCTCGCGCCCGAGCGGCCGCTGTCTCTGACCGAGACCGGCCTCACCATCAAGCGTTTTGCCTGTTGTGGCGCGAGCCACGCGGCGGTGGACGGCATTCTTCAACTGAGGGCCGAGCACCCCGAGATCGCGGACCCTGACCACATCGAGTCGGTGGACTCAACCGTCAACCAGCTGGCCGCCGACATCCTCTTTCACCACGTCGCCCATACCGGAGACCAGGGCAGGTTCTCGATGGAGTACTCGCTGGCGGCGGCGCTTCTCGACGGATGGCTTGGCCTCGAACAGTTCTCAAGTGAGAGGGTCGCCGATCCGCGGGTGCAGGCACTCAGCCGGAGGGTCCGCATGGTGGTCGACCCGGCCGCCAAGGTTGACTACGCGAACTGGCCGGCGCGGGTCGACGTGGTCCTCAAAGACGGCCGTCACTTGACCACCACCGTGGAGCGCCCCAAGGGCCATCCCGACAACCCGCTCTCCCCGGCCGACCTGCAGGCCAAGTTCAACGATTGCTGTGAACCGGTGCTGGGGAAGGCAGCGACCGCCCGGGCTCTCGAAATGCTCGTCGGCCTGGAGTCGCTAGGCGAGGTGAACGGGCTGGCCGCCACGCTGATGGGCGAGTGCTGACGGTCCTGGGCGGCGGCACACGTGGCAGCTCGCGGCTTCCGCGATGACGTGCGTCCTGGCCGTCACCTGGCTCGCCCGTCCGGGCGAGGAAGAGCGGATCACACAGATCCTGCGGACCATGGTGGAGTCAACCAACCGGGAGCCGGGCTGCGTTCAGTACGAGGCCAACCGTTCGGATGAGAATCCGCTCCGGTTCTTCCTGTACGAGGTCTACCGCGATGAGGCGGCACTCGAGGAGCACCAGCGGAGCGAGCACTTTCAGCGCCATGTGGTCAAAGAAGCGCTGCCCTTGCTTCAAAGCCGCGAGCGTGTTTTCTATCGCCCGCTGTGACCCGACCCGCGAATGCTCGCCGCAGGGGCGCCGGCGAGCTGCTTCGACACCAAGCGTCGCGGCCTTGATGCCGGCCATACGATAAAAAGGAGGAACCAAGTGGCGCGCTCGACGACAGTGGTCCCGCTCAACCTGACCCTCATACCAGAATTGGCTCAGGCCAAATTCAGCGACACGTTGGACATCGACCAAGACGGGCAGCTGCTCTACCTCGGCGACAACTGGAGTGGTGGCGTTGACGTGTTCGACATCTCAACTCCGCAACCGGTATTTCGTAAGACGATCAAGCTGAGAGGACGGATTTACGGCGTGGTGCTGGCGAAGAACGTCGGCAAGGTATTCGTGGGCATGACCGGCAGCGTCTTGGCCGCCCTCGACACGGGGCCGGACAACAAGGTTCTGGCCCAGATCCACACCGGTGGCAGCGGTCACGTTGACCTGATCGATTACGACCCCGACCACAAGACGATCTTCGCGGCCAACCGTCTCGACGGCTTCATGGCTTGCGTAGACGCTGTGACCAACGAGATGGTTGGTCGGGTCGAAGGCCTTGGCGGCGGCTTGGAGCAGCCACGATTCAATCCCGTCGATGGCATGGTCTACCTGACCGACAATCGCGAGAACGTGCTGTATCAGATCGATCCGGTGGCGATCCGCCTCGTCAACACATTCAAGATCGCCGACGACTGCTTCCCGAACGGGATGGCGATCAACCCCGAGAACAATCAGGCGGTGCTCGCCTGCAGCAACAAGGACCGTCCACACACATTGATCTGGGATCTCACCCGACAGCAGATCGACTCGGTCATCGACGAGTCGGGCAACGCCGATGGCGTGGTTTACGAGGCGACGCTCGACCGGTTCCTGGTCGCTGCGTCCGGCTCCAGCCAGGGTCCGGTGGTAGGGATCTTCGGCGGGACTCCGGTTCGCTTCCTGACCAAAGTGCCCACCGTCGCGGGCGCCAGCTGGGTGGCCTACGACCGCAAACACAAGCTCGTGTACGTTCCGGCATCCGAGAGTGGCAAGCCGGCGCTAGTGAGCTTCACCATGCCAGACGACTGACCATCTGAGAGTGGGCTGCATGAGTCTGTCGAGATCAAAGCAGTCGCGTGCTCCGCGCGGCGGACCGCAAGGGACGATCGTGGGATGCACCCGATGGCCCACGCAACGCTCCCGTGATCAAACCGTCGTCGCCCGATGAGTGACCTGGCCGAAGAGCTGAGCAGGCTCCTCGGCCCAGCCGCCATCAGGCAAGGAGCTGACCAAGACCAATACCTGCGGGATTCGACGGAGATGCAGGGACTGGTCGGGAGGGCCGATGCCGTGGTCGCGCCAGCCGATGTCGAGGCGGTTCAAGAGTTGGTGTCCTGGTGTTACGAACGGGGTATTCCGATCATCCCTCGAGGCGGCGGCACTGGATTCGCCGGAGGCGCCGTTCCAGTTGAGGGAGGTGTGGTTTGCTCGCTCGAACGGCTCAATCGGGTGCTTAGCTTTCAACCCGAACACTGGCAGATGCAGGTGGAAGCCGGAGTGACGACGGCTCGCATTCATCAACGCGCCCAGGAGTCGGGCCTCCTGTTCCCTCCCAATCCCGGAGCCAGCGAACAGTCCCAGATCGGTGGCAACCTAGCGTGCAACGCGGGCGGCCCGCGTAGCTTTAAATATGGAGTGACAGGGCGATGGGTGACCGGCCTCGAAGCTGTGGTTGCCGCTGGGCGCCTCGTCCGTTTCGGTGGGCCGCTCAGGAAGGATGTTGCCGGCTACGACCTAAAAGCCCTCATCATCGGTTCGGAGGGCACCTTGGGCGTCATCGTGCGGGCTTGGCTGCGGCTGGTGCCCGCGCCGGAGGCGGTCCGAGCGGTGGTCGCCGCGTTCCCAAGTCACGCCAGCGGGCTCGAGGCGCTCAGCCGAATCTGTAGTTCCGGGCTGCAGCCGGCCACGATCGAGTTCTTCGACGCCGGCTGCCTGAGCGCTGCCCGCGCCAGCTTTCCCGGAGGACTCGCTGCAGAGGCGCGTTTCTTGATCGTCTCCGAGAGTGATGGCGCCGAGACCGAGGCAGAGAGCGTCGCTGCGGGCGTGAGGGAGGCGTTGGTCGAAGGAGCGATCAGCGCTGAGATGATTGCGAGCCGGTCGGGGCTCGAGCGGCTCACCCGTTGGCGAAATGGCATCAGCTTCGCCGTCAGCGCTCGTCGCGGAGGCAAGGTAAGCGAGGACATATCGGTTCCGCTCGACATGTTTGGCCCGGCAGTCGAAGAGGTCCTCGTTGTCGGTCGAAGGTTTGACCTTGAGGCTTGCAGCTGGGGCCACGCGGGCGACGGAAATCTTCACGCCACATTCATGATCGACGCGCGATCGCCGGAGCAACGGTCGGCGGCCGAAGAAGCCGCCCAGGCGCTGTTTGCCTGGACGCTCGCGGTTGGGGGCTCTGTCTCAGGTGAGCACGGCCTTGGCTGGATCAAGAGGCAGCAGTTTGACCGCCAGTTCGGACCATTGGAAGCCGAGCTCCAGCGGGGCATCAAAGCTCTGTTCGATCCTAGAGGCCTGTTCAATCCCGGCAAGAAGATTTCGGTCGCATGACCAGCCCTAGCGTGTGGCCATATGAAAGTACATCCGTGGCCAGTCAATGTCCGCATAGGTCCACGGTCGACCTAACCGGACTTTGACGATCTGAACGGGGCTCGTGACTACAGCCGAATACGATCGGCTGCTCAGGCGGGGGTGGTGTGGTGCACGCAAAGTCTGTCAGCGATTCCCTATTCGTGCCAATCATCAAAGGATGCCGGCCTCAGCCTGAGGGCACCGCGGTTACTTGGCTACAACACCTGGCGGGGCTGAACTGTAGGGTCCCCGCTCATGGTCTTCGCGTCCATCTATTCGATCGTTCGGCTGATCCTGACCGCACTCGGCCGCCACATCCAGGCCGGCAAGTTGATGTTCGCGCCAGCCACGCTGCTGGGCTGGCATCGCGAGCTGGTCCGGCGCAAGTGGGCGGCATTCCAGAGACCGCCCCGCCATGGACGGCCACCGATCGCTGCGGAGATCCAAGCCTTGATCTGCAACATGGCCCAAGAGAACCCGCGTTGGGGTGGTGATCGCCGTCATCGTCTTCCTCGAACTCGGATCTCGGCGTCTGCTTTGGGCAGACCGGACGACCATCCGAACAAAGCGGGCTACCCTTTCCCAGCGGGGAGGTTCGCTTCTCATTCATCGCGGCGGCGATCCGAGGTCCGCGCGGGCGGATGCGCATCTGTCACGTAAGGGGGATGCCGAACGATCACAAACCGAGCTGGGCGGATTTCTTCCGGAGTCTTCCTGGAAAGCGGACACGATTCTCTCCAACCCGGATCCGCAAATTGACTACGCCCTCAGAGAGGTTTGGCCGGAGGAGACACCGCTCCATCCCCTGGGCACACGGCACTACTGGGGCAAGATCCAAGAGAAGCTCGTGGCCGCCCAACTCTACCCATGGACCGACGCTCTGTGCCGCGACTCCGAGGCCGCCGTCATGGACCCGCAGCTGTTTCGAGCCTGGCGAGCGCGCGCTGCGAGCGAAGCACCGCGACCTATCCGGACCTGGCTCTCGTAGAAGGGCGATCTAGTCCAGATCCGCCTGGAAGGGGCAACGCCTCCGCTCGCCATCGGAGACCTGGAGACATTCCTCAAGCAGAGAGTCGCCTACGCCGTCGACGCCGCGCGGGGAAAGATTCGCAACCTTCGCCGGCTCGACATCAGACTCGCCTTGATCGCACTCGACCAGACCCGCCAGCTCAAACAATCCCTGCTCGAGACCATCCTCAATAACCCGATCGAAGTGGACGGCGCCCGCCTAGTGCCGAGGCGGTCTGCCGATGGCGTCGGCTACAATCCGACCTGGCTGCTCGGTCAGTCAGTCGCCTAAATGAGTACCTCGATTTCCGACGTTAAGTCCACAGTGAGGGGACTCTAGTCCAAATCACCGTTAGACTCTGTCGGATGACCGGACAATCGGACCGCAACAACCTCCGGACTGCGCCCTCGAAAGGAGGTCAGAAGTATCCATTCGAGCATCTCTCGGCTCAGTAGCAAACCTGGATTGGCGTTCGACTCGATAGTGATGCGCACCGTGGCGATTCCATCCGTCACATTTTCGAGGCGGAGATCGACACCATCGGACCGGAGACTCTCCGAGTGGTTTAGAAGAATCGCCGCGAGGTCAGCGTAACGGTCCATCAATTCTCGGGGGTCCGGCGCTCCGGGCGAACTCATCGGCCATCTTTGAGATCAGGTGTTCGAATATCTGGATCGCGACCCGGTTGAACCGGCGCGCGAAACTACGGATATTGACTCGACCGCTACGCTCCTGAACTGAACCGATTCTCCAGCCCATCGATACACTCACCATACAACCAAACGCGTGCCCGTCATCGAGCCGTGCAACGCTGAATTGAGCATCACCGGAAACGGAGCTGAGCCAAGCTCAGTGGTCGGTGTTTGAGCCCCCACTACGCGCCCTCAGCCGTCTTCGGCTTGCCGGCGCCGGTTTCGATGCTCCCGACATCTCTGATGCAGTGCGTCCGATTGCAGATCGCCATCGATGGCGCCCTCACGAAGGTATCGTCGCAGTCCCCGTAGCCTCCTCCGGGGGCAGGCCGGAGCCAGGGTAGCGCGCTCGGGCGATGGCAGCCGTGATAACCACCGGGACGGTCATCGCGGTCGCGACCAAGAACAGGTCCTGATACCGGCCCGCCTGCGCGAATAGGGCACCCACACCGGAGCTGATGGCGCCCCCAGTCCACGCGCCGGTCACAAAGAGCGCCCCGGCCAAACCGCGTACCTCCGGAGCAATCTCGGTCGACCATGCCTGCAACGTTGAGTGGAAGATGGAGTAGCACCCGCCAATCATCATGCTGGCGAAGAGCACGGAGTAGGCATGCTGGTCTAGCGCCACTACCAGGTAACCCGCAGCGGCCATCGCACCCCCGATACAGATCGGGATCCATGGAGGCACTCGCGGGGCGATGCGCTTAATCACCATCGTGCCTGCCAACACCGCGCCTCCGTAGCTGGCGACCACGAGCCCGGCGATCGCAGCGTTCGTGCCGGTCGACTCTAGCGCTGGCGCTAGATATACGAGGAAGCCGAGAACGATGGCGCCCTCTGGAATGGCGAACAGGATCAGGAATCGCGCCCAGGGTCGCCGCACTGCCTGCCTGATTTGCTCGACCGGACCACCTGTTGAACTAGCGGCTTTCGACTCAGGTAATCGTCCCATTGCGACCACGAGTGCGGCCGCGATCACCGCCGGGACCGCGAACCCCAGCCTCCAGCTGAGGAAGTGCGCGAACAGACCGGCGCCGAGGCTGCCCGCTGCAGTACCCATCGCCACGGCGGCCAGCACATCAGCGATCACCGCATGACGAAGCTTGAACGGGACAATATCGCCCACGTAGACAATCGCCGTAGGAAGCATGGCGCAGACCGCGATGCCGTCCAGGATCCGCGCGACGATTAGGAATTCGATATTCGGCGCTGCCGCCGACAGAGCGCAACCGGCTGCGGTCGCGCCTAGGCTCAGCCGGATGATGCGGATGCGGCCAAAACGGTCCGATAACAGGCCCCAGAAAGGCTGTGCAAGACCGTACGCGAGGTAGTAGCCGGTAGCGGCGATGGCCGCTACGCCTAAAGGAACATGAAAGTCCATCGCGATGGGGATCAGCAAAGGAGCAACGGCGAAGCGGTCGAGCATCGTTACAAAGGGGCCGGCCGACAGAAGTCGGACGTTGAAGGTCGTCTGTGGCATCGATCGTTCTAAGTATGTGAGCCTGCACGCGTCGGAGGTATGCAGCCGACGGTACGGGTTGGAAGGGTTGAAGCCTGTGGACTGGACAATGGTCGGCCCGCATGGCGAAGCGCTATTGAAACGCGAGCGCGCATTCCGCGATCGCGCCGCGAGAGATGGAGTTCGAAGCAGTGTGGCGCACCTACATGCTGCTGGAAACTTTCGACTACGTGTCACTGCTGACGTGCTTTTGGCTTCGAGAGCTCAGGCTGTGGGCCGGTGCCGGCGATTGCAAGCAACTATCAGTGCGCGTCCAGGCCCGTCCGAAGTCCAACTGGCGCCGTTACCATTGTCGCGCGACAGCTTAGAAGTCGAAGTTGAGAGTTCCACCTGGAGAACCGCGCTTCGGCTCCGTCGATGAGTTTCAGACGATGACATGAACTACCTGCTTGGTGTCCAATCGGCGTAGCAGAACGAAAACACGCAAGCAGTAGGCGAGGTAGTTGGCATTGGTCTTGCTAACTGTCTCCTTATCGTCAGCATCACCGTTAGACAGCCTCGCTGCTGCGTATACCTGGCTACTGTGATTGAGGGCGCGCGCGATGCATCAAATCGCGGGCTCTGGGTTATCAAAGGGACGCCGTCCCAACACCATGGAGCCGTTGGGTCAACAGATCGCTGAGACCCGTTCCATAACTGGGTTCAGAATTCGCTGCCCACCGCTCGCGCCGCCATTAACCGCCAATCAGCGCCAGCAGGTGCTGTACGAATAGTGAGCCCGCCGAGGTCGCATCAAGCGACTTGGAACTGTGCCGAAGCAAGGGCTAACCGTCAACTGAGATGCTTTGTTCTCTTGAGCCGTTTGGGTCTTTTGGTC
>Ga0307373_10005431_pt1 | contig 20838 bp, 23 predicted proteins | sample OX2MG_FD_202534 | JGI IMG/M metagenome (GOLD analysis project Ga0307373, IMG submission 202534) | Soil microbial communities from Risofladan, Vaasa, Finland - OX-2 | ecosystem: Environmental > Terrestrial > Soil > Coastal area > Acid sulfate soil | place: Finland: Risofladan, Vaasa | collected...
TTTGGCCGCCTGGGAAGAGGCCCCAGCGGATCTCGTTCTCCTCGACCTGATGCTCCCCAAGCTCGATGGGCTGGAGGTGTGTCGCCGCTTGCGCCAGGTGAGCAGCGTCCCGGTCGTCATCCTGACGGCGCGCACCGACGAGATCGATCGGGTGGTCGGTCTCGAGATCGGGGCCGACGACTACGTGACCAAGCCGTTCAGCATGCGCGAGCTCCTGGCGCGGGTCAAGGCGATCTTGCGACGACGGGAGCTGCTGCGGGACGAGTTGCGACGCGCCACGGCCAGTCCGGACGAGCGAATCCTGGTCGGACTCCTGATGATCGAGCCGCTGCGGCGGAAGGTGTTCCGCGACGCGCGGGAGGTCACGCTGAAGCCCAAAGAATTCGAGCTCCTCATGCACCTGGCCCGCCATCCCGGTCAGGTCTTCTCTGCCGAGCACCTGATCGAGCAGGTGTGGGGTTACGATGCGCTGGGCGATGCCGGCACGGTGCGGGTTCACGTCCGGTCATTGCGTGAGAAGCTGGAAGAGGACCCATCGCATCCCCGCCTCATCGAGACCGTGCGCGGGGTCGGCTACCGGCTCGTGGATTAGCGCGTGTTCACCCGGATTCAATGGCGGATCGCTGCCGCCTACGTCGCCTTGATCGCCCTGGCGATGTTCGCGCTCGGGATCTACCTGACGCAGACGCTGCGCGCTCAGCAGCTCTGCGCGCTCGAAGATCACCTGGCCCGTCAGGCCATCCTGGTTGCCGACGACGCCACGTACCGCCTCGGGGAGTCAGCCGCGTCCGGGCAGACGCCTGACCTTGATCCCCTTGCTAAGTCGCTGGGCAAAGAGATCGGCGCGCGGGTCACCCTGATCGCCCGGGACGGGACCGTCCTCGGCGACTCCGACCACGACCCCAGGACGATGGAGAACCACGGCACGCGTCCCGAGGTCGTCCAGGCGCTGCGGCTGGGTCGCGGCGAGAGCGAGCGCCACAGCGCAACGTTGGACCGCGACCTCCTTTACGTCGCGGTGCCGATGCGCCAGAACGAGCAGATCGTCGGCGTCGCGCGGGTGGCGTTGCCGGTCGACGACGTCGACGCATCGTTGAACCACCTCGCGGTGGTGGTCGGAGTGGCGACGTCGGCGACGGCGATGCTGGCGATTCTCCTGGCCGTGCTGATCGCCCGAGCGACGACGGAGCCACTCGGGCGGCTGACGACGATGGCGCAGGGCCTGGCCGCGGGCGACCTGGGGCAGAAGCTGGCCGTCGGTACCCGCGACGAGGTTGGCCAGTTGGCATCGGCATTCAACCGGATGGCCACTGATCTGCGTCACAAGATCGAGACTATCGAAGCCCAACGGTCGGAGACCGCGGCGATCCTGGCCGGCATGGCCGATGGAGTCGTCATCGTCGACGCGGAGCAGCGCGTCCTGTCCCTGAACCGCGCTGCCGAGCGGCTGCTGGAGATCACGGAAGTGGCGGCGCGGGGCAAGACGGCGGCCGAAGTGGTCCGCCAGCACGAGCTAGTCGCGCGTCTGTCTCGGGCCGACGTGTCGAATAGCCCCGTGGTAGTCGAGGTCGGGCGGGACCGCCGGCAGGTGCAGGTGGTGGTGACGCCGGTCCGTCTGGGAGGGGCCACCCGCAGTGTCATCCTCCTGCAGGACGTGACCGACCTGCGCCGTGCTGAGGCCATGCGCCGCGACTTTGTCGCGAACGTCAGCCACGAGCTACGGACTCCGTTGGCTTCCTTGCGGGCGCTGGCCGAGACGCTCGAGGATGGCGCGCTGGAGGACCCGCCGGCGGCGCGGGAGTTCCTTGGCCGGATGCAGGTCGAGGTCGACGGCTTGAGCCAGATGGTCGAGGAGCTGCTCGAGCTGGCGCGGATCGAGTCCGGACAGGTGCAGCTTCGCGTCGCGGCGGAGAACGTTGGCGTGGCGGTCCAAGCCGCCGCCGAGCGGCTCCGGCCGCAGGCCGAGCGCCAGGGCGTGGTCTTGCAGATCTCCCTCCCGCCCGAGGCGGTGGAGGCGGCGATTGACGCGGAGCGGATGCACCAGGTCGTGGTCAACCTGGTCCACAACGCCGTCAAGTTCACCCCGCCGGGCGGCTCGGTCGAGGTGCGCGTCGAGCGACGGGGGGACGACGTCGCGGTGGTCGTCGCCGACACCGGCGTGGGCGTCGCCGCCGCCGACCTGCCGCGTCTCTTCGAGCGGTTCTACAAAGCGGACCGGTCCCGCGCCTCGTCGGGAACCGGTCTCGGCCTGGCGATCGTGAAGCATCTGGCCCAGGCGCACGGCGGCCGGGTCTGGGCCGCTTCGCCCGGCGCGGGCAAAGGAACGACCTTCACGGTCCTGCTGCCGCGCCGCGGGCCACCCCTCGCCGCGTCGGGACGGCACGTCCCGGTGTAACGACCGGCGGAATCCTCCCGGCAAGCGTGCTTTTCCGCCTGGTTCGTGGTTCACGCGGTCACACGGGTCACGAAATCATCTCTCCTTCACCGCCTGTTTAACTTCCGTTAACATTCGCCCCGGATAATTGACCGGGAATGATGACAGAAACGACGGTTGGCCGGCCAGGGCGGCCAAGCCCACGGGAGATTCGCGCGGCGCTCGGCCGGGCGAGCACCGGTCGGCGTGGCGACGCGGTGTGGGCGATCCTCGTCGGCGGGTGTGCCGTCGGCATTCTTCTCCTGGTCCTCGCCATCACCACCTTGATGGTCGTCGAGAGTTGGCCAGCAGTGCAGCGGTTTGGCTTCGGCTTCATCGTCGGCCAGCGCTGGGACCCGGTTGGCGGGCACTTTGGCGCGCTCCCGTTTCTGTATGGCACGGTCGTCTCGTCCGTGCTAGCGCTGCTGATCGGGGGGCCCGTCGCACTCGGGAGCGCCATCGCTCTGAGCGAGCTGGTGCCGCGCCAGCTCCGGGGGCTCCTCTCCGCGCTCGTCGAGCTGCTCGCCGCTATCCCCAGCGTCGTTTACGGGCTCTGGGGTATCTTCGTCCTCGCCCCGTTGCTGCGCTCGGCCGTCGAGCCGGCGCTACGGACCGCCCTCGGCTTCCTGCCGCTCTTCTCCGGCCCGGCCTACGGAGTCGGCACGCTCGCGGGCGGGCTGATCCTGGCGATCATGATCCTGCCGACGATCGCGGCGGTGAGCCGGGACGCTCTCCTGGCGGTGCCGAACGACCAGCGCGAGGCGATGCTGGCGCTGGGGGCGACGCACTGGGAGATGGTCTGGGGAGCGGTCGTGCCCTACGCGCGCACCGGCATCCTCGGGGGATTCATCCTCGGCCTGGGGCGGGCGCTGGGGGAGACGATGGCGGTGACGATGGTCATCGGCAACCGCCCAGCCATCTCGGCGTCCCTCTTCGCGCCCAGCTACACCCTCGCCTCGGTGATCGCCAACGAGTTCACCGAGGCGACCAGCGACCTCCACCTCGCCGCGCTCGTCGAGATCGGCCTCGTCCTGCTCGGGGTGGCCGTCGTCGTCAACGCCCTGGCCCGGCTGCTCATCTGGCAGATCGAGCGGGCTGGTGGCTCAGCCGCGGCTGGCCCCGGGAGGGGTCGATGAGAACGCCGCTCTCCATCGCCTGGCACCGCAAGGTCGCCAACTGGCTGCTGCTCGGGCTGTGTCTGGCCGCGCTCGGGGCAGCGGTGGCTGTCCTGCTCGCGGTGCTGGGATACGTGATCGTTCAAGGGGCCGGTGGCCTCAACCTTGACTTTCTGACCAACACGCCGCGGCCGGTCGGGGACAGCGGAGGCGGGATGGCGAATGCCATCGTCGGGACGCTGATCCTGGTGGGCATCGCGGTCGTCGTCGGATTACCCGTGGGGATCGGCGCGGGGATCTACCTGGCGGAGTACGGGCGGGGGCGACTGGCCACGGTGGTGCGGTTCGTGGCCGACGTTCTGACCGGTGTCCCCTCGATCACGATCGGGCTGTTCGCCTACGCGCTGCTGGTGGTGCCGCTCAAGAGCTTCTCTGCGTTTGCCGGTGGCTTCGCGCTGGGCGTGATCATGCTGCCCGTCGTGACCCGGACCACGGAGGAGTCGGTGCGCCTGGTCCCGGCCTCGCTGCGCGAAGCGGCATTGGCGCTGGGAGTCCCACGCTGGAAAGTGATCGCGCGCATCGCCTTGCCGACCGCGCTCAGCGGCATCGTCACCGGGGCGCTGCTGGCTGTCGCCCGGGTGGCGGGGGAGACCGCTCCGCTGCTCTTCACCGCATTCGGCAACCAGTTCTGGAGCTGGAGCCTGCGCCAGCCGATCGCGGCGCTGCCGCTGCAAATCTTTGTCTACGCCATCTCGCCCTACGACGACTGGCATCGTCAGGCGTGGGCCGGGTCCCTCGTGCTGGTCGGGCTGGTCCTGCTCCTGAGCATCGGCATGCGCCTGGTCGTGCGCCGACAGAGGTACGGAGGTTAACCGCTGATGATTCCACCGATACTGGCCAAGATGCGACCGCCCGAACAATCCCCGCTGGCCCTCGCCGACGCCCACTCTCTGGAGACGGTCCGGCTCTCCGCCGGGTACGGCGAGCGGCCGGCGATCCGCGACGTCAACCTGACGTTCCGCCCGGGCCAGATCACCGCGATCATCGGACCGTCAGGCTGTGGCAAGTCGACCTTGATCCGCTGCGTGAATCGCCTGCACGAGGTCACGCCCAGTGCGCGGGTTGCCGGGCAGGTCCTGCTCGATGGCGCCGACGTCTACGCACCCGGCGTAGACCCCGTCCTGGTGCGGCGGCGGATCGGGATGGTCTTCCAGCGCCCCAACCCGTTCCCGACCCTGTCGATCTTCGACAACGTGGCGGCGGGCCTGCGGCTGAACGGGATCGACCCGGGCAAATCGTTACCGGATCTGGTTTGGGAAGCGCTCGATCGCGTTGTCCTCTGGGACGAGGTGAAGGACAAGCTCCGCCAACCGGGCACGGCGCTGTCGGGTGGCCAGCAACAACGCTTGTGTATCGCGCGGGCGCTGGCGGTCGCGCCGGAGGTCCTGCTGCTGGACGAGCCGACGGCGGCTCTCGATCCCATGGCGACGCTGAAGATCGAAGAGTTGCTCCGCGAGCTGAAGCGCGACTATACCGTGGTCATCGTCACTCACAACATGCAACAGGCGGCGCGAGTCTCCGACGTGACCGCCTTCATGCTCGCCGGCCTCGACAACGCTGGTGTGGTCGTCGAAGTCGGTCCAACCCACCAGATCTTCACCAACCCGACGGACCGCCGCACCGAGGAATACATCACCGGCCGGTTCGGTTAGAGATGATCAGAAAGCGAGCGAGGGATGCCCAGACGTGAGGTCTTCGAGAGCGAGCTGCAGCGGCTGCAGGACGAGATGCTCCTCCTGGCGAGCATGGTCGACCAGGCGCTCGGCAGCGCCATCGAGGCGCTCCGCTACCTGAATGCGACCGAGGCGCAGCGGATCATGCGCGCCGACCGGGAGATCAACGCGAAGCGCTTCGCGATCGAGGAGATGGCGGTGACGACGATCGCCACCCAACAGCCGATGGCGCGGGACCTCCGAACGATCCTGGCGGTGCTCCACATCACCGTCGAGCTCGAACGGATGGGTGATTACGCGGCCGGGATCGCCCGGATCGTCCTGATGCACGGCGAGCACGAGCTGCTCAAACCGCTGATCGACGTGCCGCGCATGGCCGACCTGGATCGCGCGATGCTCCGACGGTCGCTCGACGCCTTCGTCGCGCGCGACGCCGAGCTGGCCAAGCGAGTCGCCGCCGAGGACGACCAGGTCGACGCCCTGTACGACCAGGTCTACCGCGAATTGCTGACGTACATGCTCCAGGACGCCCGGACCATCGATCGCGCAACCTGGCTGCTCTGGGTCGCCCACGACCTCGAGCGCATCGCCGACCGCGTCACCAACATCTGCGAGCGGGTCGTGTTTCTGGTCACCGGTCGGATGGAAGAGACGAACGTCTCCACGTGCTAACAATGCGTCCCGAAGCTGTGGCGCCCGAACTGCCTGTCGCCGTTCCGTCACAAACCCTCACGAAGCGTTCACCTGGCGTTTAACGTCGGTTAACCGAGCCGGGAGACAATAGGTCGTGGACGTGATGAACGGACAGAGTAGCGAGAAGGAGATGATTTCGGAATGACCCAACGATCGATGTCCCGGCGCAGCCTCTTGCTGGGCGTGACGGGCTTGACTGGCCTGGCCGTGGCGATGAGCGCGTGCGGTGGCCAAACAGCCACGCCGTCGCAGCTAGCGCCAACGCCGGCAGCCGCATCAGCCGCCGCACCTGCCCAGGGTACGCCGAGCGGAGCCGCTGGAGGCCAACAGATTCTTCTGAACGGTGCGGGCTCGACCTTCGACAACCCACTGTTCTCGAAGGCCTTCAGCGAGTACGGCACGCTGCACCCGAACGTCAAAGTGAACTACCAGTCGATCGGCTCCGGGGCAGGTATTCAGCAACTGACCAAGAGCACCGTCGATTTCGGAGCGACCGACGCGCCGATGTCCGACCAGCAGCTGCAGGACGCCGGTGGGAGCATTCTCCACATCCCAATCACGCTCGGCGCGGTGGCCATCGCGTACAACCTGCCCGGCGTCGCCGAGGGGCTGAAGTTCACCGGTGCAGTTCTCGGGGACATCTACCTGGGGAAGATCACCGCCTGGAACGACCCCGTCATCGTCACGCTGAACCCCAACCAGAAGCTGTCGAACACGCCAATCGCCGTGGTCCACCGCTCCGACGGCTCGGGAACCACCGACATCTTCACAACCTACCTGGCCAAGGTGAGCCCGGCCTGGAAGACGTCCGTGGGAAGCGGGACGTCGGTCAACTGGCCGGTCGGGATCGGAGGCAAGGGATCGGAGGGCGTGTCGGGCCAGGTCAAGCAAACCCCGGGAGGGATCGGCTACTTCGAGCTGGCCTATGCCAAGGGGAACAACCTCACCAGCACGGCGATCGACAACGGCACGGGTACGTACGTCCTGCCTACCTCGGACGGAGCGAGCGCCTGCGCGGCGGGCTCAGCCCAGAGCTTGCCGGCTGACCTCCGCGTGAGAATCGCGGGTTGCAGCGGCGAGAGCGTCTATCCGATCTCCGGCTTTAGCTGGGTGATCTTGCGCCAAAAGCAGACGGATCAGGCACGCGGTGCGGCTCTGGTGAACTTGCTCTGGTGGCTCGTCCACGACGGCCAGAGCTATTCCAGTGCCTTGTCCTACGCGCCCTTGCCCGCACCAGTCGTCAAGCGCGACGAGGACAAGCTGCGGAGTGTCACCTTCCAGGGCAAGCCGCTCTTGACCGCGGGGCAGTAGGATTTTCCCTCAACGCGAGCTCACCCGACATCGACGGGGAAGAAGTGCTGGCGGCGGCGACGATCGCGGCTCTGCCGGGCTCAGCTTGTCACGCCGGGCGGACGGGGTCTTCGGCGGCGCTCCTTGCGACGAGGCTGTCACGACCCCGCGCCCTCCAGTTGCTGATGGACGGCCCGGATGATCGTCTCGTGGTCCGGGAAGCCCCCGTCCCGGTACATCGAGTGGACCGGGACGGGGCCGGCCCAGACGTCGAAAGACCCTTCGTACCTGGGATCAGCTCGATCAACGCCAGCTCGCGCTGGAACGTCGTCATCAACGTCCTGGCCAGGTCCAGAGTTGGCGGCTCGTAGCCGCGCTCGGGGCAGTAGGTGATCTTGACCTTCACCGGTCATCGGGCCATCGTTATCCCCCCGTCCAGTGCCCGCTCGACGATGGCCCCCCGCTCCCGGACGACTTCAGCGTTGGCGAAGGACGTCGTCTCCTCTCGCATCGTCGCCATTGCCTCGGCAAGGCGGACGCGCACGTCCTCTGGAAGCTGATCCCCTGGCGTGTCGGGGGAGCCAAACTCCGGATGCTGTGCGAAGATCTCCTGCCGCTCGCCTCAGCAAGCCCTCCAAGGACCGGGAGGTTCGCGATCACGTCACCGCACCAATCCTTAATAGGAGACATCAGCCACGAGTATCCCGGCCCCAAGCGGCGGCGGCGGCCACGAAGGTCGGAGCGAGAGCCGGGTTGCTTCCGAAGTGCAGGTGACAGTAGGAGGCGAGGAGGCTCCCGCGCGCATATCCTTCAAACGACACCGGAGCGCCAAGAACATCATAGGCGGCATCTTCGGCCGGGAGCGGGGCCTCGAGCACGGACCGGTAGAGTGCCCGGAGCAGCCCGGCGACGACGAAGCTCATCGTCCGATCGCCCGGACGAGCTGCTCCGGCGGTGGGCCGGGAAATAGCTCCGGATGAATTAGCTGGGCGAGCACCTCTAGCCCATCGACGATCCGCGGACCGTGTCGGCTCCAGAGTGAGCCGTCGAGCACATACACGCGTCCGTCGTGAAAGGCGGGAAGTGCCGACCACTCCGGTCGTGTCAGGTGCTTGGATAGCTCACCCACCGTTTGGTCGATCGTCAGCCCGCACGGCGCGAGAAAAACGATCTCGGGTGCGCTGGCGACGATCTCCGGCCAGTCCACTTTGCGGGTTCGCTGCCCGGCCTGTCCGAATCGGTCGAGTCCACCGGCCAGCACGATCAGCTCCGGGATCCAGTTGCCGGCCAGCCAGGGCGGATCTGGCCACTCGAAGAAGGCCACACGCAGCCGTTTTTCCGCGGCGGCCGCGGTAGCGGCGATCCGCTCGATCCGTTCGCGCGAGCGATGGACGAGACGCGTCGCTTCCTCTTCCCGCCCGACCACTAATCCCAGCCGAGCGATGTTCGTCAAGATGTCGTCGAGCGTGGACGCGGTGACCGAGAAGAGCTGCGGCTCGCGCACGAGGCCGCGAGCCAAATCCGCGGCCAGACTCGCCGGCACAGCGCACGCCTCACAGACTTCCTGCGTCAGGATGAGGTCCGGCGCGAGCGCCTGGACCAGGGCCGCGTCGAGCTCATAGACCGAGTGTTGCGTCGTCTCGCCGCCAACGCCGTTCGTCGACGGCTGCTTCTTGACGAGCAAATTGCTCACAATCGGTTTGCCGACGACCTCCGGTGGGTAGTCACAGCGGTGGGAGACGCCAACCAGTTGATCGGCCAATCCGAGGGCGCAGACGATCTCGGTGCCGCTCGGCACCAATGAGCAGATCCGCATTGGTCTATTCCCCTTCATTTGGATTGTCGGAATCCACGATGATCCGCCGAAGCTCCGGCGGCACCAGCCGGCCCAGATCAATCGGGAGCCCGGCAATCAGCAAGAGAACCAGATCCGCACGGCCGGCCAGCGCGCAATTGACTCGCCCCAGAATGTCGCGATAGCGGCGTCCCAGTGGATACGGCGGGACGAGCCCCAGACCCACTTCGTTGGACACGACAATCAGCGACAGGCCGATCCGCCGCGCGATCTCGAGAAGATCATCGACCGCGCCGAGGAGGTCTGTTTCGATCGTCGACCACTCCTCGGCCGGAATCGCCGCAAAGTCCTCAACGTCCCCAAACCGACGGAGGATGACGTTGCTCACCCAGAGCGTCAGGCAATCGATCACGACGACGTCGCCCGACTGGCACCGCTGGCGCAGGACGCGTGTAAGCTCTTCGGGTTCCTCGATCGTCCGCCAGGACGCCGGGCGAGCGGCGCGATGCTGGGCGATGCGCTCCGCCATCTCGGCATCGGCGGCGGCCGCGGTGGCAAGGTACACGACGGGCTGGCCGGTGCGTCGTGCCAGCCGCTCGGCCCAGTCGCTCTTCCCACTGCGTGCTCCCCCGAGGAGCAAGCTCACCGTACCACTCACGGCCTCACCTCCTTGAGGGACATGGTCTGGGCCTTGAACGGCGCGACCCGCTCGCCGCGCCGCCGCAGGATGCGGCACAGCCCGGCCGTGATGACACTTTTGCCGACACTCGACGCCGTTCCCTGGACCATCAACACCGGCGCACTCATGGTGAGCCACACTTCTGAAGGTGGCTTACGTCGTTGAGACAGTCCAGAATGATGCCATGCTCCGTCCAGTCCACGACCGAGAGGCTCGCGTCATCCAGGCGCAGCCGCCAGTAGGCGCGCAGCAGCATACCGAGCTCCTGGGCGAGCGCAAGCCGGAGCGAGCCGGCGTGACCGACCACCACGGCCGATCCGTCTCCGGTTTCGCCTGCGATCTCTGCCAGCGCAGCGCGGACGCGCGCCGCGGCGGCTTCGGCCAACTCACCGCCGGGTGGTATCTGCGATCGGACATCGTCGAAGAACCGCGCCGCGACGGGGTAGACCGCGACGATCTCGGCGTAGGTTCGGCCATTCCACGTCCCGAAGTCGAGCTCACGGAGATCAGAGCGCACGATCAGTGGGACACCGCAGCGCGAGGCGATGATTTCGCCGGTCTGCTGGGCCCGTTGCAGATCGCTCGAGTGGACCGCAGCGGGAGCCAGCGCAGCCAGTCGTTCGGCGAGCGCGCGGGCCTGTGTGTATCCAGCCGGGGTCAGTGAAAGATCGATCCCGGGGAGTCGCAGGTCGTCCGGTTCCGTGGCTTGACCGTGGCGAACCAGGTAGAGCTTACCCACGGCGGGCTCCCGCGCGAGCACCGACGCCGGCCGCGATACACGCCGCCACGAGGCGTTCGCACGCGGCGAGCGGGCGCAGGCCGATCCGGATAGACGTGGGCAGCCCGAAGGAGCTGCAATCCCGGACACAGATCCCGTGGCGCAGGAGAGCGGCCCGAACCTGCCGCGCCTCGCCCACGTCGACCAGAATGAAGTTGGCCGTCGCCGGCAGAACGCGCAAGCCGAGATCGGTCAACGCCGCGGTGAGATACGCCCGCGCCCGACGGACCTCGGCGCGCCCCCGCTCGAGATGCGCGTCATCGCGCATCGCCGCCAATCCGACTGCGCACGCGATGGCGTTGACGTTCCAGTGTGGTCGCACCCGGTCCACGGCGTTGGTGAGCTGCGCCGGCGCCAAGACGTAGCCGAGGCGTAGGCCCGTCAGTGCGTAATCCTTTGTCAGCGATCGGAGGAGCATGACGTTGCCGCACGCCAGCAACGACGTGGATGGGGGCGGCTCGTCGAGAAATTGTCGGTAGGCCTCGTCGACGACGACCAGCGTCTCCGGCAGTTGCTCCGCCAACGTGCGAAGCGCGACCAGCGGGACCAGGGAGCCGGTCGGATTGTTGGGATTGCAGAGAAATACGAGCCGCGCATCCACGCACCGCACCAGGTCGGTCACCGCCGTCAGGTCGATGGCGAAGGAATCTGCCAGGTTGGCGTGGTACTCGTGGACGATGCCGCCGGCGATGCGCGTCGCCCGGGCGTATTCCCCGAAAGTTGGACCGACGACCACCACCGCGTCGCCTGGTTCGAGAAACGCCAGCGCGATCAGCCAGATCAGCTCGACCGATCCGTTGCCGACCACGACCTCAGCCTTGGTGACACGATTGTGTGCGGCGAGCTCACGGCGCAGAATGCACGCGCCGTCGTCCGGGTACGCCGTCCAGACGGCTCCGCGCGCGGCCTCGACGGCGGTTGGTGATGGCCCGAAGGGATGCGTGTTGACGCTGAAGTCGATCACCTGATCCCGGGTGAGCCCGAGCGCGTCGAGCTCCGGGTCGGTGATACTCCCGTGGTGGACCGGAGCCAGGTCGGCGACGTGACGGCGTAGCCTGATCACGCGTCACCTCTCATTCGTCGGGCGCCAGCTCCCCAGCAGGCGAGCGACGCGAGCGTCGCCAGACCAAGCGTAAGTCCGCAGGTGATGATCCGTCGCGCGACGGCGATGTCGGCCGGAGCGACCGGGCGGGTGGCATCCCCGAGACGATAATGGTCGAGTTTCTCGAGCTGCACGCCGAGGGCGCCGGCCAGCGCACTCATCGGCCAGCCGGCGTTCGGACTGGCCGTCTTCCGGTGATCCCGCCAGGCGATCGCCACCGCACCCCGCCAGTCGCGGGCGCCAACCATCGCGCCCAGGGCGATGAGCGCCGCGGTCACCCGAGACGGGATGAGATTGAGCACGTCGTCGAGCCGTGCCGCGGGCTTACCGAAAAACTCGTAGTCGCCGCGATAGCCGATCATCGCGTCCAGCGTATTGGCGGCACGATAGAGGTATGCACCGGGCATGCCGGCGACGAGATAGGCCAGGCAGGGCGCGACGATCGAGTCACTGGCATTTTCGGCGAGCGACTCGACAGCAGCAGCGGCAATGAGTGGGGCGTCCAGCACATCCACGTCGCGACTGACCAGGCTGCGCAGCGCGGCACGCGCTGTCGCGAGGTCACCGGCTTCCAACCCGCGCTGCACCCGCTCCCCCGCTGCGAACAGCTCACGCACGGCGAAGGTCGGTTTGAGGAAAACTCCACTCAGCAGGAGCCACGCCACGCCGGCACGACCGCCGAGGACCCGTTTCATCGTCGTGCTCAGCGCCGTGGTCGCCGCGAGTGTGATCGCCACCGCAGCACTCCCGAAGACGAGGGAGCGCGCACCGGACCCGCTCGGCAGGTGTCGCTCGAACACGGCCACGAGCCGTCCGATCCAGACGACGGGATGGAGCGCTGGCGGTGGCTCGCCGAATGCCTGGTCCACGATCAGCGCAACGGCCAGGGTGCCTAACTTCTCCGCGAGCACGTTTCTCCCTTCCGCGTTTCAAATATCGTTAACGTCATGGTGGCTTATAGTCTGACCGGTTGTAAAACGAGCGCGAGATACAGGACCAGGGTTTCAGACACGACCGCCAGGCCGCCGTAGGTGTCGCCGGTCAGGCCGCCCAATCGCGCGGTGAGGAAGCGTCCGCCGAGCGCGACGACCAGCAGCGTCGCGACGCTGCTCGCCACCACGAGAGCGGGGCTAGCCAGTGCGATGGTCACCACGATTGCCGTCGCGATGACCAGTGGCCATGTACCACCCGCCTCGTGGAAGGCAGCGCCCAGGCCCGTCGGCCGGGCCGCCGGGAAGAGCGCGATCGCCACTGCCGTGCTCCACCGACTCACCGCCAACGCGACGGCCAGGGCAACCAGTCGCGCGGTGCCACCGAGCATGGCAAGGCAAGAATACTGGCCCAGCAGCGCCAGCGCACCAGCGATCGCACCGAAGGAGCCAACCCGACTGTCGCGCATGATCTCCAGCCGCCGCTCCATCGTGCGGCCCCCGAAGACTCCATCCGCCGTGTCCATCAGTCCATCGAGGTGCAGCCCACCGGTGAGGACCGCGTCGACAGCCAGCAAGACGACCGCGATTGGCCCATGCGGGAGAACAAGGTCGAGTGCAAATCCCAACCCTCCGAGCATAGTGCCCAGCGCGAGTCCGACGAGCGGGAAGAAAGCGATCGATGCGGCCAGTGCGCGTGCGTCGGCCTCGACCCACGGCGCCGGCAGCACCGTCAAGAACGACCAGCTCAACACGATCGGCGCCCACCAGGGCGCCCGTCTTGGACGCTGTGGAGATGCTTCTGACACGCGCGCTCACTCTTCGGCATAGACGGACATCCGAGCCTATTTGAACTCGGACACCGTCGTCGTTTCGTTGCCCTCGGCCGCGCTCTTGCTGCTCACCCCGGCCTCGCCGAACGTCGCCATCTCGTCGAGGACGGCGACGGCGTCATCGATCAGGTGCATCGCCATCGCGGCGCCGGTGCCCTCGCCGAGACGGAGGTTGAGGTTCAATAACGGCACCAGCTCCATCCGCTCGAGCATCAGCCGATGGCCAATCTCGACCGAGTTGTGTGCCGCGATCAGGTAGTCGCGCGCGGTCGGGCAGAGCTCCGTCGCGAGCAGCGCCGCCGCGCCGGAGATGAAGCCATCGATGATGACGGGCAGGCGCGCCGCCGCGGCGCCGAGGATCACGCCCACCAGGCCGCCGATCTCGAAGCCGCCGACCTTCGCGAGAACGTCGATCGGGTCGGCCGGATCCGGCCGGTTCACCGAGCACGCCCGCTCGATCGCAGCGACCTTCCGCGCCCAGCCGCGCTCGTCGACGCCCGTCCCCCGGCCGGTGACGTCGGCGATCGGCACTCCGGTGATGGTAGCGACGATCGCGCTCGACGCCGTCGTGTTTCCGATTCCCATGTCGCCGGTCGCGACCAGATCGAGCCCCTGCCGGATTTCGGCCTCGACGATGTCGATCCCGGCGACGACGGCCGCCAGTGCCTCGCCCACCGTCATCGCCGGGCCCTCGACCATGTTCCGGGTGCCGTGGCCGATCTTCTTCCGGACCAGGCTCGGGTGGTCCGGAAGCTCCGTGGCGACGCCGAGGTCGGCGACGACGACCCGGGCGCCGGCCCGCCGCGCGAGCACGTTGATCGCGGCGCCGCCGGCGAGGAAGTTCAACACCATTTGGGCCGTCACTGACTGGGGATACGCCGAGACGCCGGCCGCGGCCACGCCGTGGTCGGCGGCCAGGACGATCACCGCCTTGCGCGGGAACCGCGGCCGTGCCCGACCGGTGATCCCGGCCAGCCTCACCGACAACTCCTCGAGCCGTCCAAGGCTCCCCGGGGGTTTGGTCAACTGGTCCTGCCGCTCCCGCGCGGCCTGCATGGCGGCGACGTCGAGCGCGCCAATCCGTCTGGTCACGTCGATGATGCGTTTCATCCCCGCTCCTTTCAGCAGTAGCGGCTCACCCCGACCAGGCGATCCCCGGCGTCGAGCGCGAAGAGGATCTCGGTGTTACTGGGCGTCAGCGAGACGATCCGCTCCGGCGGATCGTGGGTGAACGAATCAACCGTCGGAAACCCGATCATCGGAACAGCTCGGGGTGGATGATCTTCGCCATCTGCTCGAGGCCGTCGATCAGCCGCGGGCCGGGCCGCGAAAGGTAGGCGTCGTTGATCTCATAGATCGTGTTCTCCCTCACTGCGCTGATCTGGCTCCAGCCGGTGCGGGCCTTGACCATCGCCGGGGTCTGGGCGTTGTAGGGCGCGTTCGCGTCGCCGAGGATGATGATCTGCGGATCGCGGGCGATGATCTGCTCGGCGCTCACCTGGGCCGACGGCGTGCGCAGGTCGGCGAAGACGTTGGCGCCGCCGGCCATCGGGACGAGGTCGCCGAAGAAGCCGCCGGGGCCGGCGACGAACGGCCGGGTCGGGTCCGAGGCGTCGAGCTCGTAGAGGACCCGCGGCGTGGGCGCGTCCTTCGTCTTGGCGACGACCACCGCGGCTCGCTCGCGCATATCCGCGGTGATCCGCTGAGCGCGCGCTTCGGTGCCGGTGACGCGCCCCAGCAGCTCGATGTCTTTGAGCGTGCCGTCGAACGTCTTCGGGAAGAGCTTCAGCACCTTGATCCCGCGGGCGTTCATCTGCTGGGTGAAGTCGTGCCCCTCGACCAGGTCGACGATCAGGTCGGGCCGGAGCGAGACGAGGACTTCGGCGTTCGGCTTGGGGTAGGTGTGGAGCTTCGCCCTGGGTTTGTTCTCGGGAGGATAGTCGGAGTACGTGTCGGTGACGATCACCCGGTCGCCGAGCCCGAGGGCGTAGAGGGTCTCGGTGTGGCCCGGCGAGAGCGAGACGATCCGCTGGGGTGGGCGATCGAAGGTGACGGTGTCCCCGTCGTCGTCGGTGACGGTGACCGGGAAGCCGGCCGGAACGGCTTTTGACGCCGGGGCCGCCGGGGCCGCGGGAGTCGGCGCTGGCGTGGTCGACGGCCGGGGCACCGTCGTCGGGGCAACCGTCGGCTGAGCCGTGGGAACCGGGATCGCGGGCGCGGCGGTCGACGTCAAGCGGGAGACCGTCGGCACGGCCGTGGCCGACCCGGGTACCGCGGGAGCGGGTGGGGAACAGGCGGTGACGAGCGACGCGACGAGGAGAACGAGGGCGAGGACACGCGTGATGACGGGCACGGGACGCTACCTCTCTGGCGTCCCTTCGGGGAAATGCGGCGATCCGGCCCCGGCGCGACCACGGTGCCCACCAAAAAGCCTCGCCCTGGGATCGCTCTCGGGTGGAAGGCAAGCCCGGTGCGTTCCACCCCGGCTGATCGTTGGGGACGAGGCGAGGGCAACGAAGCACCCGAAGGCCAACTCAGCCCGCGCCTTTCCGCGAAGGCGACGATACTCCCTGGAGCGGGAGGCGACCTGGCTCATCGGCAGGATTGCCGCTTCACAGTCGCGGGACGGCGTCGGCTTCGCACCGAACTTCGCTCGTCACCCCAGTGCCACGTTTCCGAAGCAGTCGTACTCTACCGCTTCCGCGCCCCCTTGTAAAGAGGGAGGACAATACATCTTACACCAGCACCCGGCGCCGGCCATTGCCCAGACCCTGGCCGTCTGGTGTCGTCCCGCGTCCAGGAAGAGTCACCGTGGGCACAGTCGAACGATTGCCTTACGCAGCGCTTGCCACGTGACTGGCGTCCCGAGGACGAGGTCGACGCCGTCGGGGAGTTCTGCCGGTGGTCGTCATCAGGTCACCGAAGCCGGTCAGCAGGATGATCGGCGTGTCGGCGGTTGATCATGCGCGCTGCGTCCGGCGCGGCGGTGCGCATTCCGGATCGCTTACGCCTCTCCTGCCCACGCGGCGGGGCGGGGCTCCGGCGCCGGGGCGGCGAGGCGGTCGAGCACGACGATCATGCACCAGACCAGGGCGAAGCCACCGAGCTGGGTGAGCGTGACCCCCTGACGCAGGAAGAGCCAGTTCAGCACGATCGCGCTCGCCGGAAACGCCAGCTCGGCCAGCGTCGCGACCGAGGCGCGGGTCGTGGTCAAGCCACGGTAGTAGAGGAGCAGCGAGACGAGACCGGGGATCAGGGCCAGCGCGACCAGGTTCGGCGTCGAGACCCGGAGACCGACGGCGGCGTCACCCACCCGTCCCTGCGCCAGCGCCAGGGCGAAGAGGAACGGCAGCGCGAGGAGGAAGCGGGCGCCGGTCACCGCCGGGAACGGCAGGTCGGCGAGCACGAAGCGCCCGAAGACGGTGGCGCTTCCCCAGAGCGCTGCGGCGCCCAGCGCCAACGCCGCGGTCGTCGCTTGCGCCCGGCCCAGCTCCCAGAACGGCGCGAGCGTGCCGAACGAGACGAGGTAGGCGCCGACCATCGCCAAAACAAACCACGGCCAGTACCGCCGGCCGAGCGGCTCGCCCAGCAGCACCCGAGCGAGAACGATGGCGAAGAGGGGCTGGACCTTCTGGAGGAGGATCACCGTCGTCGGGTTGCCGGTCGCGAAGGCCAGGGTGAAGAGCACCGTCGCCAGGCCCGAGCCACCCCAGGCGATGGCGATGAGCGCCAGCCACTGGGTGAGGTGAAGCCGCCGCAGCGCGGTGATGCTCAGGATCAGCGCCGGGATGGCGTACAGACTCAGGAGCAGGTGCTCGTCCAGCACGATCGCCGGCGCGCTTATGGATCGGGTGAGCGGGACGCGCAGGATGGCGTCGGTCCCCCAGAGGGCGGCCCCGACGGCGACGAGCAACGGCCCGCCCCAGGTGGTGTCCTTCGGAATGCGGTCCATGGAATCCTCCTCCTATCGATGCGGGTCGGTTCGTTTGAACGTCGGGTCGATGCGCTGGATCAGATCCAGGTCTTCGGGGACATCCAGATCGAACGCGGTGCCGGAACCGTAGTAGGCCCGGATGCGCGCGGCGCAGTCTCTGGCCTCCCGCACGTGCTGCCGAAAACTGCCCGCGCCGAACCGGAACGGCAGAAGGTCCGGCGGGCGGAGGTGCAGCGCGTTGGTTCCGGTGCGGGGCCGGTCTGGAGCGACGACGACGGTTCCGTCCTCGGCGCCCAGTCGGCAGATCATCTCGAGGTCCTGGGGCGTGAGCAGGGGGAGATCGCCCGAGAGCACCAGCAACGCGGTGGGGTTCCAGCGCCGCGCCACCCGGCGCGCGTGCTCCAACGCCGCGTTCTGGCCGGCGCCCGGCGTCGCCTCGTCGACGGCAACCGCGCCCGCGGCCTCGGCCGATGTGCGGACCAGGGGGTCCGGGCTCACGACGAGGCAGCGCTGGACCAGCGCGGAGGCGAAAACGGCGGCGAGGACGCGGTCGAGGAGATGGAGGACCAGCTGCGCGCGCTCGGCGGGCGTCAAGCGGTCGGAGAGGCGGCTCTTCGCCTTGGCCAACCCTTTGACCGGGATCACCGCGACTATCTCGGTGACTGCCGCACTCCCGGTCACGTCGTTCGGCCGATCCGCGCGCAAAACGCCAGCACTCGCCGGGCGAGGGCCGGTCGATCGTCGGCGTCCGCCATGACTGTTGGCGCGACCAGGACCCGCATTCCCAGCGCTTCGATGCGCGGGGCGAGTGCGGCGTCCACCTCGTCGATGACCATGCCGTCGATTAGACCCTGGTAGAGCGCGGCGACCCCGTAGGCGGACACCTCGTGCCCCAGGCTCGCCAGCATGCGATCGGCCGGACCACGCAGCGCCCGCCCGCCCACGATCGGGCTGACCGCGACCTTGGGACCGGGATGGGCGTCGAGGCGCTCCCGCATGCCCGACACGGCGAGGATCGGACCGATGCTGACGATCGGGTTCGAGGGACAGACGACGACCGCCGCGGCCTCGGCGAGCGCGCGCCGCACCGCGGCCGAGACCTGCGCGCGCTCAATCCCCCGAAAGACGATGCCGGTCACGGTGTCCGCCTGGTGGCGGTGGACGAAGTAGTCTTGAAAGTCCAGGGTGCCCTCCGGCGTTGCCACCTGCGTCGCCACCGGCTCGTCACACATCGGGAGGATCGCGGCGTTGATTCCGAGCGCCGACGTTAGCTCGGCGGTGACCGCGGTCAACGACGCACCGGCCCGCAGCCGCTCGGTCCGGGCGAGGTGCGTGGCGAGGTCGCGGTCGCCGAGCTGGAGCCAGACGTCCCGCCCGTACCGGCCGAGCATCGCCAGCGCCGCGAAGGTGTCGCCGGCGATGCCCCAGCCGGTGGTCGGGTTGGCGAGGCCGGCGAGGGTGTAGGTGACGGTGTCGAGGTCGGGACAAACCCGCAGGCCGAAGAGATCGAGGTCGTCGGCGGTGTTGACGACGACGGCGAGGTGGTTGGCCGGCAGCGTGCGGTAGAGGCCATCGGCGAGCTTGGCTCCCCCGACGCCCCCGGCGAGCGCGACGATCATGCTCTCTTCCTCCTCGTCAGCAACGTGCGCGTCGGGCACGTCTGCTCACTCAAACCGAACAACCAGGCCCGCCAAGGGCAGCCGCTCGCGCCGTATGGGCTCCTGCGCGGCGTAGCCGAGCGTCACCAGCGCGTGCGGGTGCAGGGTGGCCTCAAGCACCTGCTCGACGCGGGCCCGGGGCACCGGATCGGGACGGTAGGCGCGCACCGACCGGCGGGCACGCACGAGATCCGCAAACGGCAGGTGACGCGGTGGATGGTTCCCCATCGCTCAGGCCACGCCCTGGTCGTGGGTCGAGGGGTGGCGAGCCGCCTGGTAGCGGGGATGAGGAGCCAGACCGTGCCAGGTGACGAGCTTGAAAGGGACGATCGTGAACACCCGCCGCGGCTGCATCGCTGTGGCCTCCAGGTAGGACGCGGCGGCCGGGCCGAGGTAGCGTGATGCCAGGCGCGCGGACAACGCAAGGGCACGCTCCGCGCTGCCCGGGCCGGTCAGCGGCTCGGCGTCTCCCTCGACCAGCACGCGTCGCAACGGCGGATGGGGCTCGCTGATCGCGAGCGAGACGCGCGGGTTCTGCTCCAGGTAGCGCGCCCACTCCGCCCGCGCTCGGGGCACCACCCAGAATCGCTCGTTCTCCCAGTGGTACCAGACGGGCACGCTGTAGGGGTAGCCGTTCTCACCCAGACAGGAGAGCGTCGCGAGCCATTCGTCCTCGAGGAATCGCGCGAGCTCGGCCGGGCCGAGCGGCCCAGACGCCTCGGCGTGCCAGACCGGCTCCGGGACGACTCTCCCGGGGATGCTGCTCTCCTCGACGTCGAGCAGCAGCGCGGCCAAGTGGCGACCGGCCAGTCCGAGCGCCCGGAGCGTCTCACGCTGGCGATCGGCCGGACTGGCCGGGCCCGAGGCACCGCTTGCCTGGGCAAGCGCCACGACCGCCTCGGCGGCGTGCTGGATGGCGCGCTGAGCAACGCTCTCGCCGGCCAATTCTCCGAGGTTGGGACCAAGACGATAGCGCCCGGTCGTCGCGTCGCGCACGAGGTAGCCGCGGTGGGCGAGCGTGCGCAGGATGGCCGACACGCTGCTGGGGCTGATCCGCAGCCCCCGGCTGATCTGGCTCAGGGTGAGGCCGTCGGGAACGCTCTCGAGATGCTCGAGCACGTCCAGCGTGCGCAGAACCGCGGGAACCGCCTCGGCGTACCGGGGCGAGCGCGAAGGATTCTGGGATGAAAGCACCGTGTCTCTTTTCAATATCCTGAAATTGACTTCATTCTGCTGAAGAGCATTGTGCCCGAGCACGTCCCTGATGTCAACCCTCCGCTCTGGTGATTCCCCATCGACACAAGGCTCACGTCCTGGCCACGAGTGACTGGAGATCGCCGAGGAGATCGTCAACCGTGAAATCGGTATCCCGGAGTCGGCGCTGGCGTTCCTGGGGATCGAGGCCGTAGGTAGCGAGCGTGTGCGTTCCTCGCAGGATGGGGGCACGTCGTGCGATCGTTGGCTGATTGAATCCATAACACAGGTTGACCATATAGTGCGACGGTGCGGACATGACCTCCCGATAAATCAGATGATCCTGTTTGCCGACCCATTCCTTGTAGATCGCCTCGGCCGGTGGCGAGTAGAACGCGACGACGGTGCAATCGTGGCCAAGCACCGAGTGGTCGCCCAGGATGACCCCACCAACGCCCTCGCGCCAATAGGCGTATTCGTCATCCGGTCAGAGATAGGGGGTCGCGCCGTGCTCGACGCTCCAGGACGAGCTTCCCGTCTCCCGCTGATAGAGCGTCGTCCCGATCTGAATCACCGCCCCGCCGAACGGACTGACGATCTGTTCGCGATCGGGTGCGACGAAGGTATAATCGGTCAGTCCCAGTCCCCCCGCGCCATCGCTCAACGATTCCACCATGCGCGCCTGGCGCAGC
>Ga0307373_10005432_pt1 | contig 20837 bp, 11 predicted proteins | sample OX2MG_FD_202534 | JGI IMG/M metagenome (GOLD analysis project Ga0307373, IMG submission 202534) | Soil microbial communities from Risofladan, Vaasa, Finland - OX-2 | ecosystem: Environmental > Terrestrial > Soil > Coastal area > Acid sulfate soil | place: Finland: Risofladan, Vaasa | collected...
ACCCTCCCACGGGATCGCAAACTGAAGTTTGCGCTACATTTTTGCGCTACACCGGTCGCAAACTGAAGTTTGCGCTACGCTCACCTCCAATCGACACGCCGAACTGCGCTGCCATCGCTAACGAGCAGCACCGCGCCATCGCGATCGGTGCGCAGCACGTCGGCGCCCGAACTCATCCAGCGTTTTACAATCGCTGGGGCGGGATGTCCGAAATTATTATGCTCACCAACGGAAATCACCGCATAGTTCGGATGCGTTGCCATGACGAATGCTTGCGATGAACTTGTCAGGCTGCCGTGATGCGCGACTTTCACGACGTTCGAGCGAAGAAGATTTCCGTAGTTGGCGAGCATTGCCTCTTCTTCGCTCCGTTCGACATCGCCTAAAAAAAGTAAACTTGTATTGCGATAGACTATACGGAACGCCAGCATTCCATTGTGTATATTTTCGCCATACTCCGTTTGCTCCGAGGTGCGAATGCGAGCGTCGGGGTTGAGAACATACAGCGTGAGGTCGGAACCCAACCGCACGGTATCGCCGCGCGCAAGGATGTGAGTGGCCGTATGTTGCTCGCGCGTTTCCGTATCCAATTCTCGTGCGACTGAAGTCCCCACGCGCTCGCCGCTCGTGAAGAGCGTTCCCACGCTGCAATCCTGAAGCAGCGTGGGCGCGCCGCCAATATGATCGGCGTGCATGTGGCTGATAAACCCCGCGTCGATATGCGTGATGTTCTCCGCGCGCAGGAAGGGCAGCGCCGTTTGTTCGAGGACGGCGTTGCCCGAATAATCGACTTTGCCAAAATCGACGAAATAGTTCTTGCCGGATGGCGTGTGAAGGAAAATACAATCGCCTTGTCCGACATCGAAAAAAAGAACTTGCAGTTTACCCTCATTCTTTGCGAGCACGGAATCGGTGAAAGGAATCCCGATTTCCCATAGCGTGAAGAATAATGCGGAAGCAAGGAGCATTCTTCCCACAAACTGAGGCCGCGTTTTCGCCCAGAGGCAATAGAGCATGCTTGCGGTAAGCAGCGTCAGGAAAATCCAGCTTGGGCTGGCGGCGGCATGCGCGGCCAGCGGGACGCGCGCGAACAGCTTAGTGAGCAAGAGTTGAACCTGACTAAAATAATCCGTCGCATCGCCATACAGCTGCCCCAGCCAATGCGAAAGCGCGGCGATCGGAATCAGAAGGAACCCGAACGCGGTAATCAGCGCCGATAGTGGAATGAGAGGCAGGGCGGCAGCGATTCCAATAAAGGAAATTCGGTAAAAGTGAGTCGCAATAATAGGATACGACAAAATCGAAGCGCCCAGTGTGAGCGCCGTTGCGCTCCCAAGCTGTTTTATAAACCTGCTATGGAATAGCCGCCGGTCACTGCCGGGAGCTGGTAGCTCTTTCGCTTCATCATGGCCGAACAGCCAGAGAATTTTTGGCGCAATCAAAATCATCCCCAGCACGCCGGCGTAGGATAACTGAAAGCCAACATCGAAAAGATCGAACGGCCGCAGCAGCAAATTGATCGTTGCCGCGCTCATTACAATATTCAGCGGGTCGGGCTTGCGTTCGAGGAGCAGCGCGACGAAATAGAGTTCGATCATCAAAAGAGCGCGCACCACGCTTGGTTGGAACCCGACGATCGCGCAATAGAGCAGTACCATCGCCATCGTGATCGAGATTCGCGTCCGGAATCCATAGATTCCGAACAATCGCAAGAGCTGCGCGACGACCAGCGCGACGATTGCAACATTGAACCCACTCACCGCGAGAATGTAGGCCACGCCGGAGGTGGTAAAAGCATCGAGTGTTTCTTGATCCATGTCACTGCGGTCGCCTAAGACGACCGCTTCGACGAATCCGCGTGCATTCTTGTCACGAATAGCGGTATCGAGCAGTGTCAAAATGGATTTATGCGCTGAGGCGAGCGATTCGTCGAGCCAGGAAATAATACCAGGATGCGGTCGTTGAAGCAGATAATAATCGAAGCGCGAACGGACAAATCCCTGCGCGGTAGCTTGCATGGTGGTCTGAAGTTTTAAGTCGCTTGCATATTCATCCGGGTTCGTCGCCGGGCGGAACGGTTCGAGCGAACAAAAAACGCGCAATCGGCTTCCACTTTTTGGCAACTGCGTATGAGGGGTCATCCAAGCATGACCGGGATTGTTTTTCGAAAGATGAAGCAACACTCGTCCTGTCATCGGTACAAGCGTCTTTCCTGCAATGCCGAGGCTATCGGCTTCGAACGTCCAGAGATACTCTCGTCTCATCTCATCGCTCGATGTAAGCGTGCCCGTTAGCACAGCTTTGGCGGGTTTCATCGCCGCGATGTGGCCGAGCGTGGTATCGCGGTAGTTCGCTCGTTCCAACGAAGCCATCAATCCACCCAACAGCGCCAATGCTACGAAGAGCGAGACCGCGCAAACAAGCGGATTGCGCTTGGGAACGATAAATCCAAGAATAGCCAGCAACAAAACCGGCGCTACATAGGCTGCTGAAAATAAATCTGGCAGCGCAACGGCGAGAGAGATGCCGAGGGCAAGCGCAATGGCGGCAAGAAGAGCGGGACGGCTCAAGTCACTCTAAAATTACGAATTGAAAGTGTTGTAGCGTGGCCTTCAGGTCACGGTGTTATCATTACTCGCCGTGACCGGAAGGTCACGGCTACAAATTCTGAGCTATTTCTGAATGACGAACCGTTTTGCGGATTGGTAATTATCGGCAGCCATTCGTAGGAGATAAGCTCCGCTTGGTAGGGCGCTGGCATCGAGCGAAGCGGTATAGTAGCCAGGCATTTTTACATCGTTGACGAGGGTGGCGACAATGGCTCCCTGGGCATCGACGGCATCGATGGTGATTGGCCCTTCGGTCGAAACATCATACTGGACGGTCACGGCGGCATTGGTGGGGTTGGGCGTGGGCTGCCCGAGCATCATGGCGGAGGGGAACGCAGGCTGGGTTTCGAGGTATTGTGTGCCGCAGGACGCATCGACCTGGGCATAGCCGCTGTCGAAGATATGATCGGCGCAGGTGTAGGGAATCACCGCGTCGTTGAAAATCACGTCGAACGTAATCGGGAATCCTTCCTGGAACGTTTGCGGGTCGGCACCGGCGAGGACGGTCTGGAATTTGAGATAGATAAGCGGAAGTCCATCCGGGAACGTATCATTGGCTCCCACGCTGCCCGGTCCACCGCCGAAAATGGGAGTGGCAGTAGTGCCGCTAAGCCCGTCGCCGCCCGAGCCTTGCTGGAACACGACGGTATCGGTTCCCGGCGGCGTGGATTGATAGAGCGACGGAAACCCTTGCGGCGTGAGCGTTCCGTTGGTGACGACATCGATCAGCTTCAAATGTACGGAATCGTACTGTACGTGAATTTCGTAGCCATCGGCGGCGAGTGGCGTGATGTCCGTTTTGGCGTAGATGGGAACCAGAAAGAATGGATCGAGCGCGTAGGAATGGATGTTTTGCGGGGCCGCGAGTTCGAACGAAAGTTTATCGCCGGTGCCCGCAAGCAGAACGGTATCCGGTTTCGCATTCTTTGGCAAGTCGAAATTGAGAATAGCTTCGGCATTTTTCACGCCGCGCCCGGTGGGAAGGAAATGGACTTGCACGGTCGCGGTTCCACCGGCCGGAATCACGAGTGGTGTTTTGGTCGAGAGCACAAAGTCCCCTTCATTCGCACCAGAGATGGTCGCGTTCGTGATCGTGATGGGCAGATCGTTCGGATTGGGAACGGAAATAGTGAAGGACGAATCGTCGCAGACCAACGTCTTCCCCCAGGCGTGGACCGTATCCGAAAGCGTTAGGGGAGAGATGGTCTCGATGTGCGCGACGAGAACGACGATGTGTGTGCTCGTGGAACCATCCGCGGAAGTGGATGATACGGTAAGTTGGGCCGTGTAAAGACCATTGATCATCGTTGGCGCGGGAGTAAACTGCAACCCGATTCGCGCCGCATTCGATGGGGATTGGGGAATGGAGAAGCTGGGTACAACCGGCGCGCCATTATACAGGATACCGGTACTGGTGAAGTCCGTAACGTCGCCAGTGATTTGCACGCTCGAGACGATCATGGAATCCGACCCCGCGTTGCCAACAAACACTTCGGAATCGCCCGGCGCATCGGTCTTTGTGAACGTCCCGAAGTCAATGGTGTCGATGGAAAAGACTTTATTCGTATCGCGGAAGACGCCCATGTCGTCCTGCACGCCGCGGCCATAGACATCGACAACGTAAGCGCGGAGGTGATCCGTCGCTGCCGTGATCTGCGTGTGCATCCGGCGATTGATTTCGTGGGGGTTGAATTCGATGGTGAACGAATCGGTAGTGAGCGGAGCGATGGAAAAAGGGGATGTGGCCGATGGGATTGGTTTGATAACGTTAAAACGGTCCGTGTCCGAAATTCGCTTTGGGAAGGAGTAGATATTTACGTTGTCCTCCGAGACATTAATGAGCGGCACGGTAGTATCGAATGTCCCAGTATAGTTGGGCGCCGTGCCGGTGAGTACGCGGTCGCCAAAGTCGATTACAAGTCCCACGGTTTCAAGCGGCGTGATCGTCTTGAGCGACGTGCCACCGGTATAGGCATAGCTATCGACCGGGCCGAGCGCATAGACCGTGATGCCAAACGGTTTCGCGCCATAAATATTATGTGTGCCCTGCGCCAGTTGGTGCTGCGCATAATCGAAGCGGGTATTCGGAATCGGCTTGAATTCGGAAGCAGGAATGGGCTGCCCATCCAGTATTATCGTGCTTATGGAACTGGCGTCGGCAACGATATTAACGAAATTGCCGGTAAAGGCGTCGGCATTGACCACGCTGACGAAGGTGTAGGCGGTGTCGAATTGCTCGACCGGATACACCATCGCCAGGGCCGGATCGCCATAGGCCGGATGCCGCGGGTCGCCTAAGTTTCCCCAACTCGTGTGCATGTATTGTCCGACTTCGATGGGCTTGGACGCCTGAATGGACGTCACTCCCTGAAGCTGAGGAATCTCATAAAAGTCTCCGGCATTGAACGTTCCCGGCACCGGGTTCCCATTCACGGTTATCTGCGTGCCGTCTTCGGCGCACACGACGCGCACGAGATCGGGTTGCACGGAAGTGGCATACGGAACGACGAGCGCGGAATCGCCCCAGGCGCTTACCGGCGGGAGTTGCTCGACCAGCAGGTCGCGGCTGGCCTGACCGCCGATATTGGTCACGCCGTTCGGGATTTCGGTCCGCTTGTGGCCGCTCAAAACTGCAATCGGATGGTCCGACTCGATCAAACTTCCCGTGAGATCGTTCTGGCCGTTCCGTGGATCGCCTTGCACCAGATAGACATCGCCGGTATTCATCCGAATAGTTTGCGGCTGATTGGCATTCGTGCCCGTGGAAGATGTGGCATGCAGCGTAAGCGTGACATTCGTCGAATCCTGGACCGCAACAATCACAAATTCTCCCGGCGTAGTGCCATCGTTATCGGGCTCGGAGGTCAGGTAGTTCATCGTTCGGTATTCGGTGCCGAGCACATTGACGGGCAGCGCCATAAACGCATCGCTGGAATATTCTTTGTGGTTCATTCCAAAGACCGCGATCGCGCTGTCGCTGGTAATGTGGACCGCCATGCCCTGCGTGACTTGTTCGTCCGCGCTTTCAGGCAAGAGCACGCTCGGGGAATTATTGTTGCCGTTCGGGAGCACGATCGTTGTGATCTGGCCGGGCGTCGTCGTGAAGGTTTGGTAGAAATTGAGCGCGGGAACGTCCACCTCGCCGCTGGCAGGAACGCGGCTCGTCAGGTAGAGGTCCGTCGTATTCAGCGTCTCGATAGGACGATTGACCTCGCCGCCCTCGTTCGGGAAAAAGGCTACGTAGAATTCCGTGCCGAAATTATCGCGCTGCGTGACCTGCGCCGAAACACGCCCGGCCCAAAAGGCGCCGGACAGCAGCAGCAGCGTGGCGATGATACGATTCACCGGAGTACGGGAATGGATGAATGAGGAAATCAGACCGAACGATTTGTAGCGCGCATCGTCGACGATGCTACTTCAGTTTGCGGCTCCGCGGCGGAATCGCAAACTGAAGTTTGCGCTACATCACCGCTTATACAACCCCGCAAAAGCCGATAAGTTACAAATAAAAATAGGAATAATTTTAGCCCATCGCCTTTGTAGCGCGCATCGTCGGCGATGCGCGCTACACCGCGCGCGTTTGTGCTTCATTAACTATCGCGTTTTTGAGCGGGTTTCGCACTTTGTAGCGTTCCAACAATATCTGCAATTACAGACATACCCAAAGTTCCCGAAATCCCCGGATTTTCTGAAATGTGTGGATCGAAATGGTATTTCGATCCAAATAGGGCGAAATGCCATTTGATCGTGGGCGATCAATTCGCCCCACACGCACATTACCTTGCGATTTCCACCTTCGCCGATTGATTGCCAATACGCAGGAAATACGCGCCAGCTTCTATATGCGAAATATCCATCGTAACGCCTGCGCCATCGTCGCGGGCCTCGGCGCGCTCGCGGCCCAGGAGATCGAAGAGCCGCGCCGTGCCCGATGGGCCGCCGAGAATTTGCAGCGCGTTCGTCGCGGGATTCGGGAAGACGCGAAGCGTTTCGCTCGAATTGGATTTAAGCTCCACGCCCGATGGAAACTCCGGTAAAAACGTAAGCTGCCGAACAATGCGGCCATCGAGAGTGATTTCCCAAAGCGGCGAGGATTCATCAGCATCCTTGTGCATCGAAACCGCGAGCGTGGAATCGGTAATAAACTCCGCATCGATGCCCCAAAAGGAGTACATGCAAAACGACTTCTGAAAATTGATAACTATTGGCGGCGCAGTGAGCGAATCCATCTTATAGACCCAAACTTGCGGAAAAATGGAATCCGCCGGGGGCCCCTGCCCATTCGGGCTCACGCTCAATGCCAATAGTTTTTCGTTAGGTGAAAAGCTGGCCCATCCCAGACGCTCAATGGAGGAATCTAAAAGCAGTAGTGAGCTATCGTCTAAAAAATAGTTTCCATCGCCTGGTTCACGCTGGGCCATCACTACATGGCTTTCCGACCGGGTTTGCGCTATGGTTTGAAGCCTCCCAGCCCAAGGTGTACGCCAAATTGCTTGCGTTTGAGGAATATAGAATTCCTCGGAATCGTCATTTATGACCTGAGCGGTGATTTCGAGTGTGTCGCTTGATTTCGAAGAGCCTTGGCGCCAGGACAGCAAATTAAATGGCCCGAGAGTGTCGCCATATGGTCCAAAGATTTCAGGGGTTATTCGGCGACACTCTCCAGTCGAGAGCCTATAGGTATAGATATGACCATACCAGAATTTCCCTGAATAAAATGTATCTTTAAGCTGGACACAGACTGCAATAAGGTCTGGATCATAGGGACACCATGCAATATCATAGATACCCTCATAAACTTGAGGAAGGCCGGTATAAATAACTATTGGTTTTCGTTCCAGCGTTGTGAGGTCGATTATCCAGGCGGAATCATACTCACCATCTATAACGGATAAATGCTTTCCATCGGGAGAAATAAGTGGCATAAGGTTGGCGTATGGCGGAATACGGCGACCCAGGCCAGGCGTTGTATCACCGAGTGGCAGTGGGCAGCAACAGGAATCGCGTTGTGCTTTTGCAGGAAAGGCCATCATCATGGACGCCATGTTGGCGGCGAGCATGATGCGCGCCGCCAAAGCGATAGATTTAGTTTTCATTTGTTAATGGCGAACTAAAAACTTTGCGACTTGCGAAACGGATTGTGATATAAGTCGGCAAGTATAAATCCCTTCGGGCAGAAGTGCTGTCGCGATTTGAAAATCACTGTGACCGGTATTTAGATCCCTTTCAATAACTTCGCGTCCCACGGCGTCGAAAACCTCGAACGTTGCCCGCTCGGATGAAGTGGAGTGGACTGAAATTTTCTCTGACGAGATAGAAGGCCAGACGGAGAGTCCGCCTTCATCCATCGGCTTTTCCGCAACGCTTGCCGGCACTGTCGAGCTGCCGAAGACGGTGATATTGATGCCAAGGTTAGCATCGGGAGGGAATGTTTGAAAGGTGCTTCCTCCGTCCGTGCTGATCTCATACTGATACGTGTGGGCATGCACAATGTCCGAGAAACTATGACGAATACCAGGACGCTGGATATTAGGATAAGTCCCGTCTCCCCCTTCCGCGTCAATCACATCGGCCCAGGGTTCTTCGATGATTGCACTGCCTGGCATCCAGCCGAAATGAGTCGCCGATGTGTCCGCGCCCGCCGTGCCCCATGTGTACACTTCATGACCGATCGCCGGATCGCGATCAATCGACGATGCATACTGGATTGAACCCTTAATCTCCCGAACCTTATAAGAATAACTACCGCTCGCAAGGCTTCCGGTAGAGCCTACGTCCTGCAGCGTTATCTTCTGCCATGTGGAAGTATAGGTGGCAGTTGAGGTGTTAAGATTCGAACCTGTAATCGTGTAATGGAATAGCCGATACGTCCCGATTGTCGGGTCGAGCATTGTAAACATTTTATCGGCTTGGAGAAAACCCCAACCGGATTGCTTACTAAAGTCTGGAGACATAGCAGCATTATTGGCCGATGCCTCGATCATTCCTTCCCAATCCTCCATGAAGGGTTTGATAGAGTTTGGAATCGAAGGATAGTAGCTCATCATCAGAGGTTTTTAAGAATTAAATGAATTTCAACACACCAATATACGAAGAAAAAATGGCCAGGGCATGAAATCCGGAAAAATACCTTTATTCAATGTGTAATTTCCACCTTCACCATCTTCACCACCGCTGGCCCTCCTCCAACCGGCGCGGCTTCGATTCGAATGAATGCCGCGCCGGTGTGGGGCAGCATATCCGCATCCACCGCGAGCGTGCCCGCGCCGGCTTGCACATTCGTTACCGCGTGGCCGATCTCTTCGCCCGACTCGCTAAAGACTTCGCTCGTCACCTGGCTGGGTTGTGCGGCTTGGTAGCCAACGGATACGCCGCCCGTGTGGTCCGCGGGGTTTGGCCACACGCCGATCAGCGTGAAGAATGGCTTATCGCCGCGCATGTACGCGCGGATCGTCGGGTCGCCGCATTCATCGGCGTAGGGAATCGAAAGCGTGAAGCTCTGCAAATTGTAGGCACACGGATGATTCGCCCATGTGAACGTCGGCGTGACGGTAACGACGGTATCGGTCGTGAGATACGCGCGCATGAGAATTGCAAGCAGAAGATCGTTCGCGATCTTTGCAGAATCCGACACGGCGGAGCCGGTTACGGTAATGGTATAGGTACGCGTAGCCTGGTCCCAGTATTTGCTGATGGTATAGGTCGAATCGCCGGGAACGGCGAGTGCGCCGGTGGTATCGATTCCGGTCGGTTCGAAGAGATCGTTCGAGAAGTGGAGGGAGAGCGTCCAGCTATCGAGTTCGGTCACTCCGGCACGCGGGCCTTGAACAGTGATCGGCAGTTTCAAATCGGATACATCGTTCGCGGACGACGCATAGGCCGGCAACAGCGCGTGAAGCGTGAACACGCGCTGCTTGCGCAGAAGCGCCGCGGTGACCGTATCGACGACCGGCAATTCACCATCCAATAGGTGCTGGAATAATCCCATTTTCAAGACCTGCGAACCATTCAAACTATCTGGCGGGAATTCATAGTAAACGAGTAGGGGATAGCTGCTGTCCGGTGGGATAAAGATTGGGAACCGGAAGTTGTGATACGGCTGACGAAGACTAAATCCAGCGGTGTCGGAAAGCATGGTGATGCTGTCGATCCGTTCCTCGACCGGATAGGGATTGGCCAGCAGCACCAAACTCGAATCAAGATTGCAATTCGTGATTGTGTCGAAGAAGATGCTGTCCGGCCCGATGGGTCCTGTCCGCACTTTCGCTTTGAGAATTATCATGGGCTGATAGTTCGAATCCGCGGGATACAGCAAATAGCGCGTATCATTCGTGATAAAGAGAGTATCGAGGAAATCCCCTTCTTCGACAATATGAAATCGAACGGTTCCTGTAAGGGAACTGCCAACATCGAGCGGTTCATCGAGCGTGGCGCTGGGCTGATTGAGCGTTACCGTGAAATGCGAGGCAGTATCATAGGCGAGCGAATCGAGGAAACCCTTCATCGTGCCGGTATTCGATACCGTGAACGGTAGGATCGTGTCGCCGATCGGCGTTTTGCTCATGGGAACGATTATCGTTCCAAAGTCGATGGTGTCGGGCGTTACGAGTACCAGCGGTTCGACGCCGCTACCTCGGATCGTGTCGTAAAGTGTATCCCCATCGATGGTATGGATGCGGACGATGAGCATTTTCGCGCCGAGCGATCGCGGCTGAAAGCTCACCGTGAAATGAAGGGACGTATCGCTGCCCTCATAACCTAACTTGATCGGCAATTTACGCGGCCCATCGGGAGGAAGCGTATCGAGATTAACCGTAAAATCCCCGCCCCTGGCGCCCAGCGCCGAGGAATCGACAATACTTACGCTGTCGATGGCCGTGGTATCGGTTCCACGATTTGTTATCGAAATATGGATGGTGTCCGACTGGCTATCGACTCGGAGCGGGCCAAAATCATATCCAGAGGAAGCAACATTTGGCTCGACCCCGATTCCCATTAAGATGACGACGGGAGTATCGAGCGTGTCGATCGCGGTGGGATACGTCCAGAAAATAGGAATTCTCCCAATCTGTGGCCCAAGCTTCTTCGGCTGGAAATGGACGGAATCGGGAATGTTGGAGGAGGGAAGGAGTATGAGGGTGGGAAGTGAACTTTTCACGGTGTCGGCGGTGAAGTCCGTTCCGAAGAGGGAATTGCCATACGCGAGATCCACAAGCGTAATTTGGGTTGTGCCGGTATTTTCAATAATAAAGCTGCTGTCGCGCTTTTGCCGAAGCCGCACACGCCCGAAATCAATCGTGTCCGGAATAACCGCGATCTTCGGGATCAAAGCCAAAACGCCACTGCCTTTTAGCCGAATGAAAACCGGATTCACCGCATCGGACCACACCCGAAGCAATGCGCTGTATGCGCGTTGTACGGTAGGATGAAATTGAAAGGGAACGGGGATCACTCCGTGCGGCGCAATGTTGGCGGATTGACTCATGCCTCCGACCAAGGTGAAACTCGAAGTATCGCCGCTAACCCATTCGTAGTTATAGACATGAACCGAATCGTTCGCGGTTGCGGATGTATACACCGGGGTTGCCTGGTTCTTGGTTTTGCCAACCAAAACCGATTGAAAATTCACATCGGCCGCGAACAGACTATCGACGTATGGATAATCCCCGCCGCCGGCATAGCAGTAGGAATCCGCCATACCATAAGCAAAAAATTCGGCATAGCAGGGGAGCGGACTTTCCACTCGTTGTTCGAGGTTGTAGTTAACGGGAAAAATACCGGACGCGAGTGATGTGCCGGGAATTGCATTCCAATATCCCATCGGAAAAGGAACTCCATTATACAGCGTACTCGATGTTACCGAGGTATCGCAAATAACCAGCAGGTGCGGCTCGGTGAATATCGTCCAGTCATGCCAGGGTGGGAATGTATATTCGTTTGCATAATCCTCGATGGGCCGGGCGAGCGTCAGGTCCGGATCGCCCATCCCATCGGTTCCGGAACTTTGCATATAATGCGCGACGAGAATGGGAAGATCGCTTGCAATCACTGCCGTGGTACCGGACATAAAATCACGATATTCACCGCGTCCGAGCGTGTACGCGGGCGCGCCGTTCACCGTGATGTGCGTATTGCCGAACGCGGAAAGCACCCGCACCACATCGCCGCCCGCGCGCCGGCCCTTTGCATTATCCTGCCCGGAACCCGCAACGATATAATGTTCCCCCCATGCGGAAATGGGAAGCACCTCCTCGGCCAGGTGATCGCGCGTGGGCGGGAGGGAGTCATATTCCAATACGTCGGGAGCGGCGGCGCGTTCGTTACCGCTGAAGACCGCGATCGGTTTATCCGATGTAATGTACGAGCCGGTAAGATCGCAATCCGCCCCGCCGTTCCACGGAGCATAGAGGTTCCACCAGTCGATGGCGGTATCGGCGATCCGGCCCGTGAGCCGTGTTCCGGTGTCGCGCGCCATGATCGGATACACTTGTCCCCGGTCGAGCCGAATGGTGTAGGTCGAATCCGCGAGCAGGCGTCCGGAGTAGGAGGTGGCCGTCAGCGTGAAGGTGACGGTTGTATTATTCTGCGTGGCGACGATGGCGCATTCGCTGCGTGGGTTCGGAGTGGTGGTATCGTGCTGCGCGGGAATAGTATCGCCAAAGAAATTGTAATTGACCGAATTCCGGGAACTCACGACTTCATAGGAAGTTCCCAGCGCCGGCGTGGGATAGACGACGAAGCCATCCGAACTTAAATAATTGTGCGAGAATCCATAGACCGAGATCACTTGCTTCGAATAGATATGGATTACTTTGGATTCGATGACTTCATCGTCGCTCTGGTTGAGCGCGTCATAGATTGGGATTTCAACACGTGCGCATGTGTCCGGACTCACAATAAAGGTTGTGTCCCATGCGGTTTTCAACGCTTCCACGGTCACTCGCGCGGGAGCGCGGGAGGAAATAAACAGCGCGCGGATATTTTGCTGGACCGTATCGGAATTACCGACGACGGAAGGAAAGCAGGCATAAAAATCCTTTCCTGCCGCCGTCCATGGGGTTGGGGAAGCGAGAAGCTTCGGCCAGGACGCCGGTCCCTTTGCGGGCGTAACAGGCGAGAATACTTGGTGCGCGGCAGCAAGTGGAACGTGTGCTACCCGGATGTTTGGAATCGAATGCCGAAGGTATTCCGGATTCTGCGCGTAAGCCGTGCTAAAGGAAAGTAGGAAGTAAGAAGTATAAAGTATGAATTTCCCCATCGTTCCAATTCCATCATAATTCATACTTCATACTTGCTCCGTTATCTTCCCGCGACGATCGGCACCCGCTCGTCGATATTCATCTTTTGGGAATAGATCACGCAGGTGTAGAACCCGTCGGGCAGCCCCCGGCGCTCGATGCGAATGGAATACGCGCCCGGCGAAAACTCGCCCGACGTGACATGCTGCACCACGCGGCCAAGCTCGTCATACAGCGTCATCGTAATATCGCCCGATTCGGGAACGGAGAAATTGATGGTGGTGAAATCCGCGAACGGATTTGGCGCAGCCGTCACGGTAAGACGCAGCCCGTCCGGCGTTCCGACCGCGTCGCTGGCATCGGGATAGAGCGTGAACGGCATCTCTGCGTCCTCGATGGGAGCATAATAGCAATAATCTGGCAAGTGAGCATAAATTTTCACGGTGCCGCTCACGGGTAGGTCCAGGGGAGTGGTGGGGACCAAATGAATCCGCGCGCCCGCGCCCACCGCGAGCCGGCCAATATCGTAGGCCACATTTTCCTGAACATGGATTCCGAAATCGCTCCTCTTCGGATCGTCCGGCACGAAGACGGCGCTATCGAGGTACGCGGTTTCGTAGGAGGTATTTCGGAAATCGAGAGCATTTGTATGCTGCCCACCAATCGCCCCCGGCGGATACTGAATCGCAATTGTCCGCTTCGGTACGAGCAGCGAGCCGGCGGTGTAACCGTAGGAAACAACATTGCCGAGGCCATATCCCAAAATGGTAAAGCCGTTTTGGGCCGGCTTGGAAGTGCTGATGGTGTGTACGCCCGAGGGTAGCGACCATTCAAGGACCGAGAACCCTCGATTTCCGACAGCTCCCGGCACCGGCGTAAAGAGCGATGGCAGAAGCAGCGTACCATCGACGGAGATACTTCCTTGTGAAGCCGTGTCCGTAGCAATGATCACGAATTGGTAATTAAAATTCCCCGTGTTGGATGGCAGGAAGAAGGTATAGTTATTGAATGTTTGATCGACCGGAGGAACGATCGCGAGGAATGGATCACCGACGCCGCCTCTATCCGTAGCATCCGTGTGGGCTATCTCTCCGACCAGCAGCGGCGCGGATGATTGGATCATCATTGGGCCGTGGATGACCGTATCGCGGAATCCATTGCTGTTGAGGGTTACCCACGTCTGTCCGTTCACAGTCACGGTTGTATTCGGATGAAGCGCGAGCACCCGCACGACATCCCCATTCGGGTTGAAAGTGCCAACACCTGTTCCAATCGCATCGAGCACGAAATTAGAACCCCAATCCGAGGTCGGCGGCATGGATTCCAGAAGCATATCGCGGCTGGCAAGGCCATCTATCGGAAATCGGAAGCCATTCGGTGCTTCCGTGCGCGAATGGCTTCCATAAACCACGATGTGATTATCCGCCGAGACCATCGAGCCGGTAAGGTCGAGCCCTTGAATGCTGGCGTCCGTTTGTACCTGTACGCATTGTCCCTTATTCAAAGTTACTGTGAATGGCGTTCCGGCGGGATGGCCACCAAGTGTCGGAGCTGCGGGAGTAATCGTGACGGTGGTGTTATCTTGAAACGCGGCAACGGCAAACTGGGACGGCATGTCCGCGCCCTCGTTCGGATTGATCGAATTGGGATAACTCATCACCCGATAATCCGTGCCTGCTGAATTGATGGGAAGAGCGCAAAACGCATCCGCGGATTCCCATTTATAATCTAACCCATAGCACACAATCGATGCAGTGGACTGAACCATCACGACGCGATTGTCGGCGACCTCATCGCTCGTGATCCAGAGATCGTTCATCATTTCGCTCACTCCGCCGCCTTCCTGAAGCACGGAGTCCGAAATGCGATAAATTTGGGAAGAATGGGCTTGCAGGAAAAACGTCTTGTTGAGGGCAGGGTAGCGATTCGAAGTAACGGTAATTGTCGCTGCGTAATCGAGCGTGGCAAGATAAATCTCAAGATAGCCTCCGGTCGCATTGTCAACGGTGGGAGAGTTATCGATATTCTGCTCGAAGCAGAGGAGGAATTCCGTACCGGCGTTCGTCGGCTGTGAAGAGCTCGATTGGCCGCCGCAATCGGCTTGAGCGGGGCCGCCTGGCCAAAACCCGAGCGAAAGGATGAACGATACGAAGAGCGCGCGAAGCGCGTGCGAGGGGATGCGAGAATTCGAAATCATGATGGATTAAATTAGTACGATGAAATTGATCGTTGTACTAAAATACGACATTTTCGAGTGATAGCCGGTGATTCGGCACGTTTGCTATCGTTCGAGAAGGAGCGTTACCGGCCCCTCGTTTATTAATTCGATACTCATCTTCGCTCGAAAGCGTCCCGAAGCGACTCTCGCCGCGCCGAGCCGATCCCGCAAATAGCCTAAGAATTCCTCGTACATTGCCTCGGCTTTTTCCGGTTGGGCGGCGGCCATGAAATTTGGCCGGTTGCCTTTTCGAAGCTCGCCATACAGCGTAAATTGGCTCACGACGAGCGCGCTTCCCTGGGTATCTTCGAGCGATAAATTCATTTTGCCAAGCATCGCCGACGATGCTCCCGAATCCTCGAAAATGCGGATTTGCGCAACTTTTTCGGCCATCCACCGCGCTTCATCCGTCGTATCCCGCTCATTTATTCCCACGAATGCCAGTAGCCCCGGCCCGATTTCGGCGATGGTTTCACCGCCCACTCGTACCCGAGCATGACTAACCCGCTGTATAAGAATTCGCATCGCAGAGTTTTGTTACACCTCTTTCATCAGAAAAATCCCCGGAGGGGCCTAATGAACTCTCCGCGTGTACCCCGCGTCCGTCGCGGCGGATTTGCGGGGAGGGGTCAGGCGAACGGAGTTCGCATGCTTTCGCGAGTACATGACGGAGAAGTAACAAAACTTCCACCCTCCCGTTAGAACTCTTCTTCCGTCTTTGGTGCTACCCCTCATCCACATCGCCTCACTCGCCAAGCGGCTTGCCAAGCGGCTTGCCGTGGTGGGTATCGTTGCATAAAGCAGTTTATAGAATTTTTACATCATGCCTGTTTTTATATCTTTCCATAAACGGATGTTGCTCGGGTGCCTTCTTGCCGCGATTCCCGGCATAGTGCTGGCTCAGGAATCGGCGCCTCCGGCCCAGCGTGGGCGCGCCCAGACCGCCTCGAATGATATTGTTCTCCAGACGATGCATGCCGAGCTTGCGCGCGAGCAGAATGCGCTCGCATCGCAATCGGTCCCGCCCTATTACATGAGCTATAATGTTGGCGACGAGCAAACCGTCAGCATGTCAGCAAGCTATGGCGCGCTCACGAATTCCGATTCCTCGCGCCGGAGAATGCTGCTCGTCGATGTTCGCGTCGGCACGTATAAACTCGATAATACCCACGAGCTTCGCGGCTCGAACGACATGTTTGCCCAGAACGGCGCGCAAGCGATACCGTATGAGGACGATGCGGAATCGCTCCGGCTTGCGCTCTGGCGGGCGACGAACGAAAGTTATAATTCGGCCACCGAGCGGCTCCAGCAAGTGCGCACGAATGAAACGATAAAAGTTGCCGAGGACGATACCGCCGGCGATTTCAGCAAGGCCGACGCCTCGAACCATTATTACCAGCCGGATATCGAAATGTCGAATTATTTCCGGAACCGCAAGGAATGGGAAGATCGCCTCCAGCGATATTCCGCGCTCTTTGCCGGTCAGAAGGATATTTTTGAAGCCAAAGCCATGCTCGATGCCAGCATTGTCCGGAAATATTTCGTCTCGACCGAAGGCGGCGAGATTGCCTCGAACCAGGTCTATACGCGCATCATGATCATGGCGACCGCCAAAGCCGATGACGGCATGGAATTGCCGCTCTATAAAAGTTACTTCGCCTATAAGCCGGAAGATCTTCCGAGCGACGATTCGATTATGCGTGACGTGCGCCAGATGATCGCCACCCTTCAGGAGATGCGCAATGCGCCGGTCGTTAGTCCGTATGCAGGGCCGGCGATTCTTTCCGGCGGTCCGGCCGGGGTATTCTTTCACGAGATTTTCGGCCACCGGGTAGAGGCACACCGCGAAAAGAGCGCCGATGAGGGACAGACCTTCAAGAAAATGGTCGGGAAATTGGTTCTGCCCACCTGGATGGATGTCTATGACGACCCGACGCTGACCCACTGGGACGGTACGGACTTGATGGGGCATTATAAATACGATGACGAGGGCGTGCTTGGCCAACGGGTGACTGTGGTCCGGAACGGCATATTGGAGAATTTCCTGATGGGCCGCTCGCCGATGGAAGGGTTCCCTCATTCGAATGGGCATGGCCGCGCCCAGCCGGGAAAACTTCCCGAAGCGCGGCAATCGAACTTAGTCGTGATTGCGCACAAAACGGTGCCCGTCGATTCGCTCCGTTCGATGTTGATTGCCGAATGCAAGGCCCAGGGGAAACCCTACGGCCTGTGGTTCAAGGAGGTCGAGGGCGGATTTACGCTGACGGGGCGGACCATTCCGAATGCCTTCGATGTGCTGCCCATCCTGGTTTATCGCATCTTTGCCGATGGCGAGCCGGATCAATTAGTACGCGGCGTCGATCTGATCGGAACGCCGCTGGCTACCTTCGAACGCATCGTCGCCGCCGGCGACGATGGGCAGGCATTCAACGGCATGTGCGGGGCGGAATCCGGATGGGTTCCCGTTTCGGCGTCCAGCCCGAGCCTGCTCATTCGCGAGATCGAGGTTCAGAAAAAACAAAAGTCACAGGACCGGCTGCCTATCCTGCCGGCGCCGGACGCGATCACCATAACGCAGCAAAAGTATAAAACTCTTGGCGCAGATTAAAATATTCGTAGCATCGATCGTTCTCGTTCTCTTCGCGGAAGGCATAGCGAGCGCGCAGGTTTCCGACTCGACCATCAACGTGGTCGATCGTGCAATGGCGGATGAACTCGCTCGCTCGAAAACCGACCTTCACATGCCGGGATTGGTCGATCCATTCTTTATCGCTTACACGGTAGCCGATCAGGAGAAGCTGGAACTCGCGGCCTCGAACGGCTCGCTTACCAAATCGGACGCGACGCACGAGCGAAAGGAATCCGTTCGATTGCTGCTCCATAACTATCAGTTCAACGACGAGAACTTCACGGATAATACCGGATTTTTTAATTTCAATTCCGCGCCGGACAACACGCTGCCGCTCGATGATGATTATATGGGCATCCGCCGCGTCCTCTGGCTTTCGACGGATAATCTTTTCAAGGAAGCGAACGACAACTTCACGAAGAAGAAGGCGGCGCTCGAACATAAGGAACTTTCACCGGAACTGCGCGACCTTCCCGATTTTTCGAAAGCGCCCGCCATCCATATCACGGCGCCGCCCATTACGTTTAAGTACGACCGTCCCGCATTGGAAACGATGGTCAAAGATTTGAGCGCGCTTTTTACCGGGCGCCGGGAAATCCAGACTTCGAGCGTCTCGCTCACATTCTACAATTCTTACGAGTGGATTCAAAACACCGAGGGCACGCGGGTCCGAAAACCGGCGACGCTCTGCGAGATTCATATCGAGGCTGCTACGCAAGCCGATTCCGATGGCCAGCCGCTCGTGCTCTCGCACACGTTCGTTGCAAAAATGCCGAGTCAATTGCCATCCGAGGTTGAACTGAAATCGGCGATCGAGGAACTTTCCGGGAACCTCATCGCACTTCGTAGCGCGCCGCTCTTCGATAAGGAATATACCGGGCCGGTACTCTTCGAAGATGACGCCGCCACCGATTATCTTTCTGAGAATGTCGTCTCCCGCTTGTTCGCGGAACGCGAGGATATTTTTGGTAACGATGTCTCCGCGATTTTCGCATCCGGAAAACGCTCTTCGCTGAAAGATAGATTAGACACGCGCATTCTGCCGGTAACGGCTTCGCTTCACGATATTTCGCTCGAGAAGACGAAAAACGGTGTCGATCTACTCGGATATTATCCTTTCGATGACGAAGGCGTCGAGCCGCCCCAGGATTTAACGCTCGTCGATAAAGGCATTCTCAAAACGCTCTACATGACGCGCACACCCACGAAAGAAGTTCTCGCGCCCAACGGCCACGCCCGCTCGCTTGCCGGTGGCTTGCCGGGACTCACCGAAACCGCGCCCGCGCCCGGAGTAGTCGAATATAACGATACGAAAGCGGTCCCATTCTCCGCGATGGAAAAAGATCTTATCAAGCGCGCGAAAGAGGATGGATACGATTACGGCTTCGTCGTTCGCTCGATCGAAGTGGGCGCGCCGCCGCAGGACGCCGGATTCAGCATTCAGGATATGCTCGCCAACGGCAAGAAAATCATTCCCACGCTTATCTACAAAGTGTATAGTGACGGTCACGAAGAGTTAGTGCGTGGCGCGGAAATCGGTATTCCTTCCATCCGCGACTTGCGCGAAATGATTGCTTCCAAAGAAACGGTCACGCGCAACATGCTGATTTCCGCCGGCTCGGGCGGTTTGTTTAGTTATAGCCCCAGCGTTCCTGGCACGATCATCGGACCGAAAGATATTCTATCGCCCGAGCTCGACGTGCAGAAGAAGCAAGCGGAAGCCTATCCGACCCCGCCGGTCGTGGCGCGGCCATAGTTAATCCAGCGGGAAAAGAATACCGGCGGCGAGGCGGATGTCGCGGGACTGCACTTCACTGCCAAAGTCGTCCAAAATATCCGTGATGCCGAATTCGTAGCCGCCCTCGATGAAGAGCATTTGCCAGGAGGGTAGCGTGAAAGAAACACCCGCGCCGATAATACCGGAAATATCGATTTTCACGGACGATTCGGGAATCGATTGTGTAGTATCCACGCTCACAGACGCTCCGGCATCCGACACTGTGTAATTATCTTTCTCATTTCCTGAAAGATACGCGCCAAGGCTCGGCCCAGCAAAGACGTATGGTTTTATCATTCCCGATCCAAAGCTCGCCTTGATGAGTGCTGTAACATCCAAATAATTAAGAGTCAAACTTGACGTACCCGTCTGCTCAAGCCAGATGCCGGATAGTTTTCCCGGACGATTGATGCTCTGGTTCGCGCCCTGTTGCTCATAGAGGGCTTCCCCGGTTAGAGACCAGATTCCATTTAATACGTGATCCACTTGGATGCCCGCCAATATTCCTATTCGACGAGAGTTGGTGATTCCCGGAGGATTCTCGTCGAACGAAAGATTTGCCACATTGGCACCGAACATCGCGCCGATATACCCATGCTGTGCATGGGCGTCCGGTGCCAATACTAAAAGCAGTGCGGCAATAATTATAATTAGCGTCCGCGAATTCATTTGTTTGCAAATATACGACACTTTCACCTCGATCATCTGAAAAAATGGAATCCGTCTCGAATGTGTTCTTCCTTCCGTGACGCAACCCGACACTCGATACCCGAACCCCGATACCCGCACCCGCGCCATCTTTTTCGATCGCGATGGCGTCATCAACGCGCGCATTTTGGGCGGCTATGTTCGGCATTGGAATGAATTCGAGCTATTACCGGGCGTGATCGAAACGCTGCAGGAGGTGAAACACCGCGGCTATCTTGCGATTATCGTCACGAATCAGCGCGGAGTGGGACTCGGCATTATGACACAAGAGCAACTCGATCAAGTACATTCGGAACTGCAAAAAGAAATGGAACGACTGGCGGGTGTTCGCTTCGACGATATTATTTTCTGCACCGATCTCGATAATTCGCTTGGCCGCCGCAAGCCCTCGCCCACGATGCTCTTGGAAGCAGCGGAGAAATGGAATATCGACCTCGCCAATAGCTGGATGATCGGAGATTCCATGTCCGACATCGAAGCCGGCCAGCGCGCCGGAACGAAAACCGGCTATCTCGTCACGCAACACTCCGAAGAAATTCCGAAGGCGACGAAAATCATTCATCGGTTGGAAGACCTACTGCTGTTCGTGTAGCGCAGACAAGAATGTCTGCGCTACACACTGTTCTTACACCAACTTCGTTCCGATGAGAGTCATAAA
>Ga0307373_10005433_pt1 | contig 20835 bp, 27 predicted proteins | sample OX2MG_FD_202534 | JGI IMG/M metagenome (GOLD analysis project Ga0307373, IMG submission 202534) | Soil microbial communities from Risofladan, Vaasa, Finland - OX-2 | ecosystem: Environmental > Terrestrial > Soil > Coastal area > Acid sulfate soil | place: Finland: Risofladan, Vaasa | collected...
CGGTGAGTCGTGTCCTTGGTGATGGTCGGCGCCAGAGCGACAGATCCTTAAAAGGGCACGAGGCCGGTGTACGAAAGGGTCAACCCTGGGCACTCAACCACCACCCAGGAATCGTCGCAGTGTACGGACTTACCGCCTGTCCCAGCTGCCCGACAACTCGGGCTAGCCGCCGATTCTGATCGTCCCCAGGCTGAGGCGGCAAAAGCCCGCAGCGGGCCGGAGCGAGTTTTGCCCTCTTACAGCCTCCGACTGGATATACAGAATCTCCATCCACCCGCACGCGGTTGGGGCCGGAGTTTGGCCCCCAATAGGTGGAAGGCGCATACCTCGCCGTGAAGCCGGCCGCAAGCTTGTTCGACCGAATTTCGGTGGGCACGTAACGGAAAGGTCATTTCGGGTGTCTTGACTGATGTGGCGCAACTGCTGACAACCAATGCGATGAGTGCCAGCGAGGCCGATTTCGAGGCGCTGCTCGGTCCGCTGGTCGAGCCTGGGCTACGCCTCGCCTATTCGATGCTGGGGAATCGAGCGGAGGCAGAGGACGCTACCCAGGAGGCCATCACCCGCGCTTGGGGAAGGCTTACGCAGCTTCGAGACCGGGCGCTGGCTCGCCCCTGGTTTCTCGCCATCGTCGCGAACCAGTGTCGAAACGTGCGCCGAACGAGGTGGTTCAGCACGGCCCGGCTTCCGGAGTTGTTCCAGGCAGCTCGGCCGGTCGAACCTGCCTCGGACAAGATCGATATCGAAAGAGCGATGGCGCGCCTGCCCATCAGGGATCGCCAAGCGCTCTTCATGCACTTCTACCTCGACCTGCCGATCGACGAAGTCGCTGTGGCCCTCGGCGTCTCGCCGGCTGCGGCCAAAGCCCGGATCTATCGCGCCTGTCGTCGGCTCCGACCGGATCTCCTCGAGGAGGACCTCTCATGAACAAGCTTCGCGATGACGTTCGCGCCGCTTTCGATAAGGAGCAGGCAAAGCTTGGCGATGTAGCCGGCGCGCGGCACCGTCTCGTTCAAAACGCTCTAAGGGCACATGAAGACGCGCCATCTCGCCGTCTGCAATGGGCAGCCGGAATCGCGGCCGTCCTGATTGCCGCGATCGTAATCACGACGTTTGAGTTGGTCCGGGCAGGCAGCCACCTGCATACTGCGCCGGCTGCGACGCCCAAGGCGGCTGTCTCACCGACGCCGCTGAGCAAACTGCTCAACGTTGCGGACTCGACTCCAATCATCACGTACGGCGACCCTGCCCTGCCCAACCAGGTCGACGCCATGACTTGGGACGGCAAGACCTCTGGAAAGCTGCCTTACCAGCCCGTGGGAACGGGCAACCCCGCGAACAACCTGTTTGCGGGGCAGGCGGAGATACGCGATCGCTCCGGCCAGCTCATGGCATCGGGGACTTTTGGGGCCAAGTATTTCAGCGGGACCTGGGCAGACGACGAAATGCATTTCTGCCAGATGGTCCCGTTCGACTACCTCGGCGCCAACGGTGTGCCGGCCACCCTTCAGATCGTCACGCCAGGTAGTCCTCCGAGAAACGTGATTCAGGTTGGCAACGTCTACGAGCAGGCCTCGATCAGCGTGGCCGCATGCAGCGTGCTCGAAGATCGTGCCGTCGTTGTGCAGTCATTCGGTGATGGCGGGCCTGCGCAGTACTGGGTCGTGCAGCTCTCGACAGGAAAGACTCTGTGGAGTCACAAGTTCGGCTCGTCATCTGGTCCGGCGGCGGTGGTCTCCTCGCGCGACGGAATGTATGTGGCGGAGAACCTGACTAAGCCTGGTCTGCCAGTAAGCGCGGCTGGTTCGACGATCTACGGACCCAGTGGAAACGAGGTTGCGCACCTCGCTATGTGGGTCGAGGCGTTCAGTTGGGACGGTTCGCTTGCTGTGATTGACTCCGGATTCGCCTCGGGATCGGTGACCTTGACGCGCTGGAGCAACGCCAATACTGTTTGGGGCGCACCAACTGGCTACGCCCTGTCGAAGGTTGAGCCTGAGCCCGGTGGCTCCAGCGTCGCCATCTGGATCACTTCCCCCGCCCAGCTTGTGCAAGGTTCGGGCCCGACTCATGCGGACCTCTATGTGATTACGTTGGACGGACATGTCATTGCGCACGTTCACGACACTCCGTAGCAGCGTCGCGCAGCGCCGGTGCCGGTTATTCGCATCGGCCTGCTCGCTTTTGGCCTGGCACTCGCGATGGTAGTCACATTTATGAATCCGGCCTTGGCCTTCTCGACGCGCAGGGTGACGAAAGCGATTCCGATTGGGCTCAGCTGGTGCGCGGCTGGCCCGAAAATAGGCTGAGTAGCGTGCGCGCCGCATTATTCGTAATCGCATTCGCTTTCCTGTTTACTGCTGCCTGCGGCGGAGACGGTTCGCAAGTCGGTGGCGCTTCGTACAAGATCGCGACTGCCAGCGCACGCTCGGATCTCATGAATCTGGCCAGTGCGGACGGCATCCTCCAGGGCCAGATCAACGGCGATGGAACAGCGTGTTTCTGGCTTGGAACGAGCTCCGGTGGCCAGGCGTTGTCGTGGCCATACGGCTACTCGGCTCGGGGCAATCCGCTCGCTGTATACGACGACACGGGAAACCGCGTAGCGGCGGTCGGGCAGAGAGTCACGCTGACCGGCGGTTTGATGTCGGATAACGTGCATTCCATTACCGGGTGTTCTGGCTTCACGGAGTTTTTTGGAGTCGGCCAATTCGACAGCGCCACCTAGGAGCGGAGCGCATGCAAGAGTCTCGTTGCGGATAAAGCATCGGGCATAGCTGACCGCCGGGCGGCATTTTCGAACGGTGCCGTCCAAGCGCCAGTGTTGGGGGAGTTCTAGTCGACGGTGACCGCCGTATGGGCGACGTTGGTCGTCACGTTGCCGCCACCAATGTCAAAGGCGAGCATGTAGGAACCAGGCGCAGCGGCGGCGGGCACATCGATGACCATTGCGAACTTCTTGGGGTGCCCTGGTGCCAGGACTCCCGCCGCCGAGCAGTTCAACCGGTACAGATGCTTCCCGCCTAGCGGCGGGGTGCCCTGCGCGTTGTCAACAAAGAATTCCTCGTCGTAGTTGAAGCATTGCGTGCGTAAGTCAATGGGGAGCTTGGTTTCGTTCGTGAGGTTCACCACATACCGCAGCTGTGAGCCGGCTTTGACGGTTGCCGGCGCGATGATGGTCGGCTGCGGGGCCGGCGCAACCGGGCTCGAGTTGTCAGGAATTGGCAGATCAGCAAAGTTGCCGACCCCGACTCCCTGACATGCGTACCCGGCCGGTTCTTGGGGCACATCGATCGTGAGAGTGTCTCCGTTTGAAGTGGTGATGCGAGCACGTGCGATCGACACCGCCACGGTCTGGGGACAAGCCTCGGGCTGTGAATCCCAGTCGATCGTCAGCCCTGCCTCGCCGCTCTTGAGGCCGGCGCCCAGAACGGGGACCGGACCTGGTTCAACCAGCGCCGGTCCAGAAACCTGGTTGGGAAAGAACGGCGCTTGGTCGGAGAACGGAAGCTGGCGACCACTTGCGTCGATAAGCGTCACGTCGGGAGTGCCATCGAGCTCGCAGGCAACCTGGCCACGGCTCGCGAACGCAAAGACGGTCAGTACGCGGCCACCCGCGCCGTTGCTTCCAATTACCTCGGCCTCGAGATCGGCAGCGGAGCACATCGGCGTGCCGGTCGGCACGGGTACCGGTTGCGGCGAAGGCTCTGGTAACGGAGTCAGGTCTGGTGGCAGGGGCAGCCACGGGACGATGTCAGAAACCGGTGTGGTGGCAGCCATCGAGTGCACCCCCGCGCAGCCGCTCAATAGGGCGACAACCGCCAGCGCCGCTGCCAGCTTAGGCATACCCCTTAATACGTGACAGCGCGCCAGCCAGTTACGGTCGTCACCAGTCAGTCACCGGGATCGCCATGACGGTTAGCACCGAGCGTTCGAACAGCACTCGGTTCAAATGACCGATGCACCGATTTGACGCGGTTTCGCGCGATGCGTCAACGCGCATCGCCATGCGACATAACGCGGGAGGCGGAAAACGGCCCCAAAGTCGGTACTGCTATTAGCGCTGCCACCAGTTCGGACTTCTGCGACACGCGGCGAAACGGACCGACCAGCGGTGAGCGGATTTCGAATACAGAAACGGTATGGGTTTCACTAATTTCGTCGACGTGCGATCACCGTCTTGCCCGGTGTTCATAGTGGAAGCCGATGTCTTCACATGGCTCATGGGTTACTGCAGCGAGATCTGCCGCTTTGAGGCGTGATTCTCGATAGGGCGTCCATCGGACCCAGCCGGGACCCGGACGTGGTGAAGGACGGCAAAAGTCGGTCTGGATCGCGGAGCCGCGGCTAGCCGGAGGCTCGGAACGCCAGATTGGCCAGGTCCACGCCGCGTGCCCCGTATTTCCTTAAGGTGTACGGACTCAGGCGCCCCGAGGTACACGGCCACGCCTTGAAGTGCCTCCGACTGGATATACAGCCTCGGCGCTGTCGCCTCACTCGCCGCTAGCTCCGGCCACCATCGAGCTGTTCACAACAGTGCCCCACGGTGGCCGGGGGCGCCGGAGCCACCTTGACAGCCGCACCATGTCCAGCTACGGTTAATTACTAGCTCCCTAGTGAATTAGTAATGATCCACCTGCGCCTCGAACGACGCTCGGGCCTTCCCCCTTACCTGCAGTTGGTCAAGCAAATCCGCTTCGCCGTGCGAAATGGAACGCTGCGGCCAGGGATGCGGCTGCCTGCGGCCCGCGAGGTCGTGACCTCTCTGGCCATCAATCCGAATACGGTTTTCAAGGCTTACACCGAGCTCGAGCGCGAAGGCTTAGTAACCAGCCGACCTGGACAGGGCACCTTTGTTGCGACTACTGCTCCGAATCCCATTGATGAGCAAGTTCAGCGCAAGCTCGGGCGCGCGCTGGAATCGTGGCTGAGCGAGGCGCTCAAAGCCGGCGTCGAGCGTGAAGCGGCATTGGCGATGTTCACTCAAGCTCTTGACGCCGCTTACGTGGAAGGCGTCGCGTGAACACGGCCCTCCTAACCACCAGCCTAAGCAAGCAATACCGGAGCGGCTGGGCTCTGCGCGACTGTAACTTGAGCATTCCGGCGGGACGTTTAGTTGGCCTGGTCGGACCCAACGGAGCCGGCAAAACCACGCTCATGCACCTGGCGATCGGACTCCTCTCCCCTACCGCGGGCGAGATCGACGTCTTCGGCTGGTCGCCTCGACGACATCCCCTTCTTGTCCTTTCACGAGTTGGCTTCGTTGCCCAGGATCGGCCGATGTATCGCCGATTCACGGTGGCCGAAATGCTGAGACTCGGTCGGGAGCTTAACCCGCGTTGGGACCAGGTCGCGGTCGAAGCGCGGCTGCAGCGGCTGGACATCCCCTTCGACCGGCCGGTTGGGCGTCTTTCTGGCGGTCAGGCGGCGCAGGTCGCTCTTGCCCTCGCGCTTGGAAAGCGTGCAGATCTCCTTCTGCTCGATGAACCGGTTGTGAATCTGGATCCCCTGGCCCGCCGTGAGTTTCTGCGCGAACTTGTCGACGCTGTGGCGTCGGATGGTCTGACAGCTGTCCTCTCCTCTCACGTCATCGGCGAGCTCGAGCGGGTCTGTGACTACCTGGTCATTCTCGCCAATGGCCACATCCAGGTGATGGGAGACATCGATGAACTGCTGGGTTCACACAAGCTGCTAGTAGGACCAAGAGTTGACGCTGCAACAACAGCAAATGACGCATCGGTTGTTGAGGCCAAGCACACAGAACTGGAGAGTGCACTCCTGGTCAAGACAAACGGGCACGTGCCCCCGCCGCCGTGGCGGGTACACGACGTGTCCTTGGAGGACCTGGTCCTCGCATACATGGCAAATTCTCACGCCGCGTCTCTTCCAGGCCCGACCATTGCCGAGACCACGTGATGGCCTGGCTGACCTGGCGTCAACATCGTGTCGAGCTGCTGACCGTCTTGGGTTTAGGGCTAGGTCTTGCTGCGCTTATGACCGTGGTTTCGATTGAGGCTCAATCCAGCTCTGGAGCGGTGCGGCAATCCTGCGCGGGAGCACCTGGGCCGCAATGCCTCACCGAATCGATCAACTTCAGTTCGCAGTTCACGACAATCTTTGAAGTCTTCCAAGGCTTGCTGCTGGCGTTGCCAGGCTTGGCAGGAATGTTCATTGGGGCACCTCTACTGGCGCGCGAGTTTGAACAGGGGACCGCCCGCCTGGTTTGGACCCAAGGGATCACCCGACTCCGATGGTTCGCGATGAAGCTCGGTGTGATCCTGTTCGTAGCGGTGGCGGTAGCTAGCGTGCTCGGTGTCGTTGGCAGCCTCATGACTGGGACTCCTGGAGGGATCTTCGACAGCCGGTGGTCTTCCTTCGACCTGCAGGGGCTAGTCCTCGTGGCTTACGTCATTTTCGGTATCGCCCTTGGCGCCGCCGCCGGCGCGATCATTCGGCGCACGGTTCCTGCCATGGCTGTGACCTTGGTCGCATTCATTGCGATTCGGGTCGCTGTCTACAACTGGATCAGACCGAATCTTCTGCCGCCGCTCTCGTGGGATACGAGCAATCTCGCACCGAATCTTGGTGACTCGTGGTATCTCGGGCAGCGAGCAGTCGATTTGTCAGGCCATCCCGTCAGCGATCAGTACTACCAGCAGCTCCTTGCCAACGCTGGTGTTTTGCCAGGTTCGTTTGCCGACTACATGAGGGCTCACGGTGTGGTCGTGCTGCAGCTCTACCAGCCTGAGAGCCGCTTCTGGCTCTTCCAAGGCATGGAAGCCGCTTTATTCGTCGTCCTGGCTGCGGCGCTCATTGGTCTGGCCATTTGGGCGATCCGCCAAGCCTGATAAGGAATCGAATCGTCCGTTACATCGAACTACCTACCTCCGCGGTAAGAGCCTCCGTGGGCGGTAGGTCCAAGAGTGGCAGGCCGAGCGTAGGGCGGGGTGTTGTGTGGCCTGAAGGGGGATCGTTCTGTCGAGCGTTCCGCCTGCGATGTGGAGCGACGGGGTGCTGAATCCGCGGTTCCTCGCCTACCGTCTTCAAGCCTAAGATGAGGATTGAAGACGGTACCAAGCATGTCCAGTCAAGCGCGTGTCCAACTCCCTGTGCTCGCACGAGCCTGGATTTTGGCAATCGGCATGGTGTGCGTGCTGGCGTCGGCACCCCTGATCGCCGTGGTGGTGATTTACTCACAGCCGCCGATCCATCCCTCCAACGAGGCAGTCGTCAATCTCAGGGTACAGATCTCCGAAATCCCCTCAGGGAACGCGATCCGCTTCACGGCTCCGGCCGGGGCTGGATTTGAGATGGCCGATGGCGGGGGAAACAACCACGCCGGAGGCAGCGCCGCGCTCGGTTGGTTCGTTCATTCAGACCATGGCTTTCTTGCACTTGCAGCAAACAGCTCACATCTCGGTTGCGCGGTCATCTTCAATGCAGCAGCGGCACAGTTCCAAGATCCGTGTGGTGGAAGCGTCTTCGGATTGGACGGAGCAGTCTTTCATGGTCCGGCCATGTTTCCGCTCTCTCATCTGCCATGGCGACAGGTAGGCTCAACCACAATCGCGGTTCAGACCGTGGCTGCGCCAGGATAATCGGCAGCCCCGCCACGGTTGTGGAGGCCGTTTCCAAGCGCGACAACCGCCGGGAACTCGCGAACCAGGCGTGGCTCGGGTCAGCCAAAGCGCTGCTCAAGGAGCTCGTAGTCGAGGGGGAGGGTTGAGAGCTGGGACAGCATCATCCTGACCTTCGGTCTTCCCACGCCTTCGGTTCCGCGTTACGGAAAGCGTGGTGGGCCGCAACTTACATAACGCGAACCAGATTCACGTTGCCGGGCCGACGATCTGCTCAAGCCGGTCGCATATCCCGTCGCTCTAACGGCTGAGCCGCCAGCGTGAGACACCGCGATCCTATAGGTGGGGGGTCCGTCGATTTCAAGGACCGTCTACGTTGTAGGAATCCTTGGTAGCTACTCCAAGCAGGTCGTCGGGAAGGTTACCGGCGTCATGGCATCACCTCACTATTTGCCGCTTTCAACATCGTTAGACCTCGGCCGCGGCCGGAGCGCCAACTCCAAGCTGCGCCATGAAGCCGGCCGGATCGAAATACTCCCGAATCGAAATAATCTTGCCGTTCGAGATCTCGTAAAAGAACGCCAGCTTGATCACGACCCGCTTACCGGTCGGAGGCAGGGTTCCTCGACGTGTGTGCATCGGCTCCGTGTGGGTTCCCTCACTGCGAAGTTCGATAGGGGCTGTGTTGCCCGTTGCCATCGCGTTCACGACCTGTCCCGACATGTCAGGGAACGCTGACTTTAGGCCCTGGAAGTACTGGAGGATCTGCTGCGGGCCTTGAGCCTGCATAACCGGAGATTCCAGCGTCGTCTCCTCTGTAAGAATTGTGGCGAAGGTACTCCAGTCACCAGCCGCGAACGACTGCGGCATCTTCATGGCCACGTTGAGTACGTCCCGATCACCCATTGACGAATCCTCCAAAAGCAGCTTGCCGAGCCTATGTGCGGCAACTTACACCCAGACTATCCCTGCAGCCTAGCTTACGGGAGGTTGGCTGGTGGCCCGCCATTTCAACCTCGGGCCTCACGGTCCTGACCCGTGCGACAGCCAGCTGGCGACTCTGCTGACAGACTTATCGCGGCCAACACTCTCCCTCACTCCGATGAACGTAGTGCCAGTCGCTGTGGCCTTCCACACCTAGTTGGGATACAAAGGCCCTGCGGAAGAGCATTTCCTTGCCGCATTTCTCGAGAAAGAAATCGACGAGAAGATGGAAGGAAACGGTGCTATTGAATTTAGAGCCCACGCCCGGATTCGAACCGGGGACCTTTTCCTTACCAAGGAAGTGCTGAAGTACCATTTCTTAATTGGTGCTCTGCTGAGATCGAATGCAGAGGCTTTCGCCAATAATCGCTGCCTAGCAGCGCTTCCTAGAAAATGCCATATCTTTGCGTCGGCAGATCCGCTCGACGCACAAATCTGCTTTGCTCGCAAGCCTCCTGCCGCTCGGTGAACGGTCGGTAGTGAGGCAAAGAGGAGCAAGGCGCAGCCTCTGCTGAGGAGAGACCTCTCATCTGTCCCATGGCGCCAATCATCCACGTCGACCGATGCGAGCGCTCGACCGCGCGTTCGCGGGCATCGAGGGCGAGATTAAGGCCGGCCGGATTGAGGGCTGCCGCCACTCGAGCGAATCCTGGGCTAGTGTGATCCGCCGTGGCATTACTCACTCGTCAGGTTGCCAAGAAGGTCCCCGAGCTGACGGTCTACTTCTGGATCGTCAAGGTCCTCACGACGGGGATGGGCGAGGCGACGTCCGACTACTTTGTCCACACCTACGACCCGTACCTGGTCGTCATCCTTGCGTTCTTGATCTTGGCCCTATCGGTTCTGCTCCAAGTGGCGCTGCCGCGCTACAACACCTGGTCCTACTGGTTGGCGGTGTCCATGGTGGCCGTGTTCGGGACCATGGCTGCCGGGATCGTGCACATCTACTTCGGAGTGCCCTACATCTGGTCCTCGAGCCTGTACGCGGCGAGCGTGGTCGTCATCTTCGCCCTCTGGTACGCCGTCGAACGCACGCTGTCAGTGCACAGCATCTACAGCCGGCGGCGTGAGCTCTTCTACTGGGCTTCTGTGTTGGCGACATTCGCCATGGGAACGGCTGTCGGCGATATGACCGCCGTGTCCTTCCATCTCGGCTTTTTCGCCTCGGGGATTCTGTTCGCGGTCTTGATCGCGATCCCGGCAGTGGCTTACCGCTTGGGTCTCAACGAGATCGTCGCGTTCTGGTGGGCATACATCATCACCCGGCCGCTCGGCGCGTCGTTTGCCGACTGGCTTGCGGTGCCCGCCAGCCAGGGCGGGCTTAACTTCGGTAAGGGCGCGGTCAGCATCGCGACGTGGGTGTTGATCATCGCCCTTGTTACGTTCCTAGCTCGCACTCGCAAGGAGGCGCCGGCGACGAAGGCTTGAGGAAGAGCCGACGGGCATGCAAGCCGGTCTATCGGCAGGGTCGGGTCGTGGATCCATTTGGGCACGACTGGCTCATCGGAAGGCCGCTGACGGTGGCCTCAGCTGAATAGTTGGCGTCCGGCGGTGGCTTCAGGGTTGCGGGGACGGGCTGTCGGGTATGTGGATTCTGAAGCTCGCGCCGGGTGCCTCACTCGCCACCAGCTCGAGCGTTCCGCCATGCGCACGGGCGATCGCGGCGCTGAGCGCGAGGCCGAGCCCAGCACCGCCATTCTCGGGGGATCTCACGCTGTCAGTCCGGGCAAATCGAGTGAACAAACGCGCGCGATCTTCTGGAGCCACGCCCGGACCCTGATCGGCTACCTCCACGTCCCAGCCTCCATCCGCGGCGTAACCCCGCAGCGCCACTGCGGTTCCCTCAGCAGTGTGCCGGAACGCGTTTTCAATCAAGTTGTCAAGCACCCGGCGCAGCAGCGCGGGATCGGCGTCCATGCGGCCCGAGTGCGGAGCGCTGACGTCAAGCCGCGTCCCGTGCTCGACCGCGACTCCCTCCCAGCGAGCGGCGGTCTCGTGGAGGAAGTCCGCTACGTCGACGGATTCCCTGGCCGGCACGAGCGCACCCGCATCGGCCCTGGCGAGGATGAGCAGCTGGTCAGCCAGCCGGCTCAGGTGCTCGACCTCTACCAGCAGTGACTCGAGAGTCTGCTTGTAGTCGTCGCGACTCCGGCTGCGACTGAGCGCGCCTTCCAGCTGGAGGCGCATCAGAGCCAGCGGAGCTCGAAGTTCGTGGGATGCATCAGCCGTGAACCTGCCCATGCTGATGAAACCGGCTTCAAGGCGGGCCAGCATGGTGTTGAAGGTGTCCACCAGCTCCCCCAATTCGTCCCGAGGCACCTTGACGTCGACGCGACGATGCAGGTCGTGCTCGCTGATGGAACGTGCGAGACCAGCGATCGTGCGAACCGGTCGCAGGGCGCGTCCCGCGAGCCAATAGGAGAGCGCCCCACCGATAACGAGCAACGCCGCCGAGACGATGAACAAAATCAGGAATGTGCGGCGCTGCGCCGCCAGCATCTCCCCCACCGAACGGCTGACCACGAGTGCGTCCGCCTGCCCGGGACCTGGCGACAGCGGAGCCGCATACACCCGCCTCGGCACGCCGCGAGCATCGACGACGTCTGCCCAAGCCCCGGCCTCGGATCTGATCGCCTGCGCCGCCAGGCTCAGGAGAACGTGGTTGGCCAGTGGCTGGTTGGAAGTCTGGGCCACGACCGTGTTGGCGGAGACTACAGCGGCATCGACCGCGATTCCACTTTCCGTCTCGCCGGGTAGGTCGGCTCCGCCGAGCGTGAGCTGTCCATTGCTGTCCTGCAGATTCGAAGCAATCACACGTGCTTGCGCCACCAGCACGGCGTCCGATTCCTGGGACTGGGTCACCGACACCGAGGCCAGCACGGCGCCGTCGGCGATGAGGAGCGCCACCGCAAATACTGCGACGGCGACGAGCACGAGCCGGCCGCGGGTGCCGGTCAGGCGGCTCATCACGCGCCGTCTGCGACATACCGATAGCCCGAGCCCCTGACGGTGATGAACGGATCCCCGGCCCCGGCCTCGATCAGCTTCTTGCGCAGCCGCCCGATGTAGACCTCGATCAGGTTGCGTCCGCCTTCGAAGTCGTAATCCCATGCGTGTTCGAGGATCTGGCTGCGGGTCAGCAGTCTGCCCCGATTCAAAAGGAAGTACTCGAGGATGGCGAATTCCTTGGTGGTCAGGTCAATCTCATGGCCGTCAACCGTCAAAATGTGCGCGGCAGTGTCGAGCAGCAGCTTGCCAGCCTTCAACTGGGCCTTGCGATTCGGCACGTGTCGTCGCGTGAGGGCGCGCAGCCGGGCGACCACCTCGCGCAGCGCAAAGGGTTTGACCAGGTAGTCGTCGGCGCCCGCCTCCAGGCCGCCTACTCGATCGTCCACGCCATCCCGCGCGGTCAGTATCAGGATGGGCGTCTCGACCCTACGCTCGCGCAGGCGCCGCGTCACGTCCACGCCGTCCAGCCGCGGCAGCATGATGTCGAGCACGATCACGTCGTAGGGCGTCGATGCGGCCGCCGCCAAGCCCTCTTCGCCGTCGTGGGCGACGTCGACGGCCATCCGCGACTCGACCAGAGAACGCCGCAGGCTGGCGGCAAGGCGCCGATCGTCCTCGACAATCAAGACTCGCATGAAGGAATGGTGCACCGAGCATCTAAAGAACTACTAAACGATGACGCGGGCCAGATTTAGGATTGGTTGAGGAACGGGGGTCAGGCTCTTGGTTAGCGGTCCAAGGGCCGTAATCCCAGAAAAGAGGTGTCTCAGATCATGAATTTGAAACGTAAGTTCGCACTCGTGGCCATACCCGCGGTACTCGCCTTGGGGGGCGGGGCGCTAGCCGTTCAGGCCTCTACGACGGCGTCGCCGAGCCCCACCCCCGCGCCACAAAGCCAGACCGGCGCGGAGCCGGCCGAGACAGCTGGAGCCGGGGAGACAGTCGACGCCCCCGAGGCGCCGGGCGCGGCCGATGTCGGCCATGCCGATGCCCCCGGCGCCAACGTCGACCACCAGTTCGAGGGCAACGAATAAGCTTCCGCCGTCTCGGCGGCATCAAGCGACCCCAGGGCGCGTCGCCCTGGGGTCGCAGCGCATCCAAGCAGCTCAGGTCTACACAGGTGATGACCGCACGGCCGGGCGCGAAGCAGATCTCGGCGCGCGGGTGAGGCGAGGCCGAATTGATCCTAGACCGACGCCGTGACGAACGGGCGGCAACGCCTGGCAACACAGTCGTCGCCAACCTGATGTTCTCACTCGCCCCGGTCACGATCTCCAGCAAGGTGCGATCGGGACCCGGACTCTGGCTTGCGGAGGTTGTCGCAACCTTTGGTCTCTTGCTGGTGATCTTCGGCGTCGTGCGCTCAGGCCGCGGCGGCCTGGCCCCTTTTGCAGTGGGCGCCTACAGCGCCAGTGCCTACTGGTTCACCGCGTCCACAAGCTTCGCCAACCCGGCCGTGACGCTGGCGAGGACGCTAACGGACACATTCGCCGGCATCGCTCCGGCATCCGTTGTCCCGTTCATCGCAGCTCAGTCCATCGGCGCCATCGCAGCGACCGCCCTTGCCCGCTGGTTCTATCCCACCATCAGAGCAACAGCCCACGATCTGGTCATTCGCCGGTCGGCGTGATCTGTCGATCGGCCAGAGTTATGACTGTCCGAGTAGCGACGGCGGGTTCCCTGGGCGGAGCAGGCGATCGCCCCATTAAGTGGCCGGTCGCCGCGCTCTGACGCCTAGATAACGCCTGGCCGCCACTACTGCCCAGATCACCTCGACCACGCCAAATGGCCATGCGCCTGACAAAAATCCATAGGCGCTCGATAAGAGACAACCGACGGCGAAGGCGAGCACAAATCCTGGGTGCCGGCGCTCAAGCGCATACATCACCATCATGAATGTGACTGCGATCGCTCCGAACGTCGTGATGACAAGACTGCTCACTGTTACCTCCCGACAGAGATTAACCCGGTGGCGTCCGTCTGCTGCCACAGCGCGCCCGGGACATCAGCTCAGAAGTTTCTTTACGACCACTAATCCTGCGGCCACAACCAGGAGTCCTCCAGCGAACTTTTCTGCGGCCTCTCTTGCTTTTTCAGCTATTCGCGATCCAAGTCTCATCCCGAGCTGAGCAGCGAAAAAGGCCTGAACCGCGATGAGCGTCACAAGCAGGATCAAAGGCAAGCGCAGCAGTCCCACGCCGAACCCGATCGCGAGCTCGTCGAGGCTGATGCTGAGCCCGAGGACAAGGATGGCCCAACCACGAGCCGACTCGAGCAGGCGCACCTTCCGCTCTTCCTTGTCTTCTTCGCCGCCCCTCGGCCAGAGCATCCAAGCGCCGGTCCCAGCCAGGACAACGGCGGCAACGTAGTCGGCCCATTGACCGATAAAGCTGCCGAGTCCCGCGCCGACTAGAAAGCCAACTACCGGCATCCCGGCCTCGAAGGCGGTCAGGAGCAGGCTCGTTCGCAAACGCTCGCGCCTCGCCAAACCAGCAACGCCAAGGGCGGTGCCGAGTACAAATGTGTCGATCGCGAGCGGCAAGACGAGGGCGATGATCGTCAGAACACGGAGCACGGCGGTCCCTGCCTATGTCAGAACGTCGACCATCAGCAAAACGAGGAAGCCCACGAAGAACATCGCCGTCGTAACTGTGTTCTCCCGAACCTCATGCGCCTCGACAAGCAACTCCTCCGTGACCAAGTAGAGCAGCGCCGCCAGACCGAATGCCAGAACCGCACCAAGTGTGGTCCCGACAAGCCCTGAAGCACAGTCGCCGCAAGCCCAGGTGGACCTTTTGAACGCCCACGCCCTCGAACCGGCTCGACCAGCTGGTGCCGACATACGGAACATGCCGCTACTCGAAGATGACCGGTTGATGCTCCGAGCCATGTCGTCAAGTGCTCTTCCGATCTTGTCGGCGACCATCTGTTGAGCCCAGCCCGCAGCCGCAGCCTTGGCCCGCTCTAGTTGCTGAGGAGTCATGAACTCGCTGTGGGTATCGCTGAACCCACAGTACGGGCAGGTAAGTCGTTGGTCATCGGGAAGCGCGGCGTAATCGCCGGCGTGCATGCGGAACAGCTGCTTACAAGAGGGGCACTTCCTCCCGATATGGCCAGCATCGTCGGCCGGCATCGTGACTCGAAACGTCACGGTGGAACCCTGTTGGCTTTCGATTTCGGCCCCGTCGGGTAGTCGATACCGCGGAGATCCCATCACCTCACCAGTATCTCGCGAGGCCTTATCGAGCCCACGCTTAGGCATCGGCGAGGTTCTGATCAAATTGTGCCCACACCGGCGGGACTGCAGAACTAGTGGTTGTGCTGGCGCTTTCGTGCCCGGAGATTATGAAGAGGTCCGCCTTGGCCGGTTCCGAGCTCTCGTGCACCGGCTTGTTTGGTATGAGACAGCCACCGCGTCGTTGAAGCGGGTGACGTCGCTCAACTTCGATGGGGCGTTGAACTCAGTCACTGGGATGGCGTCTTCCGGACGTCATTTAGGCCGGCGATCTCCGCGCGCATCACCCACTGACCCAAACCGACGGCTCGTTTCATACCCAACTTTTCGTTCGCCCGGATCATCGGTGTATTTCCAGAGTGGACGTCTGTGTAGGCATTCGTTATTCCTTGGCGCCGGGCTTCGAAGATGCTGCGCGCCTTAAGTACGGTGGCAAGAGTCTTGGCCCGATGCCGAGGGACAACGCCGGTATAGAACACTTCCCCTTGGCCATTCCGAGCCCTTAGCAGGGTGATTCCTACTAGCTTGCCCTTGTAGTAAGCGCCGAGGTTCGATCGTTCGACAAATCCAGGATCATCGACGGTCAGCTCCCGAAAGGTCTTGTAGTCAGGCGCCACGAGATCATCAGGGTCATCTCGAAGGGTGAGGCGGACGACCTCGTGCGCCGCTCGCCAGTCCTTGATAGGTTCGACACGGTAGTTGGGCGGAGTCGACGCCGTGAGGACCAAGTCCTGGGTTTCGCCTTCGAACCTGAGCCGGGTCGCATAAAGCCGAAGGCCATAGGACTCGGCCATGGCTTTACCAACCTCGTTGCCCTCTCGCAGGAAGACCCGGACGTAGCGTTCGGGCCTTTCAGCGACCGCCCGCTCAATTGCATTTGCCAGCGCCTTCCCAACTCCGTTTTGTCGAGAGGCGGATTCAACCCCAAGTGAGACTTCGACGGTTGATGGGTCGTAGGAATCAGTCATAGCTCGTGCGAAACCGACCCCGACGCCATCCTGCCGAGCCATCACCATTCTCCAGAATCCGCTTCGATGCGAAGCTGCCGCAATCCAGCCTTGTGCCGATATCTGCATGTGTGGATAAATCTGGTTGTAAATGCGGACGAATGTCTCAAGGTCGCGGGCCTGATCGAACTCCGCGATTTCCAGACTCATCGGATTGCGCACATTGTCCACGGCACAGTTCACAAGTAGAGTTAGGCTCTCAGCGCGATGCGCGACGACTTTCCGGCTCAGACAAAGGAGGTTCTCGCTAAGCGCGTCGGCTATCGGTGTTCGAATCCTACCTGCCGACAACTGACGAGTGGTCCTCACGACGATCCGGCTCGTGCAGTCAACCTAGGAGTTGCGGCGCACATCACAGCTGCTGCCCCTGGCGGCCCCCGCTATGACCCGGACTTGACGGCGGAACAGCGGCAGTCACCAGATAACGGCATATGGCTCTGCCAGAACCACGCCAAGCTCGTGGACAGCGATGATTCGAGGCATACGGTCGCGAGCATTAAGGGGTGGAAGTCGATTTCTGAGGCCATGGCCCGAGGGGAATTAGAGCAGCGAGATTTCACGGTGGATCGCATGCAGAAGTTCGTGAAGGCCGAGCAACTCATGCCGGCGCTTCTTATGGAGATGCGGAACGAATCTCGCAGCGAACCCGCTCCGGCGTGAGTTTGTAGTTCTGAAAAGAGGCTGGTCGTACAACTCGGGTGGCGAGGACTTTACCGCCTACCTCTACGAGGAGCACCCGCAGTTGGATGGGAAGCTGCAAATTCTCCAGAATCTCGGGCTCATACGAGATGTCACGCGGACCAATGTCAAGCGCTTTCGCTTTATGGAGGAGCTCGTGGACTATCTCGGAGCGACGACGATCGCCCGAGCCGCTTCGCAGCCAGACCATCGCGCGTGATGGGTGACGGAACCTACGTAGGTTGTTAGTCCACCGCCGCATCCTTGTCCTTATCGAGGCGGGTAGCGCCAAGCGGGCGGGCGAAGCTATGCGCCAGCACCTCAGGGTGGTTGCCGACGTTTCACTCTTGCGGTGGCAACCGGAGCCCGCTAATGATCACGATAAGCCATGGTGATGACGCCACATTCGTGGCACGCGTCTTACCAGCTGCGCAAGCCGCGGGCACGGTTGGCAGAGTCAGAGGTGCGGACTCCGGCCGACCCTTTACGGATCCGATAGGGCCGACCTGGTTTGTTGGAGTTCCGGAGCCAGAGACTCACCAGCAGATTCCTCCATCCTGCGCGGGCTTTCGAGGCGGTCGAAACGTCGGTCGAGGTCCGATGGGATCCCCTGACTGGATACGCCTCCCGGCTGGTCAAGGGCAGCACCCCTCTTCTGGCCCCCGCGGCTTTCGACCTCGAGGCATTCGCCAGGGAAACTCAAACCACTTGTCCTTTCTGCGCTGAGCGGATCGAGAGGGCGACGCCAAAGCTACCGGCCGACATCTGCGCCGAAGGCAGAATCAATCGCGGGCGCGCATTGCTCTTTCCGAATCTTCTGACCTACACGCAGTACAGCGCCGTGGCGGTTTACTCACCCGACCTGCACTACCTACCGCTGCACGCCATGACGCCTCGGTTGGTCGCCGACAACCTGGCCGCCCACGTCGAATACATCAAGGCCGTCATGAAGGCCGATGGCAACGCTGTGTGGGCCTCGATCAATGCCAACCACATGCTGCCGTCGGGCAGCTCGCTGTTCCATCCGCACCTCCAATCCAGCGTCGATCCGCTACCTTCAACCCTCCAGCAGATGCTGGCCGCGGTTCCCGGCGATCGTTTTCGCGCTTATCTGGACAGCGAACAGAAGACCGGCGAGCGCTACATCGGAAGTACCGGCGGCATCGAATGGATGGCCAGCTTCGCGCCCATCGCCTTCAACGAGGTCAGGGCACTGATTCCGGGTGTCAGCTCACCAGGCGAGTTGGCCGAGGATCGCATCGATGAGCTTGGCAAGGGTATCGCCACGATTCTCAACCTCTACGCAGAACTAGGCTTCCAGAGCTTCAACATGGCGATCTACGGCGCCCCGCCGGCGAATCGCGATTACATGCTTAACCTGCGGATGGTTTGCCGGTCCAACCTGCAGTCTCCCTACCGCTCGGACGTCACGTATTTCGAACGCCTCCACTGGCAGGCGATGGTGGACACCTCGCCAGAGGAACTGGCAGCGAAGGCGCGGCCGAAGTTCGCTCCGAAGACTAGAGGCAGGCGATGAGGCCCGCTTGAGCTGGCTCGGCCAGAGGATGGCTTCTATCTCGGATAGGAGCGTCAGCCTAAGTGTCAGGCCGCAAACAGAATCGAATGACGGCGTCGACCAGCGTTCGGCGCATTGATGTCACGCTGCCGACGCGGCTGGTCCGTCTGCTCGAGGACAGCGGGGCCAACCCTGCTGAGTGTTATGAGCCGATATTTCGGCGCAGTTGGGACTCTTCAATACCGGGCATGGTCGCTCCTTCAGGCGCGGCAGGCCCTCCAGTTCCACCTATCCGCGGCTCGCGCTGAGAATCGCTAGAGAACTCGCCTCAGGCATGATTCGTCTGAGACCGGCGGCAGCAATATCCGAGCTTGGCCGAACCAGCCTGGAGCCTCCGGCCGTTTGCCAAAGTTAGCCGTAGAATTCTCTTGACGGCGATGAGGCCCGCCTAAGCCGGCAGCGCAAGCTCTCGGATGACGGCTTCTACTGCGACGAAATCTTGTAGTAGGAGTCGTGCGTATGGAAGGACTCCGGTTCCGTCCACAGCGCTTGTCGGGAGTCAAGCCGCTCGGGATGCCTAAGCCAGGGCCCGCCGATGCATAGGGTCATCGTGGTCGGAGTTGACGGCTCGGCTGGTGGCTACGCGGCGGTCGCCGAGGCTGCCGAGATTGCAAAACGCTTCAACGCCGATCTGCTAGCGCTGTCCGTCGAGGAGGGCATGCCCAAGGTTCCCACCCTCATGGACGAAGTCGATGAGTTCAAACGAAAGAAGGACCAGTACTTCGCCGAGGTCGCTATCGAAGCCAAACGTATTGCGGGCGAACATGGAGCAAAGGTGTCGCACGAAATCCGGATTGGAGACGCCGCTCTCCAAATCGTCCGGTTCATCGACGAGGTGGACGCTGACCTCGTTGTCCTCGGTTACAAGGGGCACAGCCGGTTGGCTCTTGTGATCGGGACCACCGCGCAGAAGGTGAATGCCCAGTCCAGGGCCTCGGTTTTGATCGTCAAGCCGACGAAAGCGTCCGAGGCGATCTGGGAAAGCATCTTCAGAATCCAGGACCCTTGAAAGGTTGGGATCTTATCGGATGAAGAGGGCGATGATGAAGACGGCAAACAGATATAGAAGGTAGAGACTGACGTTCCCTGACTGAAAGATCCCGAGCCGCCGGGAGGCCTTTTGGGCAATTCGCACAACAGGGCCATAGATGTACTCCTCGACCGGCTCTATGAAGGTATGCCGATAGCGAACCGTCCTGGCGAAGAAGGGCGCCTGCTGGTAGTCGCCTTCGATATGGCGCGTGGAACGGTAGACCGTGCCGAAGATGAAGCGAAGGGGATTTGTGAAACCGGTGGCCGTGTACTGCATTGACGGCTCCCAATGCGGAATTGCGCCCGCCCAAACCTGGCGTGTTTGTCGAGGTCTGGGACCGCCGAGGCGCAGAAGCAAAGCCACAACCGCGATAACGACGGCCATGCTGATGAATATGTAGGTCGGCGCGATGCTGGAGAAATCCGGCGATGTCGGCACGACGATGAGTCCATTGGCAGGGATCACCTGGCTGAGAAACGTTCCTCCCAGCTTCACCGGTAGGGCGAAGCGCTCCGGGTGGAGGAAGACCGGTGGTAGCACTGAGTCGAGCACACCGGGCGCGCCGCTGACCTGCTGAGCGGCCGCGGCCGCGCCGCCGATCCCAAGTGGCGGCAGCAGTCCCAATGCGATTGCAGTAACGGCCAGCAAACCAGTCGCCACGCGCATGGTCAGAGGAACCTCCAGGGCATGCTGCACTTCGCGGCTGCGACCGGCACCCAGGAAAACGCCGCCGATGATTCGAATGTATGCGGTCACCGCCAGCGCGAAGGTGAGCGCGAGAAGGGCCGCGGCTGCGGCCATGGCCAGTCGAACGGCGGGGTCGTGGAGCAGGTGGCTCTGCAGCAGCACCATCAGCCCCAGCCATTCGCTCTGGAAACCGTTCAGGGGCGGCACGCCGGCGAGCCCGGTCGCCACGATGAAAAATGCCGGCGCAGTCCAGCGCATCCGCCGCCAGAGGCCGCCCATGCGGTCCATGTCCCGGCTCCCGGTCGCCACCTGGACGCTGCCGGCGCCGAGGAAGAGTCCGCCCTTCAGAACCGCGTGGTTCAGCGCGTGCAGCGTCAGGGCGACCAAGGCAAGCGCCTCGAGAACGGGCATCCGCAATGACTTGAAGATCAGGGCTGCCCCCACCATCGCCACGATGAACCCCAAGTTCTCAACCGTGCTGAAGGCCAGTGCTCGCTTCAGATCGTGGGCAAGAAGCGAGAACAGGATTCCGTAGGCCGCGGTGACAACGCCGAGCCCGAGCGCGAGGTAGCCCCACCAGATAGGAGGTGGTCCGAGCATGACGATGGTGGTCAGTACGAGTCCGTAGATCGCCATCTTGACCACGACTGCGGAGAGAAGCGCCGAGATGTTGGAAGGCGCCGCCGGATGCGCTTCCGGCAGCCAGCCCTGCAGTGGCAACAAACCCGCCTTGGCGCCGAATCCAAACAGGAAAAGGACAAAGGCAGCATTCGCCGTGCCGGCAGGCAGGCTGATTGTGGCCAGCGACGCGAAGTCACGACCAGGATCGAATGCTCCGATCAGGGCGAAGCCGAACGCCATCGCGACAAAGCCGATTTCGCTCAACGCCAGCATCAGGAAGGCGGCCTGCGGCGTGCCCTCGTGCTCGTACTCGATGGTCACGAGGAGGTAGGTCAGGATCGACATCAGCTCCCACGCGAGCAGGAAGGTCAGAGCATTCCCGGCGGTCAGCAGCAGGACCAGGGAAGCCAAGCAGAGGTTGAGCAGTC
>Ga0307373_10005435_pt1 | contig 20834 bp, 25 predicted proteins | sample OX2MG_FD_202534 | JGI IMG/M metagenome (GOLD analysis project Ga0307373, IMG submission 202534) | Soil microbial communities from Risofladan, Vaasa, Finland - OX-2 | ecosystem: Environmental > Terrestrial > Soil > Coastal area > Acid sulfate soil | place: Finland: Risofladan, Vaasa | collected...
AAGCTGCGATGGAACCGTTCGATGTAGCTGTTGCCCTCCGGGTGATGATAGGCCGTCCGCCGGTGCGTGATGCCGAGCCGCCCCAGCGTTTCCAGGAAGCGTGACGAAGTGAACTGTGTGTCATTGTCGGTGGTCAGCGTCAGATGCGCTTCACGGCTGCCCTCGGGCAGCCGTGCCAGCACCGCCTGCTCGACCGCTGCCAGCGCGTCCTCGGTCCGGCAACGGTGCGAAAGATTCCATCCCACGATCTCCCGCGTGCAGCAGTCGATCGCGCTCACCAGGTAGGCCCAGCCCACCGCCGGGCCCGCCCAGACCTTCGTCATGTCCGTCTGCCAGATCTCGTTGGGCCGACTCGCTTCCACCCGTCCCCACTCCTTTCTCCGCCGGGCCCGCAGACGCAGTGGGCGCACCAGCAGTCCGCGTTCGCGCATCACCCGTAGCACCCGTTTGCGATTCACCGGCAGTCCTTTCTTCCTTTGCAACCACCATGCCATGTGCCGATGGCGGTAGGCCACTTTCTCTCCGCAGGCCACGACGATCTGTTCATCGTAGCCGCGGTCGGCTCGGCTGCCTCGCGGCATCTTCCGGTAGTACAGGCTCGACCGGCTGATCGCCAGCGTCGTCGCCACCAGCGTGGCCGTGTAGCCCTCGCTCACCAGCTCCCGTGTGCATGGGAGTGAACCTCGCCGCAGCTCACTCCCCCACGACGTTTTTTAGGATTTCGATTTCCAGTGACTTCTGCCCCAGCGTCCGCTCCAACTGCCGGATGCGGCGGTCCTTCTCGGTTTCGGCCGCGGCAGCGCTTCTCCCCCCGAGCGCTGCCTTTGCCCCTTCCTCCGCTTCATCCCTCCATCGATAGAGCAAAGATGGTGAAATGCCGTGGCGCCGGCACGTCTCCGAAACGTTGCTACTTTTGATGCCTTCCTGCACGATCTGCCACTTCTCTTCCGGGGTTCGATCAACGCGTGCTCTTCTGCCCACGGTGCCTCCTGTTTGGGAGGCCCTGATTCTACCTAGATGAGGTGTCCAGTTTTAGAGGGGTGCACTACAAGTAGCTTTCGGCACTTGCTTCGCTTGCCACGAATTTCAACACCGCATGGTTCCTCACCGTGGCATGAACCAGAAAGGCTGGATGGGTATGGTGAATCTTATGCGGCATGCCGCGGTAGGGTTTTTCCTCCCGCCTTCGAGGTTTACCGACCAGATGGCCGACGGAGCGGCGACCTATCTCACCCAACTGTTTGGGCCGCATTCCAGCCTGCCTGCATCGCCCGCCGAACTCCCCGGTTATAAGGCGACTGTGCGCAAGTTCGCGAGCGAGGCGATGAATATCGCGTATGTGGTGTATCCCGTGGCGGGGAAATGGGTGAACGACGAATGGGTCCCGGACCCGCTCGTGATGACCGCGCAGATGTTTCCGCCGACCGCCGGAATGGGCTATCCTTCAGATGGAAGCATCTGGGTAGCCGATTACGGGAATGCGAACCAGGTGCACCAAATCAACCCGACGACCGGCAAGATCGCAACGTACCCGGTACCCGCAACCATTCAGGGTTCGAAGGCCCCGTGCATCGCGGAGGCGATACGCGCGATCGAAGTTGGCCCGACGGTAAGGCGTGGTTTGCCGAGCAGGGTTGCAACAGAGTTGGAAGCGTAGATCCGAAAACGGGCAAGGTCACTCAATATCAGGATAAGGGTAAGCACGATTCCCATCCCATGCTGGTTGACGGAAAGCTATACGTCTTCTCCAGCGGCTCTACGGATCGGCTCGACCCGGCGACAGGCAAGTTCACGGAAATCTCTGGAATGCCACAGTCGTACGGTGTCATTTATGATAAGAAATATGGAGTGCTGTTTTTCACCGAGCCTGGTTTTGGGCCGAACCCCAACAACACGCTCGGCGAAGTCGACCCCAAGACATTAAAAGTCACAAAGTTTGCTCCCCATAACGCTCCCGCGGGTTTCAATACCCACCGGACTGCGCTCGATTCAAATGGCAATCTGTGGCTAACCTGCTACAGCCAGCGTGGACTCTATTTCGCGCTCTCGACCAGGGTTTGCCGGTTCGATCCCCAAACCAAGGCGTGGAAGCTGTACACTCCGCTGGGTCCCAACAAGAGCAATTACGCCATTGCCGTCGGCAAGGGCGGGTACGTTTGGTATTCGATGGTCGAGTTGGGCACGATCCAGCGGCTGAACCCGAAAACTGGGAAAATTATCGAATATCCGGTGCCCTTTACCGAACCGAAAGCGCTGAGATACTGGCCTGATTCGCAGGGCCGCATTTGGTCGGTCTCTCAGGGCTACAACTCAGTTTTCTATTGGTATATAGACAACAGCAACACGCGCGCCGCTAAATGACGGGTCTTGAGGCTCGTCATGGGCCGTTCGCGTCGGAGCGGAAGCGGTCGGGTAGATCCAGCAGGGAGTGAAGAGTCTTTCGACACGAAGGAGATGATTCAGTTCCAATCTGCCCTTCCGCTCCAGCGGAAAATTCGGGCAGCGCCAGGCGGGAGATGAAAGCGAGTCGCGGCCTCGTGCGCTGCCCGCAAGCCGGGATTGCCGGGCGTTTCGCGGTCGTTCTCTGCTGGGACGGTGAATTTCGTGTCACGCATTCGGTGCTCCGCCCGCCAGACCCCGAGACCCCAGACCTTCGGATCGTGCATCGCCGCATGTTGCGTCCTGTTCGCTAAATATGTCTCAAGGCAGTGTGGATTCCTGGGATACATGGTTGTACGCGGAAACCTTCATCGGAGCGTCTGGCCCGTCGGTGCTTCGGCCAAGATCCAGCAAGGCGGCATCGATTTCGCGTGCCGCTGCTTGGACAAGCACGCAGACCCGGGCTATAAATTGCGGCGTAGCTTCACGCTCGCTGAGTACCATGGAAACGCTTCCGAGCACGCTTCGGTTTGCGGCGAATATAGGCGCCGCGATGCCCACCCGTCCTCGATCGACTTCCCCCCGGGTCACGCAAGCCCCTTGTTTGCGAATGCGGCGCAGGTTGCTCTTCACGGCGTCCCAATCGGCGCCTAGCCCGGCATTCGCAATCTCTCCAGGGTTATTCGTGAAAAACCACCGGATCGATCGAGTGGGGAGATAGACGAAAATAATTTTCGAAGCCGCACCGCGGAAAAGGGGCATCAGTCGGCCGCGCTCGAAGCTCGACACAATGTTGGAGGCGGTGGGCGCTTCCTGATGGACGCACATGACGCATTTTCGATACACCCGGCAAAGAAGGGCTACGCCCGCGTTCTCCGTCTGAGCAACCAATCGTTCCATCACTGGCCGGGCCAGTCTAACGGTCGGGTCCAACATTTGGACTTGGCGGTCATATTCGATGATCGCGGGCCCGAGGACGTAAGCACTCGACGTAATCGAATCCAGAAGACCGGCCTTGCGTAGGCTTCGAAAATATCGATAGGCAGTACTTGTGGAGACTCCCAGGCATTTCGCGGCTTCCTCGACGGCCCAGGTTGGCCTTTCGACGGTGAAGAGTTCGAGAATGGATAGGGTCCGATCAACGGTATTCACAATTCCATCTCCTTGGCGAAGCTTGAAGAATCATAGCCCTTCCGGCGGGCGCATACTAGCTATTGACACCACCTTGCCAGCTACGGTAGTCGTTCCATTGCATCCACTCGCTGTCGACAGTCCCTGAAGCTAAGGCGGCCAGCGCCGTGTGATATGAGCGGCCCCGGATTTTAGCTCTAATCATAATGCGAGTTCCGGGGGGAATCGTTGGGCCTGTTGGCGGGAAGGTGACGGGCGTGAGTGGAGACGCGCGTCGTGCCGCGATCTGAGCGGTGAACTCTTTAGGTGTCGGATACCCCGGCGCGCCGTGCGGTCGCCGACGGTTGTAATCCTGCCTCCAAGCCTCGATCTTCTCCCGTGTCTCCACCAGGTTTCTGAAACAGTGCTCGTTCAGGCATTCGTCCGTCCCGAAGCTTCCCATGGAAGCTTTCCACGTAGGAATTCTGCTCCGGCTTCCCCTGCGCGATGAAATGCAATTGCACGCCCCGCCGGCAGGCCCAGCAGGTGAACTCCGGTCCCCTGCGCGACGACCGGTATGTTCATAATGAGGAATTGGTTCGATGGGGTTGAAGTGGTAAACTTTGCGGGCGTTCGGCTTGCGCAAAATACGAATATCAATCCGGCAGTCAGTTGTGGAGGGATCAACGTCGGCAGCATCCTGGCAAACTCTTACAGCTTGGCTGGCGATGCCGACCCCTCGGGCCGTCCGACCGGACGGCATGAACCTTACGCTTACGAATTATCTCGACGCATCTTTTTCCCAATGTGGCGACACCGAGGTGCAAGGCGTGACCGCGGTCCTCAATAATAATGCGGCGTGGAAGTACGGGTTCGGCCAACTGCGTCCTGGCTGGGAGGCGCCTAGCCAGAAGTACTCTTCGATCTTCACGCACAAGCGGGGAACCACCGAACGGGCGCTCATGAACTTGGCGAAAATCGACGCCAACCCCTTCGATGACGCGGCGCTGGAGTACACGAATCTCCACGCGGGGTGTCCCGTCATCGATGCCTTCAGACAGCGCACGCCCCTCCCCCATTCAGGAGACTGAACATGATCGTGGACTTCCAGCACCACTTCGTTCCGAGGGAGATGATCGGCGAAGACCCGGGGAATCGCCGGGTCGTGCATTTTGACGCGACCGGGACGCCCAGCTACACAACTCATTCTCTGCTCTACGATCTGGACGAACACATCCGCATGATGGATTACGCGGGGATCGATGCTGCCGTGCTGACTTGCCCCCGGGGGATGTCCGCGGATCTCGACGCTTCGCGTCTTGTGAACGCAAAGACCAAGGAAGCGGAGAGAAATTACCCGGGCCGTTTTTTCGGGGCCGCCCACGTACATCCGCTAGGCGGCCCGGACGCCCTTCGCGAGTTGGCTCGTTGCTCGACCGAGCTCGGCTTTCAGGGGGTCGTGATCACTTCGGAAGTCGACGGCCTGTATCTGGACGCACCACAATTTGAGCCGTTCTGGGCGGAAGCGTCTCGGCTGGGAATGTACGTCTTCGTTCATCCGGCGCTGAAGCTCAATGACACGCGCCAGTTCGACGCGTACGACATGGCTCGGTCAGTGGGCCGGGAGTTTTCGCTGATTATGGCGACGATGCGGCTGATCAATTCCGGGGTGTTTGACCGCTATCCCAATCTGGTGGTCCACATGGCCCATCTGGGAGGCGGCATTGCCTCCATGTTGGGGCGAATCCGCTGCTTCCAGGACAAGGAGTTTTGGGGGACCTCCGCCCATCCCCGGCACGGAGCCAAGCCGGAAAGGGATTTCGACTATTACCTGAGGGAGCGCATGGTCTTCGATACCGCCGGATTCAGCGGGCACATGGGCGCTGTGAAAGCCGCCCTCATTGAACTGCCACCGTCGCGTCTGGTCTTTGCCGCGGATTATCCGCAGGAAATCCGGTCGCAAGACGCCGTCCGCAAGTTTGTACGGGAAATTGGCGCACTCGGCCAGACGGGCGACAGCATTCTTTCCGGCAACACCGGGATCCTCTTAAAAAGTGTGGATGCCGGAAAAGCCGGACGATCGTAGCCGCGGAAGCCGAAAATCCTGCCGTCGGCGCTTCAGAGCGCGCCAGGCGTCTCTCCCCCGGGGAGCGAACGCGATGGCGCACCGCGGAATCCTGGTGCCGGGAAAATGAGTCTACGCAAGGTCTTCAAAAATCCATGGTGGGTGGTCGTCGGCGCGACGCTCGGGCTGATCGTTGGCAACGGCCCGATTGTGCTGTTTACTTTCGGCGTATTTTTGAAGCCGATCGCCAGCCAATTTGCCTGGAATCGAGAGACCGTGGCGCTCGCACTGACGGCTTCTCAAACCGTCGGCGCGATTGCCACCCCCTTTGCGGGAATGGCGGTGGACCGATGGGGAATCCGTCGCGTCACCCTGGCGTTCATTGTTGTTTTTTCGCTGGCCGCAGCCGCCGTTTCTCTCACCCCACCTTATCCCGCCGCTTTTGTGCTGCTTTACGCCGTGTGGGGACTGGCCGGCAGCGGGCAGGCGCCGCTGCCCTATGCGAAAGCGATTTCCGTCAGCTTCGAAAAGCGGCGTGGGTTGGCCTTGGGGATCGCGATGGCTGGCGTCGGATTGGGCGCTGCGCTGGTGCCGCAAGTGGCTCGGCTGCTCATCAGCTCCTTTGGATGGCGAACCGCCTATGTGGGACTCGGCCTGCTGACCTTCGTCGTGGCCTTCCCCGCCGTCGCTTTGTTTTTCCACGAGCCGGAAAGCCCACAGGAGGGCCCGCAGCCTGCCGCAACGCCGAATCGCGGGGATCATGGCACCGTTGCCGTCACGGGGATGACCGCGCGGGAAGCCGTATTCGGAACTTTCCAATTCTGGCTCATCGGCATCGCGGTCTTTCTGGTCGCCGTCGCGGTGAATGGAACGATCGCACACATCGTTCCGATACTGACCGATCGTGGAATCTCAGTCGTAATCGCCACCTCGGTTCTCTCGGCAGCGGGTCTGGCCTTGATCGCCGGAAGAATTTTCTCCGGATACCTGCTAGACCGGTTTCCGGCTCAGTACGTCGCCGCCGCATTCTTTTTCATCCCTTTGATGGGAATCCTCTGTTTGGGTTCCGGATCTGGCGGAGTCGTCCCCCTGGTGGGGGCTGCCTTTTTGGGGATGGGCATCGGGGCGGAAATTGATCTGCTGGCATTTCTCGTTGGACGTTACTTCGGACTTCGAAACTTCGGTCAGATCTATGGTTACTTGATGGCCGTATTCATTTTTGGGTCCGGCTTGGGACCCTGGATCATGGGAGTCTGTTTTGACCTGCGCCACTCCTACACTCTGGCCCTCATCGGGTTCAGCGCCGCTCTGGCGATTGCCAGCCTGCTGATTTCACGGCTCGGGCCCTATGCCTATCCGGCCATTCGGCTCAACGAGAAGCTGGAATCGTCGTCGGCCGCCGCGATCCAGTGATCCCTGGGCGCAGCCCTTCTATACCCCGGCGTTATTTGCCGGGATGACAGCTCAATAAATTTTTCAGTGCCCTGCTAAGGCGCGGTCTTGCCGGTGGGGCCCGAAGACATTGCTTGGTGCTTCCACAGTTCCCAACTGCGTTGATACTTATCAGAGACTTCTTCCTGGGCCTCGACCGGATCGAGATAGTTGATCTTACGGCCGATCGTCATCGTTTTGAGTTGTAGTGCGGCATTAATGGCTAAGTAGATGCTGCGGCCGACCACGTGAGGCAACGACGAGCCCACGATCACGGCGCCGTGCCCACGCATCAGGGCAACAGGCTTCTTGCCTAGAGTCTCCGTAAGCGCGCGGCCGAGTGCCTGGTTGTGCACCAGCATCACCATCTTGGAATTTTGGGAGCGTACGGTGCGAATCTCGAAAATTGGAACACCACCACCTAGGAAGGCAGCCATGTGATAGAGGGGCTTCAACGTCGTCCCGGTCACGCCGAAAGGGATGACCGATGACATGTGGCTGTGCACGATGGCCTGGACATCCGGCCTCGCCCGGTAGATTTCACCGTGGATGAAGCGCTCGAGGAAGGACGGTTGCGCTGCGGAATCGACCGGAGTGCTATTCAGGTCATATTGCTGCAAGTCTGCGCTCGTAACCAGTGCCGGCGCCAGCGAACGCGAGAGAAGATAGCCGCCTTTGCCATGGCGCACGCTGACATGTCCATAGCCGTCCAGAATTTGATTTCGAGCCAGGATATGATTGGCAAACACAAGGTCTTCGACCAGCGTTGGAGGAAGCTCCGGAGACGCTTCCTTTAGGACGGTGGGTGAAAAAGCCCCGGATTTGCCGTCGCCGATTCGCTTGTTCCCGCGTTTCATGTCTCTCCCCCTGTGAATTCTTCCTTTGTCAGCAAGCTGTAAGGGGCTCCGGGCCAATCACCCCGCGAGTGATCGGTCTTCGCCCGATCAGGGAGCCGACTCACATCACGGAATCTGCGTAAGCCAAGTGAATCATTCCGGTTTGCGTCTGAACTCGCAAAGCGATAGGTAACGCAATCATTCATGGCGTTCATGCGAACTGGCCTCTTGATAGCCGCATGTGCATTCTCTCCGGCGCGCCCACCCACGGCGGAAGAACTTTTTCCGAACCAAGCTAGGAGGTCGGCACATGCGCTCCTGTGTGATGCTCTACTCCTGTAATGCGAATGCCGGAGTGGCGGACCCGATAGCGGCGGTTCACTGAAATCAATAGGGCGGTCATGCTTTCGACGATGCGGGACATTTCGAGCGGGCCTGCGTCAATGGGACGCAGACCGGGAATCAGGTTCACCAGCGGTGAAAACCTCCTCTTGGCTGTCTCGTCGTCTCCGCAGATCAGAATGTCGCAATCCGGTTTTGCTGAGAGGTCCTGCAGAAGGCCGCCCGATATGGAGTGAAAGGCTGCTAGCACGGGCGTTGCGGCCGGAACAATCTCGCGAGCTTCTGCAGCAGCCGACCCTTGCCAGAGGCTCAGCATTCGCGTTGATTTTCCTCCTACGGCCGCGGCCAAAGGCACGGTTGCGTCTACTAATATGGCATCTTTTAGGCATCCGCGTATCGCCTTTAGAGTCTGCACATGGGCTGAGAAAGGAACGGTTAACACCGCTATGGAAGCCTCTTCGGCCGCTTGTGTGTTCTCAAGGCCGCGAATCGGAAAATGCTCGGACTCATTCTGCGTGTGTGCTGCCAGAATTGAGCGTGCTTGCACTGCTGCCTCGGCAGCCTTGCGTTCGTCGCGCGACCCGATGATCACGCGGACGCCCGCGTGTGCCCAACGTAACGCGAGGCCAAGTCCCAGGTCGCCCGTCCCACCTATGATTGCGATCTTCTCTTCTTCCATATTCCCCCCATCGGAATACCCGCTACGTATCTTACAAGTCTGGTGCAAGCAACTGGACGATATATGAGTTCCATTCCGGTCTATCCACGCCGGTTAAAGGTCGGCGGCTCGGATGTGAATGGGTTGGCCGGTTCCGCCGTACATGCTAGTCTCTGTCACATGTCATCAGCAAAGATGCCGGGTGCCGAAACCCTGGCTAAATCACCATCCTTGCCAATGCAGATCTTTGGGGTGACCGGCCTGCCAGAAGTTGCGGCAGGCGACAATCTCGCTCAGCTCCTCGTCCATGCGCTGAAAGCGCAAAGAATCGTTCCCAGGCATGGTGACGTCTTTGTGGTAGCGCAAAAAATCTTATCCAAAGCGGAAGGGCGAACCGTGCAGTTAGACACGATCAAACCTTCTGAAAAGGCGGAACGATGGGCCGCTCAATACCACAAGGATCCCCGGCTCATTGAAATCGTGCTGAGGGAAGCGAGCGGCATCGTGCGCATGGAACGTGGGGTAATCATTGCTAAGACGCAGCACGGCTTCGTCTGCGCCAATGCCGGAGTGGATCTCTCGAATGTGCCGCAGGGAGCGGCGTTGCTGTTGCCGGAAGACCCGGATCGCTCCGCATCCGCGCTTCAGCAAGAACTTACTCGATCGTTCGGCGTTCATGTGGCGGTTATCATCTCCGATACGTTTGGCCGCCCGTGGCGTGAGGGCCTCGTCAACGTGGCGTTGGGCGTTGCCGGAATGACACCTTTGACCGATTATCGGGAGCAGCCCGACCCACACGGAAACACGCTCAAAGCAACGGTGATCGCAGTGGCTGACGAGTTTGCTGCGGCCGCAGGACTTGTGATGGGGAAGTTGAACCGCATCCCTGCAGCAGTTATCCGGGGCATGGAGCTCCCGGAGGGAACAGGAACCGGCCGCGACCTGATCCGCCCGCCCGAGAGAGATCTATTTCCGTAGCCACTATGCCGTGTCATACGAGAGCCGCGGCGCCAGCCTTGCCGGCTCGGCAGCGCCAAGATAACTGGAGCGAATCTCCAACATCCCTCCGCTTCAATAACCGCCAGGTCAACGTCGGCCGAGCCATTGCGATCCAGGCTGAATATCGACACAGCAACCTCACCCATCCAAGATCAACTTCTGCCTTGTGGACATGAACTCTGGTTTGGCGGATCCGCCGATTCGCACTTGCTCTTTCGAGGAGAGAGCCCAGGCACGCCGACCGCCCTGGCAAACTCGCGAAAATGGCCGTTAACTCCAGGTGCTGCGGAAAGTGGGTCTCAACCAGCCGCGGTCAGCCGATAACGGCGGTGCGAAAGCGGCTGTAATGAGGCTCAACACAGCCACGAATCACCCTGCTGCGTTCATCGTGCTTCCTCTTTTCTTGGCCGGGATGTATACCATAATTATTGCAGTGTGCGCAATATAAATTGATCGTGCTGCAAAATGGTCATATTACAATAATTATCCACAAATATCAGTTGAATGTGGCGATTCACCCTGGTAGCATTCGGGCTTCCGCAGGGGTCAAACCATGCGCTGAAAGATGGTGGAAATCGGTCCGTGGGTGGCAAACTGAAACCCGTCTCCGAGGTCGTTGGGTCCATCCCTTCGGGAAGCCATCTTGCCTTAGGGGGGTTCGCAATCGCCCGTAACTCGATTGTGGTTGTTCACGAATTAATTCGTCAACGAAAAGAGAACCTGACGATTTCACAGGGTATTGGGGGACTCGATACCGATTTGCTGGTAGGCGCCGGTCTTGTAACTCACCTCATTATGGGAGGTGGGTCGCTCGACCGGTTCGGTCCCATCCACTGCGTGAACCGCGCACGCGAAACCAAATCACTGAGATTCGAAGACTACACTAGTCTTTCCATTTGCTTTCGTTACTTGGCGGGAGCGCTCGGGCTTTCCTTTATGCCTATCAAATCCCTGTTTGCATCCGAGATGTTGGAGAGGCTCGAAGCGGGCGATGGCCCCAACGATGTGAGACGATTCGAGTGTCCCTTCACCGGGGAAGAATACGTGCTCTTGAGGGCGCTCACTCCAGATGTGTCATTTGTTCACGTGCAGATTGCGGATGAGGAAGGAAATTGCCAGATCCGCGGGCCTCAGTGGGAAAACGAGGAGCAGGCCAAGGCTGGCCGGCGAGTGATCGTGGTAGCTGAGGAAATTGTTACGACGGATTACATCCGGCGCTCTCCTGAACTCACCGTCATACCGGGACACCGAGTGGAAGCTGTCATTCACCAGCCATTCGGCGCGGTACCGACTGCTGTCTTCGGATGCTACGACTACGACGCGGAACATCTGCGTGCGTATGTCGATCATGCGCGAGAACCGAACCGCTTCAAAGACTACTTGAATAAGTTCGTTTTCGATTGCCGAGATCATTGGCAGTACCTCGAAAAACTGGGTGGGCTTCGAAAGCAGGAAGAACTCAAGGCGGATCGGGTGTTGGGCTATTAGGCAAAATGTTTATGCAACGGGGGCGGGTGGGCAATGCCGGCAACCGAAGAAATAAAAGCAAGGGACGGCGAGCGTAAGATTCTCGCCACAGAGATCATGGTCGTCGCCGGAGCCAGGGAACTCCACGATGGCGAAGTGGCCATCGTGGGACTTGGATTGCCCGAGATGGCCGCTGCCCTCGCCAAGCGCACACATGCTCCCCGGCTTTCGACTCTCTATGAAATTGGCGTGATGAATTCGACCCCCAAGGATACGCCGGTCGGGTTGGCCGACTCCCGAACATTTTATCGAGCCACGTGCTGGAGCAGCTTTCTGGACGTGATGGGAATGAATCTGCACCGAGGCGTAGTTGACGCGGGGTTTTTGGGCGCTTTGGAGATTGACCGCTACGGCAACGTGAATACTACTCTCTTGAAGGAGGGGTCCGGGAAGATTCGTTATGTGAACGGAAGCGCCGGAGGCAATGATGTCGCCTCGCTGGCCAAGCGTGTCATTGTGATCATGCGCCACGAAAAGAGAAAACTCCCTCTCGCCGTCGCCTACCTGACGAGTCCCGGTTTTGCAAATGGGCGCAGTCGTGAGGAGTTGCATTTGCGCGGCGGCGGCCCCAGCCGCGTGATTACAGACAAGGCCGTGCTAGGATTTGACGCTAAAACGCACTCGATGTCTTTGCTTTCACTGCATCCGGGGATTCGGCTGGAAGAGTTGACCGAGAACACGGGGTTTCCGTTGCAGGTTCCCGAGGTAATCCCCGTGACTCCTGTTCCGACTGCCGGCGAGTTGCGGGTCTTGCGGGAGGAGATCGATCCGAAAGGTGTGTACCTAAGGTAACGACAGTAGACGGGGCCGGCGAGCAGAGGAAGGCGAGGTGCAATCTTGTTCTATGACATTGAACTAAACTCCGCCGCGCACTATCCAGTGCGAGATATTGTGGAGTTGTCACCGTTGATCGAGGCGGCGGGCTTCGGCGCGTTCTGGAAGGGAGAATCCAACAGCACGGACCCGTTCGTCCTGATCTCGGCTATCGCCGCGCGGACGCGCACTCTGAACGTCGGGACGGCGATCTACCACATCTATGGCCGAAGCCCCGTAACTTTGGGAATCCAATCCGCCACTTTGCAGGACCTTTCCGGCGGGAGGCTATTGCTGGGTCTCGGGGTGGCGAACAAAACAATCGCCGCCTGGCATGGCGGCGTGTTTGATCGCCCCTTGCGCCGCGCGAAGGAATACATGGAGATCGTCCGCAAAACCGCGGCCGGCGAGCGCGTGGAATACGAAGGCGAGGTGTACTCGACCGGGCAGCGCTTCCAGCTTTCCTGGAAACCCTCACACCCGGCCTTCCCGATTTACCTCGCGGGGTTGGGACCGCAAATGACGCGGCTCACGGGGCAAATTGCCGATGGCGTTTTCATCAATATGGCCACACCAGCCAAGGTTCGTGAGATCAGAGATCGAGTTCGTGCCGGAGCCGTAGAGGCGGGCCGCGATCCGGATAAGATTGAGATTATTGCCAAAGTTCGCGTCTCACTGCACCCGGATCGTGAGATAGCTCGCTCGCGCCTCCGCCAGGTTCTGACCTTCTACAACATCGCGGATCATTACAAGGACATGCTCCGGTCGTCTGGCTTTGAAGAGGAAGTCAACGCCGTCCAGGCAGCGTTCAAGGAGGGCGGGTTCAAGGCCGCGAGCACCAAGATCACGGATGCCTATATGGACAAATTGCCGGTGATCCCCGCAACTTCCATTCAAGAGATTAAAGATCGACTGAAGCCTTTCGCCGAGGCGGGTGCGACGCGATTGATCGTTCCCTACGTTCCCGTGACGGAACCGGTCATCGACGACGCCCGCCGATTCGTGGAAGCGTGGGGAAATTCCTGAATTTCGTTATCCTACGGCCCGGAGCGATGCATTATCGGCAGCGATTTCGGGCAGGTGCTCCACATGGACAGCATTGACGGAATGAGGGTATTCATTCGGGCCTTGCTCGCATTTGGGATTAAGGAGCAGGAGGTTAGCGTGATGCTCCACGATAATCCAGCCAAGCTGATGTGGCTGGATTAGGACGCGTCGCGGTTCCGCATTTTCTGAGGAGGCCATATGCCAAGCGCACCGGAAGATATGCAGGCAATTCGCGAGAGTGTGCGCGCGTTGTGTATGGACTTTCCGGATACCTATTGGCGCGACATCGACAAGAGAGAAGCCTATCCGCAAGATTTTGTTACGGCCCTCACACAAAGCGGCTATTTGGCGGTGCTGATTCCGGAACAGTACGGCGGTTCGGGTCTCGGCATCACGGAGGCCGGCATCATTCTCGAGGAAATCAACCACTCGGGAGGAAATTCCGGGGCATGCCACGCGCAGATGTACACCATGGGCACGCTTCTACGGCACGGCAGCGAAGAACAAAAGCAGCGGTACTTGCCGGCGATTGCCAAGGGGGATCTGCGCCTTCAGGCATTCGCAGTCACCGAACCCAATGCGGGCTCCGAAACCACGCGCATTGAGACACAAGCCGTCCGCAAGGGTGATCGCTATATCGTCAATGGCCAGAAGATTTTCATCTCCCGGGCAAAACAGTCCGACTTAATGCTTCTGCTGGCCCGGACCACGCCCTACGCGGACGTGCAGGACAAGACCCAAGGAATCTCGGTGTTCATTGTGGACATGCGGGAGATCAAGGGGAACCTGCAAATCCGGCCACTGGAACTGATGGTGAATCACCACACCAACACCATCTTCTTCGAGGATGTGGAAATTCCGGCCGCATCCCTGATTGGCGAGGAAGGGAAGGGATTTCGCTACATCATTGATGGGTGGAATGCCGAGCGAGTCCTGGTCGCTTCGGAAGCCATTGGAGACGGCCGTTGGTTCGTGGAACGGGCGTCATCGTACGCGCGTGAACGCGTGGTCTTCGGCCGGCCGATTGGCGCCAATCAGGGCGTCCAGTTTCCGATCGCGAAGGCGTATGCGCACGTGCAAGCAGCCGATTTGATGCGCTTCGATGCCGCCGCCAAGTTCGACCGCAAGGAGAAGTGCGGGGCGGAGGCCAACCTGGCGAAACTGCTTGCGTCCGAGGCGGCCTGGGAAGCCGCCGATGTGTGCCTGAATACGTACGGCGGTTACGGATTCGCGCGCGACTACGATGTCGAGAGGAAGTTTCGGGAAACACGCCTTCTGACCGTGGCGCCCGTGAGCAATAACTTAATCCTGGCCTTCCTCGGCCAGAACGTTTTGAAAATGCCGAGATCGTATTAGTTCTCGGCACGATCCGTGCTGAGTACAAGTTGAACTCGCGAAGGATTTACACGTCGCAAACGGAGAGAGACAAGTGGACCAGAAAAGCGTCCTGCTGCGCTCCTGGATGTTCGTTCCTGGGAACCGCCAGCGCATGCTCGAAAAGTCGCTAGGGGTACCGGTCGATGCCGTGATGATGGACATCGAGGATGGCGTTGCCCCTGCGGAGAAAGACGCGGCGCGTCGGCAAATTGCGGGTTGTCTCGACCAGGTAGCCGCGCGAATGAAGGAGGACGGAAAGCTCCGCACGCCGGCGCGCTTCGTCCGCGTGAACGCCGTCGGCCACGAGCGAATGCGCGATGATCTTGCGCTGGTTCTGCGCCAAGGGCTTGAGGGTTTGGTTTTGCCGAAGGTCGAAACGCCCGATCAAGTAAAGACCGTTGAGGAGATTCTGGATCGTCGGGAACGGGAAGCGGATTTCGGTCCAGGAAACGTTCGTTTGCTCGTCGCCATCGAGAGCCCCAAGGGTCTGTTCAACGCCTACGCGATCGCCTCTTCTTCCCCGCGCGTGGTGGGGTTGCTCTTTGGAGCGGAAGATTTTTCGAGGGAACTCGGTCTGCCGCTAAGGCGCGAGGGTGAAGCTCGCGATCTTCTTTACGCACGATCGGCGCTGGTGACCGCAGCGGCATGCGCGCACGTTCATGCGGTGGACGGGGTCTGGCCCGACTTGCAAGATACCGAGGGACTAAAACAGTTTGCAGCGCAGTCACGCCGGCTGGGCTTTTCCGGGATGTCGCTCATTCACCCCGCTCAGGCTGACGCCGTCAATGCGGCTTTCACGCCCCGGGAGGATGAAATCGACTATGCGCAACGAGTCCTCAAAGCGTTTGATGAGGCACGAGCCCGCGGCGATGGAGCGGTGGCTTTCGGCGGCCAGCTATTGGACCTTCCGATAGTGGATCGGGCCCGGCAAACTCTCGCACTGGCGGAATTGCTGCGGCTTAGAACGTCGTAGTCCGAGATGAATTCTCTAGCCGATAAGGGAGGGACCTGAATGGCAGTCAAGCCAGGCTGGGAAGGACGTTTCTTTGAGGATTTCGAAGTGGGAGATGTATATCGCTGCCGGCTGGGGCGGACAGTGACCGAAACCGACAACATCTGGTTCACGCTTGTCACCAACAACACGAATCAGATCCACTTCAACAACGAATATGGCAAACGCACCGAATTTGGCCGCTGCTTGATCAACAGTGCGCTGACGCTCGCAATCGTAGCCGGCATGGGGGTTGCCGATGTGAGCGAAAACGGATTTGCGCTTGGATGGGACGAAATCAAGTTGCCCAATCCGCTCTTTGCTGGCGACACGCTCTACTCGCAATCGGAGGTGCTCGAAAAACGCGAGTCCAAATCCAAGCCGCAATGGGGAATCATCAAAGTGCGCACTCTCGGAATTCAGCAGGAAGGCAAAATTGTGATCGATTATAGCCGCAGCGTGATGGTGTACAAACGTGCCCATGCGCCGAAGCAGAATCTCTTTCCCGAAATCCGTTCCTGATGCCGGAAGGCCGTTTAGCCGGAGCAGCTCTGGAAGGTGTTCGCGTCCTGGCTCACCCTCAAGCGGTCGCGCGAAAAATGATCCCCAGATGCAGCCGCCTGTAGGACCATTGCCCGTTATGGGAAGCCGCTTGAGATGATCCGATAGCCCCGTGCCCTGTGATCGGCGTCCCGCGCTTGCGCAAGATGCCGGGGCAATTCTTCAGGAACTCGGCTACAGAGCCGCTGAGATCGACGCCTTCTGGCGCGATCGCGTCATCGAACCGCGGGCCGGGCCGGGTTACGCCGTGCCGATGCGAGTGAGGTCGCGCTCGAAGAGCCACCGCGCCGTCGCCGAGCCGGGCCGTAGGCGATCAGACAGCCTCCGTAAGTCGTCCAGCTCATCGATGTCCAGCTCCAGGCGGGGGTTCCGATACACTCGCGTACGGGCGCGGCAAGCTTTGGCCTCGGCTACATGGCGCGGAAAGCTATGGGGGCCGAAGTGCGAAGGAAAGAGGACGGCGGGTGCTCGCAGCAGCGCGTTGGTTCCCGTGCCGTCGCTCGAAGGAACGATCACCACGGACGGTGCGGCCTCCAGCTGCTGAAAGACCGCATCGATGTCACTTGCCTCGGCCAGCGGCAAATCGACGGGCAGCCGGAGTAGAGCGTCTACGCTGCGCTCGGCACAATAGCGCGACCCTTGATCGACCGAGTCGCTTTCCGACGTCTGGGATGATTCGACGATGGTTTCCCATCCAAGCTTTCGCGCTCGCGAGATGGCTCCCGGTTCTTTGCTGATCACAAACACTCGCTCCGCGCACCGAGTATCGGCCACGACATCGAAAAAGTCCTCACACATGGCCTCGGCTAAAGCCGCACGATCGGCGAGTGAAAAATGCGGCGCCAGCCGCTTCTTCGCCTCGCAAAATTCCTTTACGGGAATCAAGATCGCTTTCATGCGGCGGCGCCGGCCTTCCGACTCTCCGCGAACTGCAAAACCCGCCGCGCAAGCGATTCCTTGTCTTCGACGCTGCGCATGACCGCCGGATGAATAATCACATCGAAGCCGAGCGACTCGATCTCCGGCTGGTAGTTGATGTCGGACGGATCGATGAGCATCGTTCCACAAATGTCCTTGTACATCCGTGCCACTCCGAGCGGGGACACATCGTGCCCTAATTGCGCCAGCATTCTATCCGATGGCCCTTTCAGCGATTTCCCGCCCACAATCGGACAAACCGAAACAACATGCGCGCGGCGTTTTTGCAGGGCTTCCCGAACTCCCGGGACCGCCAGGATCGGGCCAATGCTGATCAGCGGATTGCTGGGGCAGATCACAATGCTGGAAGCGCATTCCAGCGCTTCCAAAACCCCTGGGGCAGGCAGCGCCCGCTCGACTCCCTCGAATGAGACCGACCGAATTCGTGGTTCGGCGCGGCGCTCGACGAGATATTCCTGAAAGTGAAGGCGTCCCTGGTCAGTGTCGACCATGGTCGGCACCGGTTGGTTGGTCATCGGCAGAATGTTGGCTCGGACTCGGAATGCGCTCCGAATCGAATCCGCCGCCTCGGCCAGCGTTCCTCCGCCGCGAAGCATCTCCGTACGATGGATGTGCGTGGCGAGATCGCGATCTCCTAAATGGAACCACTGCGAGTGTCCGTAAATGGCAAGCTGCTCGAGCGCCCCGAATGTTTCGTCGCGGAATCCCCAGCCCGTGTCGGGATTCACTTGCCCTGCGAGCGTGTACGTGACAATGTCTAAATCCGGTGAAATCTCCAGGCCGTGCAGCGTAATGTCATCGCCCGTGTTGACGATAACCGTCAGTTCCCGGCCATCCATCACGCGATATAGCCCCACCAGCAGCTTGGAAGCACCGATCCCGCCAGCCAATGCGGCGATATGCATCGCTAGCTCACACCTCCAGACACGGTGGAATTCGCGGTGCACGTGTTCATACGCCCGATGGGCAAATATTCGCTTGCGTCTGCCTGTTCGAAGACCTGACGGATCCTGTAGGTGGTGGTACGTTCGGCCGGTATACGGCCGATCGTCCGGATCAGGGCTCGCAGTTCGCCCGGCGCGGCATATTCTCCGAAAGTGGCGCCCGCGGATTTTGAAATGCTCTCCTCCATCAACGTGCCGCCGAAATCGTTGGCGCCCGCTTCCAGACATGCCAACGATCCTTCAAAGCCGAGTTTTACCCACGACACCTGGATATTGTTGATACGTCCGTTCAGCAGCAGCCTGGCGAGCGCATGCACCAATAAGTGCTCCCTGGACGAAGCTCCTGCACGGGCTCGTCCCCTGCGGAATAATCTTGTGTTCGCGTGGATAAAACCGAGTGGAACGAATTCAGTGAACCCCCCTGTGTCCATTTGAATCCCCCGCAGCAGCAGCATGTGACGGACCCAGTGGGTGGGGAGTTCTTGGTGGCCGTACATCATCGTGCTGGTGGTTGGAATGCCCAGCGCATGCGCGGCGCGAATCACTTCAATCCACTGCCGGACGTTGAGCTTGTTCGGGCTCAGTAGCCGGCGTACTTCGTCATCCAAAATTTCAGCGGCTGTTCCCGGAATGCTGCCGAGGCCCGCTTCTTTCAATGTCCGCAAGTGTTGATCGAGGCTCTTCCCGGTCCTCTCAACCCCGTAGACGATTTCCATGGGCGAAAATGCGTGCAGATGCAGGTTCGGCAACCGTGATTTGATGGCGCGTAGCAGGTCGCTGTAGTAGGCGCCCTCCAAGTCGCGGGGCAAACCGCCCTGAATGCACACTTCCGTTGCGCCGCGCCCCACTGCCTCCACCGACTTGGCGACGAGCGATTCGGTGGAATGAAAATACGCGTCCGCCGCGCGTGGCCCCTTTCCGAATCCGCAAAATGCGCATCCGACGATGCACACATTCGTGAAATTCAAGTTCCGATTTACGACGTAGGTGACTCGATCGCCTACGGTGCGCCGCCTCAGCTCATTGGCAACCTTCACGAGCGCCACGAAATCAGCATCGGCAACATCGCACAGCGCAAGCCCATCGTCCAAATTGAGATCGATTCCACCGAGAGCCTTTTCAAGAATGCCGGTAATCCTCGGACCCGCGCCTCGCAGGGCCTGCTCCCAGGAAATCTCATGCAAACCGGGCTCATTGATCTTCAGCATTTATGGTTCTCTGTATATTGGGCAAAACCGTCTTCTCCAAGGAGTTTCTTCAGGCAGGGTTGCATGCTCGGCGCCACGAATTCCGGTCGCAGGGAAAATTCGGGATAAATTGCCAGCCGTTCTCGCAACAAGAATCCTGCCGCAGCCGTCCTTTCAGTCAGCAGAGATATCTGCGGCCATTCCGCCTCGGGATTGATGAAGTCCTTCGTGAGAGGCGAAACTCCGCCCCAGTCATTGATTCCCGCTTCGAGCAGCACTGGATAATCGCCGGAAACCAAGTTGGGTGGGGATTGGATATTGATAGCGCCCCCAAAAATCAATCGCGCGACTGCGATAGTCCGCAGCAGGTCCTCGGTCGATGGCTCGGGAGCGAGCGCCATTCTCGTTCCGGGCTTGGCTCGGAACGGCTGAATAATCACTTCTTGAATGTGCCCGTATTCCTCGTGGAGGTCACGAATGGCGAAGAGCGAATCGATCCGTTCCTCCACGGTTTCGCCGATGCCAATCAGAATGCCCGTCGTGAAGGGGATGGATAACCTGCCAGCCTGCTCCATTGTCTTGAGTCGAAGCGACGGAACCTTGTCCGGGGCCTTCCAGTGCGCTCCCGGGGGACGGCGAATACTGGCGCTGGTGCTTTCTAGCATTAGCCCCAAACTGGCATTGGACGCTCTCAGGCGTTCCAAATCCCCTACGTCCATGATGCCGGGATTCGAGTGCGGTAACAACCCGGTCTCATCCAGAACCAGTTGCGTTACTGCTGCCAGATATTCGAGCGTGCGCTCGAATCCTTGCTCTCGCAGAAACGCTTCCGCCTCGAGGAATATTGCCTCCGGTTGATCTCCCAGGCTGAAGAGAGCTTCCTTGCACCCCGCGCGACGGCCAGCCTCCGCCACTGCGAGAACTTCCTGCGGCGTCATGTATGGTTCGGTGCCGGCCGCGGGGTCCGCCCGGAAGGTGCAATAACCGCAATAATCCCTGCACAGGTGCGTCAGCGGGATAAATATCTTCCTGGAGTAACTAATCGTTCGGCCCTTGAATCGGTCCCGAACCGCACCGGCTGCCTGGAGCAAGGAACCTAGCCCGGCGTGTTGAATCAACGACAGAGCCTGCTCCCGGGATATCCCACGCCCTTCGATTCCGTGTTCTAGCGCGGAATCGACTCCAGATGCACCTGCCACGAATTTCATGAGCTAATCCAGATCAACTGAGCGACCGTCATTAAAAGGCAAGCGAATAAAAAAGTCAAGTATATTGACATGATTATCACAAAACGCTAGCGCCAACCATTCTAATACGCACGCGTACCACATGGTAATAATTAGTGACACTGTACATCGTTACTATATAATGAGGATGCTAAATTCGCAAGGGAGCGGGATCCTATCAGGCCGCTGAAAAACTCGCCGCAGATGTCATTCCGAGGAGCCGAAGGCGACGAGAAATCTCGTAAGTACTGTCTTTTCGAGACGAGATTGCTAGCTAACCTGCTAGGGAACCGCTTGCTTCGCTTCGGCCGAATGCTCAACTCGTATCCTGCGGCAAATTTCGGCCATGGCCACAGCCGCGGCGACTCCCACATTGAGGCTCCCAAGACCCGGCTGCCCGCC
>Ga0307373_10005438_pt1 | contig 20824 bp, 17 predicted proteins | sample OX2MG_FD_202534 | JGI IMG/M metagenome (GOLD analysis project Ga0307373, IMG submission 202534) | Soil microbial communities from Risofladan, Vaasa, Finland - OX-2 | ecosystem: Environmental > Terrestrial > Soil > Coastal area > Acid sulfate soil | place: Finland: Risofladan, Vaasa | collected...
ACCGAGCCTTTTGTCAGCCAACGCGAGCACTATGAGCTCATTTCTCGGCGCCTTGGAGCAGCAGCACGGGGGGGCCGAAGGTGGGCCCTTGGCGCTGGCATGTCCAGTCGAGATATGGACTCCCTTAGTCTCTTGCTCTTGAAATAGAACCTGCTTGAAGAACCGCTACATCGCACACGTGATGTATATGCACCTACCTCCCCTGCTGTCGCAGCAGGTAAGTATCAAACATCCATCCCTTACGCTTCCGAGCTGCCGAGCGAACCTCTTCGATCTGGGCGCCGCAATCCGCAATGGTTCCTGACAAAAGGATCTCGTCGTCTGTGCCAAGGAATGCACCCCAATAGATCGAGAGGCTGTCATCAAGTTCTCGAAATGTACAATGGGCATCGAGCATGACCACCACATCCGTCGCACCTTCGGGCCAGCCATTGAGGAGTTGACGACCCGTGGTGATGATCAATGAGCCGCCAATCTGGGTGAGGGAGATTTTGTGCCGAGCGGCCAAGGCCTGAATGGCACTGATTCCCGGAATTACTTCCAGCTCGAACTCACAGGAGGTTCGGTCTTGAACGAGATCAAATATCCGCAGGGTGCTGTCGTAGAACGCTGGATCCCCCCATACGAGGAATGCGCCAACTTCTCTGTCCGCAAGTTCTGACTCCAGCAATTTCCCCCACAAGACGGCACGCTTCTCGTGCCACTCTCCCACAGCGTGGCCGTACAGTGGTTCTACGAGATCGCGTTGCGGATCTGGAATTTCGACGATCCGGTACTGACCCCTCTCGGCGTAGCGCTCACAGATTTCACTTCGTAGATGAAGCAGTTCGCTCTTGTCTTCGCCCTTATCAGTGAAGAAGAAGACGTCGGTCCGATTCAGGGCCTCGACCGCCTGGACCGTGAGGTACTCAGGGTCACCTGCACCGATCCCGATGACGTTGAGTCGCCTCACCCAATGACCTCCGCTTCGAAGACTGTCGCGGCAAGCCGAGTCCCGCTAGTTCTGGTGTGCTGTCTTAAATCAGGCTAGCGACACCGTATAGGGGTTGACGCGTTCGAGCAGTTCAACCAGATCGTCGTCGGCGGGCGTATAACGGACCTCACGCCCGTGCCGATGCGCAGTGATGGTGCCGTTGGCCTGCAACAACCGAAGCGCCCAAGAGACACCAGTGTCACGTTGATTGGCGGCAACGGCCAAGTCGGTGATGCTGATGGATCCGGCATGGTGGATGCCCAGCAGGAGTGCCAGGCGTCACGGATCACCCACGAGGGCAGATCTCCGTGCTGACGATTCCACATTTTCGAACTCACCAATCCCGCTAATGGCGTAACAGTCCCGTTCGTCATCGAGCACATGTAGCGAGCGCCGATCCTTGGGTACGAGGTGCACCTGACAAGAGTGGCACAGATCGAACTCGGCTTGATAGCTACATATCTGTTGAGCCGAGAGGGCTTGACGGCTGAACTGCAGGCGCTTTACTCTTCGCTTGCCTCGGTACTCCCCGAGGTGATGGAGAACTAGCGAAGTCCGGTGAGATCCCGGCGCTGTCCCGCAACGGTGGTCCCCTAAGGGGCGAGCCCGGTCGCCTGGCCTGCATCGACGACGTGACCCGCGGAGATGGGGTGGTTCGTTCGGCAAGAGAGATTGTCGCCGATGCCATTCCTTCTCCGATGACTTGGAGAACTATTCGTGGCAAGCCAGTCCGATAAGCGCAAGGCCAACACTTCTTCGCTCATCCTTGAAGAGCGAGGTCGGCTCATCGGTATGTTCTTCGTCGTCCTGGCGATCAATCTCGCAGGGTGGGGCCTCTTTATCTTCGAGATCGCACCGCACCATTTTGAATTCAAGGGATTGGGCATCGGCATTGGTGTTGCGTTTACGGCTTGGACTCTCGGTGCCCGGCACGCCTTTGATGCCGATCACATTTCGGCCATCGACAACACGACGCGAAAACTCATGGCCGAGGGTCGGCGGCCCTTGGGAACCGGATTCTTCTTCGCGCTCGGTCACTCGTCAGTCATCATGGTGGTCGGAATCGGCCTGGCCCTTGCCGCGCGAGCCGTGTTCGGCGCCGTCGTAGATCCCAGCTCGGGCTACGAGACATTTGGCGGCGTCATTGGGACATCGCTCGCGGCGACATTCCTCTATTTGATCGCCGCGCTCAATCTCATCGTCTTCGCCGGCATCTTCAAGGTATTTCGCATGATGCGACGAGGTGAGTTTGACGCGGACGAGCTAGAGCGTCAACTCCAAGCCAGGGGGCTGATGTGGCGATTTTTCGGACGATTCATGAAGTCGATAACGAAGACGTGGCATATGTACTTTGTTGGCCTCATTTTCGGAATCGGATTCGATACCGCCACGGAGGTGCTGCTTCTGGCCGCCACAGCGACCGCAGCTACCGCAGGTTTGCCATGGTATGCGGTGCTCTCCCTACCGCTCTTGTTCTCTGGAGGAATGACGCTGTTCGACACGATCGATGGGTGTTTCATGAACTTTGCCTACGGTTGGGCATTCGCCCATCCAGTACGGAAGGTCTATTACAACCTCGTCATCACGGGACTCTCGATTGCCGTGGCATTCCTAGTTGGCACAATCGAAATCTTTGGGCTCATCTCAACTGAACTCCACGGCCACGGTCCGTTCTGGCGTTTCATGGCCAACTTCGATATCAACCGGGCCGGCCTCGCCATCGCAGGGTTGTTTGTCATTGTGTGGGCGATCGCAATTGCCTATTGGCGATATGGGAACTTGGAAACTCGATGGACTTCAGTCGAGGATGAAATGTTGCAATCTGGTCGGTTGGTTGAGACTGAGTAAGAGTTGCGAGATCCCGCCGTCATTAGTGACTACGGCACCCCAACTCCAGAGCGAAAGGAGAAGTTCTTGGAGACTCCCAAAATGACCAGGAAACTGGCGGCATTCTGGCAAAAGGGCTTGCTGGCTCTCAGCTGCGACGAAGTCACCCCCAGCCCTCGTAGTGCCCAGGCGATTCTAAAGAATGCCAAGCCGCTCCACCCTTGGGCCTTCGATTTGCAGGGCGACGGTTCATGATCGAAGGCTGCGATGTTGTTGTCGGCGACGAAGCATCGACCGTGCTCGCTGAAACCCTCGGCCGGGTCGGCGATTTACTGTCCTACCTCAAGGCGGTCATCGGACCAGTCGAGTGTGCTGTTCCGATGACCGCCCCGGTAGAGGATGGCATCTGGCTGGCCTGCGGAGACCTGATTGAGAACGCCGATTGGCTTGGCAGGGTGTTCGAAGGGACAGGCAGGGCCATCGGCACTGACGACCAAGTGGTCGCGGCGTCCATCTTCATTCAGGGTTACGCCTACCGGCTCCTGGCTCTGGCCGTGGCTTCTTTCACTGTTGGAGGCATCGTTCCCGGATCTGCGCCGACTTCCATGGCCATCGGGCTGGGACGCGGCCGGGCATCAAAAGTCGCCTACTGCTACCCGACAGTCTTCGAGCTGGTGAATGGTCGCAACCTCTCCGTCGCCCTCCTCGATCAGCCGACCGTGGACCAGGCCCTGATGCTCCTGCTGGACGAAGTCGTCGAAGGTCATCTGCGACCTTTGATTGCGACCACTCGACGCCAGCTACGGGTTGGTGACCGCTTGCTGTGGGGCAATGTGGCTGCCTCAGCTTCCACGGCATTTCGTACAATGGAGGGTTGCCTGGGTCCGTGGGTCATCCCCCTCGGGCACCGCTTCTTCGAGCTGGGCCCGTCCGACCTGAAGGGCCTGGGCTCATTCCTTCTCATTGAGGATGACGCTAAGCACGGTTGGTTCTGGGAACGAACCAACTGCTGCCTCTTCGACCGGATCCCCGGGCACGCCAGGTGCGCCGACTGCAGCCTGACGCCTTTCCCTGAACGTCGGTCAGCCTACGCTCGCAGTCTCAAAGGTTGAGTATCCCCTCAGCACGGACGCTCTACTCAATGTCGATGGCGGTGTGCTGCATTGGAACAGCGACTACTCCACTGCTTTTCCCCATGGAGTTCCCCACGGACGCGCCGACACTGGCGAACCGCCAAAATGCCTGCATGGACTGCGAGCTCAGACATCGCGAAAGAGGGCTGTCGCTTCCGCGCTGCAGCACGAATCGCGCACGACGGCTAGTTCCGAGGAAAATGAAGAGAGCAAATATAGGGGCGAACTCTGGGTATTTCCGTCATTCCTCCCTTGTCACAGGTCTGAGACAGCGAGGGCTTGACCGGCGATTCGGAAGTGGCCAACCGCGGCGCCTACCAGCCTTCCAAGCTGATCATGCCGGTTCGATCCCGGTCGGCCGCTCCCGGCAATTCAGTCCTTCCGTGAGGTCATCGCAGCATTTCGACCGACATTCCGAGCGCGCCCGCGACGGCTCAGGACTCCGATTACGGTCCAATTGCGCAATTGCATTCCAATTGTGCACGTTGGCCACACGGCGGATCGTTCTTCATGTTTGAATTCTTGGGCGACACAATCCGCCATTCAACTGGTCCGCACACATACCGACGCAACGGTCGCGAGACCCGTCTTGTCGGCATCGTGCAGGCCAGGGATACCGCTTTGAGTCCACCCTAATTGCCCCTGGCCAGAGATTGCGACGGCCGCGATCCCCGTCGCTTGCGGATGTCTTGATCGGTAGTTGCTCGACCCAAAGCAAGAGAGGAAATTGTGAAGGAAGCGTTCGATTTCGTCGCGGGGTATGGTCATGAGATGTCACCCGATCAGGCCCGCGACGACGTCAAGGCAGCGACGGCCGCGGCTGAGCAGAAGATGCACCCACAAACGGTTCCTGTAAATGTCTACGGAGCCCCCGAGGCTCTCGTTGTCATTGCACCGTTTCCCGCCGTAAAGCCAGACGACGTGACCATCGAATTGCGCCCGGGTGTCCTTCGGATCACAGCTCGCCTGCGGAGTGCAGGACCCCGGGAAGACCTCCCTTGGGCTGCCAATGGCTGGGGGGCATTCGAGAGAGCGGCCAATCTGGCAGCCGATCGCCCGATAAGGCCTGTGCCAGCGTCCGCCCGACTGAGCCCGATGCCCGACGGCATGGTGTTCCGGTACATCTGAGCAGGCCCTTCGTCACCTACCATGGCGCGGTGCAGACGGAGGTGCAGGAGCCCGTAACCCTGGCCGAACCTGATGCCGACCGAGGGCCGGCGGCAGACCAGGCCCTTCAGCCCGCCTCCGGTGTGGTCGCCCTCCGGAGGCGCTGGGCCGGGATATCGATCCCGTTCTGGATCGCCACGTCACGGATCGCGTTGGGCCTCATCTTCGCCCATCTGGTGATCGTGCTTTTCCCCCAGTCCCGCCAGCATTTTCCCGGGGGGACCCTGAACAACGGCACCTGGGTCGGTGCCTTCGATCGCTGGGACAGTGCCTACTACGTGGACATTGCGCAGCATGGCTACTCGGTGCACGCCGCCGGGCAGACCGCCTTCTTCCCCGGATACCCACTCATGGTCACCCTCGCCCACGGCTTGTCACTCGGGCTGTTGCCCTACCTCCAATCTGCCACCTTGGTGGCATGGTCGGCTTTCACTGCGGCAGCGGTGTTGCTCTACCGGTTGGCGACCAAGCTCTTCGGCCCACGGGTCGGCCTCCTGGCCACTTTGCTCTTTTGTTGGTTCCCTGCCTCCCTCTTCCTGATGTCGCCCTATTCCGAGTCACTCTTCGCGCTCGAAATTGTTGCGGTGCTCACCCTTCTTGAGCGCAAGCAGTTCCTTGCTGCAGCGTTGGTGGCTGGCTTCGCTTCGGCGACGTCTCCAGAGTCCATCGCATTGACACTGGCCCTCATGGTTGCCGTTGCCCTGGCCGGCAAGGGTGTTCGCTGGGTGGTGGGCTGCGGGGCCATCAGCGGGATCGGCGTGTTCGCCTACATGATGTACCTGTGGGCGCGCTTCGGTCAGCCCTTCGAATTCGTCACTGTGCAGAAGTTCTGGAAGCGCTCTGAGCACTTTCCCTTCGTAGGCCTCTACCGGAACGTGCTCGCGCTGCGCCATTATCTGGTCGGTCCCGGACCACCTCTGGGTGGGACGTCACCGACGTTCACCAACATCAGATGGGTCTGGCTGTGGGACGACGGAGCCCTCGTCCTCGGCACCATTCTCCTGATCTCCCTCGTGTACGGGTGCGTTGCCCGATGGCGGCCATCCGGGGAGCCCGCCATCACCACAGGAATCGAGACTGGCCCCATTCCGGTTTCGTTCGCCGTGGTGACCTTCGTCATTGTGCTGCTGGCTGCCTGCACGACCATCTCCCCCTACGCGCTCGCCTCCTACGCATCGAGCGAGGGTGAAGCGAGGTTCATCAGCGTCGCCGTTCCCCTCTATATCGGCGCAGCACTGCTGGTTCGGCGATCGGCGGCCCTGATTTCATTGTTCCTGGGGGGAAGTATCATCCTCGCCCTTCTCTTCCAGGCCATGTACAACCTTGGCCTCTGGGTGACGTGACGAGACTTCGGTCCGCCGGGTTCTCAACCCGATGGTGGCTTCTCCCGGCGCGGCGAGATCACAGGGCAGCCAGGACCTCTTCCACGGAGCTCACGTTGAGTCCCGGTCCGGGTTCCACGGCCAGCCAGGTCACGACGCCGTCCTCAACGATGGCCGCGTAGCGCTGGGAGCGAGAGCCCAATCCGAAGCCGCTGCCGTCCATGGTCAGTCCGACTGCCTCGGTGAACGCACCGTTCCCGTCGGCCAGCATCACGATGGACTGGCCCACATTCTGGTCGTTCCCCCAGGCACTCATCACGAAGGGATCGTTGACCGAGACACAGACGATCCGGTCGACGCCCTTCTGTTTGAGCTCTTCGGCTCGCAAGACGAATCCGGGGAGGTGGTGGTCCGAGCAGGTAGGGGTGAAGGCCCCCGGTACGCCGAAGAGGACCACCTTGCCCGAGCCGAGGACCTCGCTCGAAGAGGTCACCTCGGGCCCGTTCTCGCCGAACGTGAAGACCTTCACGTCGGGTATCCGGTCACCGGTTGCGATTGCCATCAGCCTCCTCTTCCGTGCGAACTTACGACGCCAGAATGGCACATCACACGGTGCCGCCCACAACCGAGCAGGGAGTTGTAACCTGCCGGCGGAGCCATGCTCAGTGGATTCTTCGTGATCGGGAACCGGACCCATGGGGGGTTGCAATGACGCACGCCATCGATCGTCGATCATTCCTGGCCGGGGCCGTTGCCCTGGGTGCCGGTGCCACCCTCCTGGGGTCCGGGGCCGAGTGGGCCGGTGCCTCGCTCACCAATGGCTCAGGCAGGAATGGGATCTCCACGGCGAAGCCCAAGCGGGGTGGGTCGATCGTCTTCGGCATCGACACCGAAGAGGGTGGTTTCGATCCGACGACTGCGAGGTGGGACGAGGGAGGGTACCTCTACGCGAGGTGCGTCTTCGACCCCCTGGCCATCATCAACAGTGCCGGCGTGGTCGAACCGTTCCTGGCCCAGTCCATCACGGCGAACCACGACTACACCGCATGGACCATCACTCTGCGTCCGGGGATCGTGTTCCACGACGGCACTCCCCTGAACGCTGCAGCTCTCCTCTTGAACACCCAGAAGCAGGCGTCCTCAATCCTGACAGGGCCTGCGTTGTCCGCCATGGTCGCCGATGTCGTCATCACCGGCCCCCTCTCCGTGCGCGTCGATATGAAGGCACCTTGGGCTCCCTTTCCCTATTACCTGGCCGATCAACAGATTGGTTACATCGCGGCGCCCTCCATGCTGAACAACCCCAACGGCACCAGCCATCCGGTGGGCACGGGACCGTTCGTCTTCGGGGAGTGGATCCCCAACGTGCACTTCACGGCCACCGCCAATCCGCACTACTGGCGCAGCGGGCTCCCCTACTTGAGCAAGATCACATTCAAACCGATCATCGACCCCAATGCCCGGGTGAATGCGCTCGAAACGGGAACTGTTGACATCATCCACACGAGTTCCCCCACTGCCCTACTTCAGTTCCGGGGCAATAAGAAGTGGTCGTACTACGACAACAGTGGAGCGATCCTCGGGCAGCCCACGGTGAACTGCCTGATGCTCAACACCGGATCTGCTCCATTCAATAATCACACCTTGCGCGTGGCCATGGCCAAGGCGTCCAACTCCGCCCAGTACTCCAAGGTCATCGACAAGGGCATCAACGCACCCATGAACGGCCTCTTCCTGCCGGGAAGCCGGTACTTCACCAAGACCGCATACCCGTCCTATGACCCGAAGGGCGCGGCAAAGTTGGTCAAGCAGATTGAGAGCGCAACGGGAAAGCCCGTCTCGTTCTCACTCAATGCGACGGGCAACTCCGACGTGGCGAGGGCGGCACAATTCGTCCAACAGAAGTTCACCTCGGTCGGCATGAAGGTGTCCATCAACACCTTGGCCCAGTCGACGCTCATCAATGAAGCGCTGGCCGGGACTTATCAGGCCACCACCTGGCGGCAGTTCGGTGCGGTCGATCCTGATCTCAACTACGTGTGGTGGAGTTCCAAGAACACGAAGCCTCCGCTCGCTCTCAACATGGCACGCAACTCCGATCCCCGGATTGAGGCGGCAATGACTCTCGGTCGGTCCACCACTGATCCGGCCATCCGCGTCAAGGCGTACCAGCAGGTCAATCAGTACCTGGGCCAGGACATTCCCTACATCTATGCCGACCGCGACACGTGGGCCGTGATTGCGAACTCCAAGGTGCAGAACTTCGCCAACCCCCTGACCGTGACCGGGTCCAAGGCCATTGCCTTCGACGAGGGAGTGCTCTGGCCGGCCCAGATCTGGGTGTCGTAACTCCCCCGCTATCGCATTTCGACGTCGTCGAGGTACTCATCGCGCCAGTGCGTGTAGAGCTCCTCCGGCAGGCGCAGGCAGTAGGTCGGCCTGAGCGCCTCCACGAAGCCCCGCTCGTGGCTCACGGCGATGATCGTCCCAGGCCAGGTTCCCAGCATGGTCCCGACGGCGGCGATGGAGGATGGATCGAGATTGTTGGTCGGTTCGTCCAAGAGGAGGAAGTTCGACTGGCCCGCTGACAGCAGGGCCAGGCCCAGCTTGGCCCGCTCCCCACCCGAGAGCGAGTCCGGCATCTGATCGGCGGCCTTGGACGGCAAACCGAACGATCCGAGGAGGGCTCGACGTTCCTTCTCGGTGGTCAATATGGAATCGCTCACATTGCCGATCGCCGTCAGCGCGCCATCGATCTGTTCGTGCTCCTGTGCGAAGTAACCGACTGCGACATTGGCGCCGTATTCCACCACGCCATTTGTGGCTTCCTGCGCTCCCGCAAGGCACCGCAGCAGGCTGGACTTGCCCGCTCCGTTACGGCCGATGACCACAACGTGATCACCCCGGGCCACATGAAAGGTGACGTTGGACAGCACTTCGTTGTGTCCGTAACGCACGGCCAACTTGCTCACCTCCAACGGAATGCCGCCCGAGCGAGGAGGGGTGGGCAGGCGGAACTTGCTCGCTCGCTCCCGCTTGTCGACATGGGTCCGCTGCCCCTCAATGCGCTCTACCCGCTTGTCGAGCGACTTGGCGATCTTCGCCCGTTTCGCCGTGCTGCCCCGCATGGAGTCGGCCAGCGTCGACAGGCGGATGATCTCCCGCTGTTCCAGGGTCGATGCCCGCTCACGCTGCGACTGATCGGCCTCGTGCTGGGCCTCGAACTTCGAGTAATTGCCCTTCCACTCGGTCAAACGCTGATTCGAAATGTGCAGCACCTTGGAGATCGACTGGTCCAGGAGTTTGAGGTCGTGGCTGACCACCAGGAGCGCCCCCGGGAATTGTTCGAGCTCACCCAGCAACCAACGTTTGGCCGAGCGGTCGAGGTGGTTGGTCGGCTCGTCAAGGATCATCAACTCCGGTTCCTGAAACAGGACCCGCATCAGGTCGACCCGCCGCCGCTGGCCTCCGGAGAGCGACTCAATTTCCTCCAAGAGAAGCTCCTGCCGCAAGCCGAGGCCGTCGGCCAAACGCGCCATGACCGATTCAGCCTCGTAGCCACCATTGGTCTGGAACTTCTCCTGCAGGTCGGTGAAGAGCTCAATGTGCTCCTCCGAGGGATCATCGGCCATCGCCTTGCGGGCCGAACCGAGCGCATCATCGAGCACGTCGAGTCCGCGGGCCGAGAGGATGTGGGAGAAGCCGGTGGGCTCCAGGCCGAGGCCGCCAAGGACCGGGGCCTGGGGAAGAAAGCCGAAAGATCCGAGGAGCCGCACGTTTCCCCGATGACGGAGCTGGGGTGTGGGCTCCCCCACGATGACCGAAATGAATGAAGATTTTCCGGTTCCGTTCCGGCCAACCAGCCCCACCTTCTCGCCGGTTCCCACCACGAATGAAGCGTCGGATACCAGTGTCCGATCGCCGATTTCAATGGTGAGTGACGAGCCAACGATCACGCCACAGTGTACGAGCCGGCATGGGGCCTGGTTACACTCCGCAAATGCCGACGCTGGAACGCAAGTGGTGGACCCTGATCGCCGTGTGCACGGCGATCTTCATGCTGCTCCTCGATATCACCGTGGTGAACGTGGCGCTGCCCGACATCCAGCGGTCGCTTCACTCGAGTTTCGCCGACCTGCAATGGGTCGTCGACGCCTATTCGCTGACCCTTGCCGCCTTCCTCCTCACGGCGGGGGTGGTGGGTGACATTTACGGCCGCCGCGAGGTCTTCGCAGTCGGCCTGGGAGTGTTCTCCGCCGCCTCGTTGGTCTGTGGACTTTCGACATCATCCCTCATGTTGAACCTCTCCCGGGCCGTGCAAGGTGTCGGTGGTGCCATCATGTTCGCCACCTCTCTGGCTCTGATCGCTCAGGCATTCCAAGGGAGGGACCGCGGGACGGCCTTCGGGATCTTCGGTGCGGTGACCGGCGGAGCGGTCGCCATCGGCCCCCTGGTGGGCGGTGCCATCACCAGCGCCTTCGGGTGGCGGTGGATCTTCTTTGTCAACGTGCCCATCGGGATCGTCGCCATAATCGTCACCTTCACCCGGATCGCCGAGTCGAGGGACACGAGCACGCGGCGCATCGACTGGCTGGGCTTCGTGTCATTCTCGTTGAGCCTGTTCCTGCTCGTCTTCGCGCTCGTTCGGGGCAACGACGAGGGTTGGTCGAGTACGACCATCATGAGCCTGTTGGCATCCGCGACCGTGCTCATGTTGATCTTCTACGTCAATGAGAGATGGAGCAAGGACCCCATGCTCGATCTGGGCCTCTTCAGGATCCCGGCGTTCGCCGGGGTCTCGCTTGTCGCGTTCAGCCTCTCCGCTTCCATTTTCGCCATGTTCCTGTATCTCACCCTGTTCATCCAGGACGACCTGGGCTTCAATCCCCTTTCGGCCGGTGTGCGCTTTCTCCCTTTGACCCTCCTGGCTTTCTTCGTGGCCCCCTTCGCCGGCCGGTTGACGGTGCGCATCCACTCGCGCTACCTCCTCGGTACGGGGATGCTCCTGGTCACTGTCGGGCTATTGCTGATGAGCCGCACGCATCCGACCTCAACCTGGACCGTTTTCCTGCCCGGCTTCATCATCGCGGGCGCGGGAATCGGGATGGTCAACCCCGTCCTGGCCTCCGGTTCCATCTCGGTCGTCCAACCCCAGCGCAGCGGCATGGCGTCAGGCACGAACAACACCTTTCGTCAGGTCGGTATCGCCACCGGTATCGCCGTGCTGGGAGCCATCTTCCAGAGCCAGATCGTCACCAAGACGTCAGCCGTGCTCAACGAGACCGCAGTGGGACGTCTCGTACTGCACCGCGGGGGTGCGCAATTGAATGCCGCCATGGCGGCCGGCGAGTTGCACCAAGTGGCCTCGAAGATCCCCATTGCCGCCGCCCGCTCCGCCCTGTCCAACGCATATCACATCGGCTTCTCGTCCACTTTGAATCACCTGATGGTGATTGGGGCCATTGTGGCCCTCGTCGGTTCAGTGGGAGGTTACGCACTGGTCCGGCAACGTGATTTCGTCGCCCCGACCGGAGGGGGTGGTGGCGGTCATGCTTGAGCCGTTCACCCTGCAAGGAGCCTCCGTCCGACTCGAACCCCTGTCCGAAGCCCACATACCTGAGCTGGTGGCCGCGGCATCCGAAGACCGCAGCAACTACCAGTGGACCTACACGCCGGATGGATTCGGGCAGATGACCGACTACGTGATCGACGCGCTGGGCAAGGTGGATGCGGGTGCCCATGTGGCGTTTGCCACCATCCACCGCGATCCGAACGGCGCGGAACGGGTGGTCGGCGCGACTCGTTTCTGTGAACTCTGTTACTGGCAATGGCCACCAGGCGCCACCCACCAGCGTCACGGCATCCCCGACGTCGTGGACATTGGGTTCACGTGGTTGGCCGGGTCGGTCCAGCGCTCAGCTGTCAATACCGAAGCCAAATTGCTGATGCTGGGCCATGCCTTCGAGGAGTGGCAGGTCCACCGGGTCGCCCTGCAGACCGATGTCCGCAATGCCCGGTCCTGGGCCGCCATCGAACGCATCGGTGGTCAACTCGACGGAATCATGCGAGCCGATCGCCCGGGTTCGGATGACACGGTGCGCACCTCGGCCCGGTTCTCCATCCTGGCGTCCGAATGGCCCGAGGTGAAGGCGCGACTTGCGAACCGTTTGGAACGGGGCTCGGGTGACCGATGACACCCGGTCAGGCCGGTGCCAGCGATGCCGTGATCAGGCGCCGGTGTAGGTCCCGGACCGCTGCTTCCGCCTCGTCCTTGGGGCGAACGGCTGCCACTGCCTTCCCGGTGCGGTGGATCGTCCAGGCGAGCTGGTCGGCGCGCTCCACCGAGTGGTGGAAGATCACCACGAAGGCCTCTATCACGGTCTGGAAGGTGGTGACGTCGTCGTTCCACACGATCACGGCCCACAGATCCTCGGTGTCGAAGAATGCGTCGACGTCCGCGTCTTCGAGAATGGGGAGGGCAATCGTCGATGGTTGCGCAAACGTGACGTTCATAGGGGTCGGTGGGCGGAAATTCGGCCCATCGCAGTGTAGTACCGCGCACTAGGTTGCACCCATGCGAGCAACCGTCCTGCAGGGTCCCGGAGACGTGCGATTGGAGGATGTCCCCGACCCGGTCCTCCCCGGCCCGCACGGGTTGATCGTCACCGTGGACAAGACCGCCATCTGCGGATCGGACCTGCACCTTTACCATGATGCACCTACGGGTGCCGGTATCCGCCTGGGACACGAGGTCATCGGTACGGTGGCCGAGGTGGGGGCGACGGTCCGCTCCGCCAAGCCAGGCGACCGGGTCCTCGTCTCCGGGGTCGTGGGGTGCGGCACCTGCGCTCCCTGCCTGGCGGGTGAGCCCAATGTCTGCCGGGCGGGCCTATCCGCCGCCTTCGGGACCATGGCCGACCTGCCCGGCGGCCAGGCCGAGGCCATGGCGGTCCCTTTCGCCGATGCCTTCGTCCTACCGGTGCCCGACGGACTGACCGACGAAGAGGCGGTCCTCCTGACCGACATCCTCCCCACCGGGTACGTCGGGGCGAGCCGGGCCGGCATCCGGCCCGGCTCGACGGTCGCCGTGATCGGCCTGGGGCCGGTCGGCATCATGGCACTGCAGTGCGCCAAGCTGTTCGGACCAGCCCGGATCCTCGCCGTCGACAAGGTCCCCGAACGGCTGGCGCGGGCCGAGCGCCTGGGAGCTGAGCCCATTGACGCGGGGATTGCCCCCGCGTCGGAGCAGGTCCTCGAAACCACGTCGGGGTGGGGTGCCGAGTCGGTGATTGAGGCCGTCGGTGCCGACAGCACGGTCCTTGACGCGCTGTCTTGCGCGGCGAGCGGCGGCACGGTCTCGGTGGTCGGGGTCAACCTCGCCATGGCCCTTCCCTTCCCCATGGGACTGGTATTCCTGAAGAGCCTCACCGTACGGGCAGTGTTCGCACCGGTGCCCGGGACCTGGCCCGCTCTCGTCCCGCTCCTCCAAGCTGGGAAGTTCTCCCTGACTGACACGTTCACCCATCACATGGGGCTCAGCCAGGTAGCTGCGGCGTATCAGCTGTTCGACTCCCGGGCTGATGGCGTCTTGAAGGTCTTGCTCGATCCGAACGCCTGAGTTCCCTCAGGGTCATCCGGCGTTCGGTTGCGCACCGCCGGCCATTCGGTCACACCCAGATGGGGGCGCGAGATGAACCATGGCGCCGGAGGAGGGACGATCAACCGGGTCAGGCCATCGACAATCGGCTCGTAGTTGACCCTCCACCCCTGGAAGTGGCGCCATGAATCCTCAAGATCACGCTCCAGGGGAAAGTTGATCGATGCGAGCCTCCGGAAACCTTCCTCGAATTCCTCCCGGGTCAGCCTGGTCCCCGATGTGGGCAGCGGGTCCGCCACATACGGCATGTTCAGCGCCCCGGCCATGGATCGCAGGCAGCTCGAACCCATGGAAAGGCAGAGCCGGGCCTGGTGGGGTGTCTGCTCGGGGCTCACTGCGTGGTAGAGCGCGGCCGAGTCCATCATGGCAACCAGCCCCAAGAGCCAGCTGCGCGACGAGACCGGGGAACGGAACCACATGAGCGCGGGATAGTTGGCATGACTCTCCGAAACGGCCGCCGCCCAACGCTCCCAATCGGCATACAGGGGGGGGAGCTCATCCATGGTCTCCAGCATGTGGTGGCGGGCCAGGATCTCGGGACCCCAGGCCGGTGTGCCCGAGCGGGTGGCCAGGAGCGTCACTTCGGTCTCACGAGTGGCAAAGGCGTTGTAGAGAGCAGGCAGATAGGCGATCTCCAACGCCACCACCAGCAGGCCGGCGCCGGCCGCGATGATCTCAAGCGCCTTGGAGCCCCCGTCATTGGTGGAGACAATGCCGAGCGTGAAAACCGAGGAACCCGCAATGGCCATGGCCGTCCCGAAGCTCTGGCCGCTGGTCCACCAGATGATCAGCCCGAAGCCCACGACGAGGCGACCGATCCACATGACGAACAACACCACCATGGCCGCCGGTCCGACGAACGACATGACCCGGTCTCGCATTTCGTAGTTGGGGAGATGGGGGGAGAGGCGGCGCACCGATCCGCCCAGCACGCGGGCCACGCTGCGAATGCCACGCGAGGAAGTGACCCGCGGGACGACCAGGGCGGTGAACACGCTCCAACCCGTGCTGGCAACGATGGCCACACCGACAACAAGAGAGGCCAGGCGGACGATCGGCTCCACCTCGTCATCCTGCCAGATCGGTGCGCGTGGTCAGACCGGGACGGCCTCTTCGCCGACCAGTCGGGAGAATTCCTCGCGCACCCGGACCTCGTGTTCCTCGAAGTCACGTTGGGCTGCTGCCGGGTTCCATCGGCCCTTGGTCAGCCATATGAGGGGAAGGAAGACGACCATCCCGGCCAGATCGACAAAGAACCAGCGCTGCCACTGACGAGGGGCTTTGGTGGAGGCATTCTGGAGATCGTTCAGCGCAGTCTGATGAGCCTGAATGAAGGTCAGCTGGTCGGAGTACTTGGCCGCGATCGTCTGGAGCACAGCCGCGTTCTTCACCAATTCACTCGTGATCGACTTTCCGTAGGCATCCACCGCCCCAGCCAGGTTGTGCAAGGTGGGAGCCTTCGCCAGAGTGTCCGCCGGACCCGGGTTCTTCGCCAGTGCGGTCAGGAGCTGCTGATGGGATTTTGCGAACGCAATGATGTCGGCATGCTCGGCCGCGAAGTTCTCGATGGACTGGCCGTGAATGACCGTGCCGGCCACCGGCAGATTGTCGACGATCGGGTTCACGCTGTTGATGATCATGGGGAGGAAGATGAACGACAATCCGACGACGAGCCGGAGGATCCAGCCCCATAGCGCCAGGCCGGTCGCCACCAAGGCGGGATTCTTCTCCTCGACGCTCTCGGTGTACCCGGCCATCCATGGTGCAAAGACGAGTGAGAGGCCGACGGCCAGGAGCGAGGCCTCGAAGGCCAATGTGTAGTAGCTCGTATGGGCGTGAGTCGCATCGCCGAGGAACACGACCAGCATGACCATGGAAACACCGACGCCGAGCAACATGAACGGCTTGCGTACTTTGAGCGCATCGGAAAGAAGGCCGACGGCAATGAGAGCCAAAATGTCCGCTCCCCAGAACCAGGTGTTCAGCCCGTTGGCCTGGGTGACGGAGAAATTGGTGCCATCGGGGTTCTTGAAGATCACCGGGTAGTAGATGGTGAAGAGGCTGGCCGCGGCGTAGTAGACGAGCAGGAAAGTGGCGATGCCAATGGAGGAACCGACCAGGTCCCATTGGAGGATCTGTCGCCATGGCCGCTCGGTCGCCGCGACAAGTTCCCGGTCGGACAAGCCACGAGCCCGCGCTTCAACGAGTGCCTGGTCGCGGGCCGACACCATGAGCTGATCCCGGATCTGCGGTGACAGGTCCTTCAACCCCGCAAAGGAGATCAGAAACACGATGAGGGCTGCGCCACCCGAAATCACGAACTGGCTCTTCCAGTGCGTCTGGCCGAAGTGGTTCAACGTGTGCAGGGCCACCAGGGAGGTGATGAGGCTGCCGGCGACAGGCCCAATCGTCCAAAAGCCCATGGCAGACGCCCGGCCCAGCTGAGGGCTGAAGTCGCGCACCAGTGCCGGGGTGGCCACCAGAATGGCGCCCTCGACGATCCCGATCAGTGAGGTGACGACGCCATACGACCATTGGCTGTTCGTCAACGGGATGGCCACGGCCGTGAGAAGGCCCACGATGAGAAGGCCGTAAATGACCACGTTCGTCCGCCCCAAGCGGTCGGTCTGGCTGGCAGGTAGGGATGCGAAGGCGCCCAGGAGGTTCGACACCACAATGATGCCGATGTAGAAGGCGAAGCTCATGTGGAAACCGGCCAGGATGTTCGGCGTCACCCCTGTCTGCGTGTAGTACACGTAGTACAGGACCACGGTGGCAAGGATGGCCAGGCCCAGGTACCCGACTCGCCGGACACCCCTGGGGTATTCGTCGATCGTGTGGTCGAAGAACAGCCGGCCCAATCGGCTCTGCACCTTCGGCTGCCCAGCCGCTGTCACACCTGCGGATGCCCCCGGACACATGTCAAACCTCCGATGGTCGTCTCTTGGTGGTCGAGTACTCCACTCAGCCGACGAACCTATCGCGCCTGACATCGTTCAAGGTGGCCCATCGTTCGGATGGCCTTCCGCTTGACACCAAGGTCACCGGCACATCGACCTCCCGTGAGCGCAGGAGCTCGGCCAATCCCTTGGCTTGCGCGTCCAATCGTAGATTCGACGCCACACCCCATCCGAGGATCCCGTGCACGACGAAGTTCACGGCCCGCAGGTTCGGGAGCGCGTAGCGGCTGACGGTGAAGGGCTGGACCTCAGGCAGGAGCTCAATCAGGAGCTCCGTGTCCAGGTTGGCCGCCATCCAACGGGCAACCTCCTCGGTCTCCGCCCAAACCCCGATGTTGGCATTGCCCCCCTTGTCACCGGAGCGGGCACCCACCAGCACCCACAGGGGCACGCGCACCGTCTCCCCCGGCGCGCCCGGTGGTGGAGGAGCCGGTACCTCTTGCTCCGGTTCGCCCTCCGGAGTTCGGCTCTTGGTCATCCGCAATGAGTTCGGGACCGCCATCCCATCACATTCGATTCGCGGCGTCACCTCTTTGACCGCAATGCTGGTCGGCCAGTACCGGGCCACTCCCTGCGCCGCCGAGGGTGCCGTCGTGAAGAATGTGCCCGGATAGCTGGCCAGGCTGGTCTCGACGACGGCACCCGAGAAGGCACGACCTACCGCCTGCTCGTCGTCGTCCCGCACGCTCAACCTCAAGTAGGCCACACCGTGACCGTTCAGGTCACCGGTCAATTCCTCCGCCGTCTCCTCGAATGAGGAACGCCCGCCGGGAATGCCGGCCCACACGGCCGCGGACGCTCGCCGGGCCTTGGCGGCTACCTGGGCTCCGGTGAGCGCCAACGTCATCGCATTGCGCCAGCCGGCATGGAGGTTGGCTGTGACCTTCAAGGTGGGCGGAGGAGACTCACCTCGGACCACCGCGATCCGCACCCGGTCGGGGCCTTCCTGGTCCAGTGCGATCGAATCGAACCGGGCCACGGCATCCGGGCTCAGGTAGCGGGGTCCCCCGATTTCGTAGAGCAACTGCGCCGTGACGGTGCCCACGGAGACGGCGCCCCCGGTCCCCGGATGTTTGGTGATGATGGACGAACCGTCCGGATGCAGCTCCGCAATGGGGAAGCCGATCCGGCTCGGATTGGGGATCTCCTCAAAGAACGCATAGTTGCCGCCACAGCACTGTGCGCCGCACTCAATGACGTGCCCCGCCACTACGGCCCCGGCAATGGCGTCGTAATCGTCATCACCCCACCCGAACGCATGGAGCGCCGGGCCGACGACGACCGACGCATCCGTGACCCGGCCCGTCACGACTACCTGCGCACCGGCTGCCAGGGCATCGGCAATTGGGCGTGCCCCCATATACGCATTGGCCGTCACCAGCCGAGCGTCGGGAGGCAAGGCCTCACCGGTGTCGAGATTGACAAACGGAACTCCCGAAGCCCTGAGCTCGGGCACCCGTTGGGTGATGTCATCTCCCGACACCGATGCCACCTTCACCGACAGGCCCTGGCGCCGGGCCAATTCGGTGACGGCGGCCGCCAGCCCTTCGGGGTTGAGGCCCCCGGCATTGGAGACGACGGTGATGCCCCGCTCCACACAGATGGGGAGCACCTCTTCAAGCTGACGGAGGAACGTGCGGGCGTATCCCCCTCCGCTGGCGCGGGTCTTGTGGAGTATGTACATCGTGAGCTCAGCCAGCCAATCGCCTGTGAGCACGTCGATCGGTCCGCCCTCTACCATCTCCACCGCGGCGGTCATCCGGTCGCCGAAGAAGCCGCTGCAGTTGGCCACCCGGAGCACTCCGGATGGCCGAGACCCTCCCGTCATGTCGGCTCAATCGACACCAGCAGGTCGCCCACGTCGACCTGCTGGCCGGGTGCACAGAGGACCTGACTGACCTTTCCGGTTCCACCGGCGCGCAGGGTGTGCTCCATCTTCATCGCCTCAAGAACAACCAGGCCGTCACCGCCGGTCACGGTGTCCCCCACGGCCACGAGCACCATGGTGACCGCCCCGGGTAGGGGTGCCCGGCACTCGCCCCCCGCACCGTCCTCCTCGTCAGGGTCATCTTCGCTTCGCAGGGCAAATGTCGATTGCCCTTCCGGTCCGTTGACGAAGGCCCAATGGGGGGAGAGCCGAACCCTGTACCGTCGCCGCAGGCCCGAGGCAGTGAGATCCACCACGCCTCCGCCGGTCACCGCGGTGCCCACCTCATACCACTCGCCGTCCTGCACAACGCTGGCCGGAACATCGGTTCGGCTGACCTGCACCTCCAGAACGCCCGACGGGTCGATCAGATGGTCGCGATGCAGCGCCGTGCCGACGTTGCGCCATCCTGCGGCCGGCACCGGGATCAAGCTCTGAGCTGCTCGGACCTCAAGGAGGGAGAAGGCAACAGCAGCGGCATGACGGTGGCGCACCGCATCGGAGAGCACCGAATTTCGAAGATCGGCACGCTCGGCGAGGTAGTTGACACCGACCTCGCCTTGTCGGAAGTCCTCGTCGGCGAGCACGGCGTCGAGCATCTCCCGGTTGGTCTCAAGTCCGTCCAGCTCCAGCGACCGCAAGGCCCGGCCAAGTTTGGCAATGGCCATTGGCCGAGATTCTCCGTGGGCCATTGCCTTGGCCACCAACGAGTCGTAGGCCGGGCTGACCGTGCCACCCGACTCAATGGCGCGATCAACTCGTATCCCTGTTCCCTCCGGCCATCGCACGTGGACCGCCGTCCCCGGTGTGGGCTGGAAGTCGTCCCGCGGTCGCTCCGCGCAGATTCGAGCTTCAACGGCATGGCCGGAGGTCACTATCTCGTCCTGGGTGAACCCGAGCGGCCGGCCCGAAGCCACCCAAAGTTGCAAGTCCACCAGGTCGAGGCCGGTGACCAACTCGGTGACGCCATGCTCAACCTGAAGGCGCGTGTTCATCTCCAAGAAGTAGAAGCTGTCCCCGTCAACCAGGTACTCCACGGTGCCGACTCCCTGATAGCCGACAGACCGCGCGGCCAGAACCGCTGCAGTCCACATGCGTGACCGGGTCTCCGGGTCGACCAGGACGGCCGGAGCCTCCTCAATGACCTTCTGGTGGCGGCGCTGGACCGAGCACTCGCGATCGAAGAGGTGGAGCACCGTTCCCTGAGCGTCGCCTATCACTTGGACTTCGACATGGCGGGGGGACGGGAGGTACTGCTCAAGAAACACCTCGTCGGAGCCGAACGCCGCCCCGGCCTCTCGCCGGGCCGCCGCCACGGCATCACCGAGATGATCGGGTCCGCCCACCAGGCGCATGCCGCGTCCGCCGCCACCGGCCGACGCCTTGACGAGGAGCGGATAACCCAATATGTCTGCCTCTTGCAACATGTGGGCATCGGGGATGTCGGCAGTCAGCACCACGCTCGGGAGGACCGGCACGCCAGCCGCAGCAACCGTCTCCTTGGCCCTGGCCTTGTGACCCATGATCCGCATCGCTTCGGGCGTCGGACCCACCCAGACCAAGCCTGCCCCTGCGCACTCCTCGGCGAGGAACGGGCTCTCCGAAAGGAACCCGTAACCGGGGTGGAGCGCGACCGCACCGGCCGCCTTCGCGGCTGCGATGAGGGCTGATGGATTGAGGTAGGTCTCAGCTAGGGTCCCTCCGCTCAGGAGGACCGCCACGTCCGCTTCGCCCACATGGGGGCTGGACGCATCGTCGGGCGCATAGACGGCGACGGTGGCCCAGCCGGCGTCATGGGCACCCCGGATGATCCGTCGGGCGATCTCCCCGCGGTTGGCGATGAGGAGACGCGGCGGTG
>Ga0307373_10005441_pt1 | contig 20820 bp, 14 predicted proteins | sample OX2MG_FD_202534 | JGI IMG/M metagenome (GOLD analysis project Ga0307373, IMG submission 202534) | Soil microbial communities from Risofladan, Vaasa, Finland - OX-2 | ecosystem: Environmental > Terrestrial > Soil > Coastal area > Acid sulfate soil | place: Finland: Risofladan, Vaasa | collected...
ATGTTCTGGACCGTTCGAGGAGCCAACGCCATCCTGGCTCTCCGCTGCTGCCATCTGAATGGCGATTTTGAAGACTACTGGGAGCAACGCAGGGCGGCTTAACTTCCACTTCTATGTCGCGCACCCTCTGATGATGGGACCTCGATTTTTTGATCCATTCGGATTGCTTAGAACGCTGAAGTCGCTAGCTGCCTGTGTTCGCCTCGAGGAAAAATCCATCGAGGATCTGAGCGCTGACCATTGGATCGCTCAAGCAATCAACTGCCTTCGCGACGCCGGCGAGTTTGTAGTATAAGTTGTTGGCCCTATCTAGGGCCAACAAGGTGGCTGACGCCAAAGCCTCAGAATCTGCAGGAGGAACCAGCTCTCCTGCCACTCCGGGCACAATTACCTCCGGCACGAATCCCACCCGGGTGGAAACGACAGGTTTGCCCAAGGTCGATGCCTCGAGGACGACAAGTGGCCCGCCTTCGTAGAGTGAGGAGCAGACAAAAATATCCAGAGACGCGAGGAAATTGGAGACGTCTTTGCGAAATCCGCATAATTCAAATTTCCCGGAAAGGTTCAATTTCGCGATGAGGGCTTCCAAGGCCGGACGTTCAGGGCCTTCGCCGGCGACGAGGAATTTGACGTCTGGGCGTACATCAACCACTTTGCGCGCGGCGCGAATCAGGTAATCATAGCCTTTCTGCTTATCGAGGCGGCCAATCGATCCGATGAGAATTTCGCCATGAGGCGCGTTGAGAGAACGCAGTTCTGCGACCGCTTGCGGCTGCGGCCGTGCGACCTGCATAGGGTCGTAACATACCACCACATTTGCAGTAGTGGTTCCCCAGGAGGCCAGTTCCTCTTGCAATGACCGATTCACAGTGACCGCCGTATTTGTCCAAGAAAGCAGCCGGCGCGTGAAGGGATTTTTTCGAACCGGGTTGCGCACATGGGCCACGACAGGAATGCCTGCGCGGCGGGCGGCCCGCAGCACAGGGGCTTGGTAAGGAAATGTATTGTTCACATGCACGAGGTTGTACCGCCCCTCGCGCAGCATGCTCTCGAGCCTGCGAACCAGCGGTCGCGCCCTGAATAGTGACGACCACTCGCGCGCGCTGACCAGTAGGCCACTCTTTCGGGCAACATCCCTCAGCCATTTGCGGCGAGAGGTTGAAGCCTTGGCAGGGTCGCGGTTGGCGACTGGCGGGACCGAGTCATATAGGAAGAGGAGCTTGCGCACGAGATGCGCGAGATTCTCCGATCCCGGAGTCGGATAATAAAAAAGAAGGTCGTGTTCGAACAGTTCAGGTCGCGTGTGTGTCAGATAGAGCTCAAGCGCGCGTAGGGAGCCTCCATAGCTCCCGCCCACTTCCACATGAAGGATTCGCGGGGACATCCGCCTATTCGCCCAGCGAGGATGTGCCCTGGCGAAGCAGCCTCGCCGGGTAAAAATAGGAGATTATGCCCTTGCACTCGGTCCAATTATAACTGGCAAGCAAAAGGAACAATCCGCAGGATGCCAGGAACTCCCCAGCGCGCAGGACCGAATTGAGCGGCGGTGCCAAGAGGCCGGCCAAGGTCAGAAGGACGAGGATCCCCGTGAAGGGGAGATAGGGGTAAAAGACCGACGGCCGCATGGGCGTCTTCCAAAGCACAACGAAAAGCATCAGCACGGAGGCGGCGGACTGGGACAGGCCAAGAACCATCACGACGCCGATGAGCTGCCAGCGATGCCAGAACGGGTAGAACAAGCCGATGAAGGCAACAATCTGGACCGTCTGGATCCAGATCACGTGATGTTGTTCGGAGAAGCTGGTCAACACAGTTCCCAAAATTCCGGTGGCAGCCCGAATGGCACCGAAGAGAACCATCAGCAGCAGAGCGGACCCCAGATCGGTGTAGCCTTTTCCAAAAATGTGCAGCAATCCATGGGAGAAGCAAATAAAAGCCGAGGCGATGACGAAAGTCGCGAGATTGAGAACGCGGATAAACGCGTTCAATGTCGTGCCGGTCGCATCCACATGGCCTCGGGCGAGCAAATTGGTCAACGAGGGAAGAAGCGCTTCGCCAATGTACTTGCCCACAGCACGCTCGAGGTTTGCAAAGGTCATTAGAGCAACGTATTTCCCCAGCAGGCCGAGGCCCCCCGCGTCCAGAATCAAGATGTAGTCCAAGCGGTTCGCAATATTCAGAGCGCTGCCGCCTTCTAGCGCCAGCGTGTACCTCCAGAAGCCGCTTGGCAAGAACCATCGGACAGGACGCTGCTCTTGGGAGAAAATGCCCATCGTCGATAACTGTCGCAAGCCGACGACAATCGCCGCGATAACCAGAACAAAATAAATTCCCCAGATGAGTTCGGTGTAGTAGCTCGCTAGCCACTTTCTCCTGAAGATGAACAACAGGGCATAACAGCAAAAGGTTCCGACGGTCATCAAGCGCAGCAGCATTTGCGCCCAGCGCATCTCCATGAAGCCCTTCAGAGCAGCCGCCACGATGTTGTAAAAGAGACATACAGGCGTCAACGCCAGAATGGCGACCTCGAGCCGGCTAGAGACTCTGTGGCCAAAGACCAGACGAAGAGAGGCGGGCCACACGATTGCAATAAGTATCCAGGGAAGCGACGCTGCGAAAACCACCAGCATGTATGTCACGAGGAAGGAAAGTCGTCGGCGCTTTTCTTGCTCTGGCAGGAATTTGATCACTACGGCGTCGCCGCCCAAATAGACGAGTGTGGTAGCAAAAACGACGTAAAGAGAAAGGAGACCATAGGTTCCGACGACTTCCGGGCCAACGCGCGCCAGCAGGATGGTCGTGCCGTAACTGAAAGGTAGCGCCAGCGCGGAGAGCCAGACCGTCCAGCGCATCCCCGAGATGATGCTGTGGCGCAAAGCGTCGGGAACGCCGACAAATACTTCTTGTTGCATTACGAGTCCGCCCGTCTGCGATATTTTTGTGTCCCTTTTTATTCGAGATAACCAAAATCCTTAAGCCGCTGCACGACTTCGGGGTTCATCTCCTGCCGCTCCGGACCCGCTTGATCTGACCAATACTGCTCGCGAAGCTTTTCCGTTTGCCACTCCCACGACCCAAAGGCCGCCTCCATGCGCCCGCGCAGCTCCGGCAAGGAGACATTTAGATCCTTGGTCTCCCACGGGTCTCCGAGAAGGTCATATAATTCCTGGCGTTTTTCCCCCATTTTCTGAATCAACTTGTATCGGCCGTCGAGGAGGGCCCTCTGCCCACCCCGGCGCTCGGTTTCCGTGACCGCGGTTAGATGATCTTCACGGCGACCCTGGATCCAGGGAACCAGGGAAACCCCATTGATGTCGCTGGTTTGTTTGAGGCCACAGAGGTCCAGCAAGGTTGGCATAATGTCGATGCTGCGAACCTGGGCGCCGATCTGTTTCCGCAAGTTCATTCCATGTCCGCTCAGAATCAGGGGCACCTGCAGCACTTCGTTGTAAATGCACTCTGTATGCTCAATGATTCCGTGCTCCAGAAATGCTTCCCCGTGGTCGCCTGTGACGAGAAGGATCGTATTCTCGAGCAAGCCGAGCTGCTTGAGATCGTCCAGAAAAATTCCCAGTTCGTCGTCCACGCGGCGAATGCAGCCGTCATAAATCCCACGGAGAAATTCGTTCTCCACTGTAGTCAAATGATGGGAACCGTCATTCACTCCAAATCGTGTACTCCCGTCTAGCACGAAATTCGACCTGCGGGTGACAAACAGCCTGTTATATGGCGGCCGATCCGGGTACGGAAAGTGGCAGTCCCAGCAGTGGATGTAACCGAAAAATGGGTTACCCGAGCCACCCAGCACCCAGCGCAACAAGCGCGCAAAGCACGATTTTACGCTTCCCGCATAATTGTCATAAAGATCGAAGCCGCGGCCGAAACCGAAAAACGAATGCGCATAGCAGCCGTCCGTGAATCCTGCGGTCGCGTAGCCTCCGTCCTTGAACTCCTGCGCCATTGTGCGAAAACGGGGATCGAGGATGTTGGCCGACTTTACATCTACGCGGTCCCCCGCCTCTCCCGCGGAATCCGCCTTGTGAACGGATGGATACAGCCCGGTATGAATGGAAGCCAGGGCGGGCTTGGTCCATGTGGCCTGGGTGATCGCTTGGCGAAACTGTACGCCAGAAGATGCCAGTTCGTCCATATGCGGGGCGGTGGGACGGTCGTAGCCATAGCACCCCAGATGACGGGCTGCAAGAGAATCGACGCTGAATAAGACTACGTTTGGACGATCTGCGGAAAACTTCGGCAATGCGGATTTTCTAAGCTGTCTGCGATATTTTTGCCGCTCCATTTCCTCCTGAGCCGATTTAACCCACCACAATTTGCGCCGTAGAACTCTGCGAGCAATGGTCTTGATGCTCATAAATCGTCCGTGGCCGTAAATCCCCAGTAACAACGGCAAGAATCTTCATACCGCTGCGCGCGCATCCCCGGGCAGGCGCCTGTGCACGCGGCTCCATCGAGCTGAACAACGTGCTCACGTGGTGTCATGCTCTCACTGGCCTTCCCTGCATATCGGGAGGAACCGGAACCCCGATGCGATCAAGGACTGTGGCGGATACGTCGAACAGCCGCAGGCCTTCGATTTGCTTGCCATTCCCGTTGCCTGGGGCGTTCAAAATAAAGATTCCGTACTCCGCGTGGTTGGCGTCATCCGGGCCCGTGTCGTTCTCGAACGTGTGCACGGTATTCATGCCTACACTGCCCACTGAACGCCATTCGAGGTTACCGAAATAGACTATGAGATCTGGGGGGACGCCGCGTACGAATCGATAGATCTCCTGCGGCTTGAAAACACGATTGCCTAGCGGATTCCCCTTGTGATCCAACATGGCTTCTAATTTAGTCTTGAGCTCATCTCGGACAGCCTCATAGCGATGCGGCTCGATCGTCCCCAAAGGTTCTCGTCCTTTCACGTTCAGAAAGATTCGCGAATAGTAGCCGCCTTCCCCCCAGGCCACGGTGTTGATCCAATCAATCTCCACCTTGCTGATTGGAGTGGGGCTGTTCACCCGAGATTTGAGAGTCAGGTAGCCTTGATTCTGAAGCCATTCGTTGATGCAAATTCCGCCCTCCATTTTTTTCGCGCCGTGATCGGAAACAATCAAGACGGTGGTGTCCGTACCAAGGCGAGTGAGGAGTTCCGAAATTTTTCCGTCAATATAACGATAGTAATCGCGGATGGCGTTTTCAAATGGATTGCGCGCGGTGTATTTCAGATGATGCGGATCGTGGTACTTCCAGAACGCATGATGGATCCGGTCCGTGCCCATTTCCACCATCATGAAAAAGTCCCACGGCTTCGAAGAGACAAGATACTTGGCCATGGCGAAATGCTGGTCGCTCATCCGGTAGATGTCGTCGAGAACCCTTTGCTTGTCCTCCGAGCGGAAGTCTTGAACGTCCATGCGGTACGGACCAAATTGCATTTCGAGCTCACTTTTCAATTCGGGAGGATAAGTATACGGAGAATCAGCATTGGGGGTCAGAAAGCACCCCACCATGCAGCCATTGACCTTGCTCGGCGGATACGTCCCCGGAACGCCAATCACGATCACGTGTTTGCCAGCCCGACTCAGAATGTCCCAGACTCGCTGTTCTTTCACGGCTGAGGAATTCGCGATCGTCAGCCCATCGTAGGAATAGTCTTTTCTGTTTCGAAAACCGTAAATTCCCAGCTCACCTGGGTCTTTGCCGCACATCATGCAGGACCACGCAGGCACAGTAATCGGTGGCGTCACGCTCTCGAGCTTTCCCCACACGCCGTGGCGCATGAGCCCGCTGAGGCAGGGCAGTTCATCCCGCCACTGTTCAAACACCAACTCTGGAGCAGCGCAATCGAGTCCGATAACTGCTACTTTCTTCGCAACATCCGTCATGAATTCGTATTCCTCCTGCTTGCCTTCACTCGGTGCGATTTTACCAGAGCCCCCGAAGAAGGTCTCTCTCCACAAAAAGTCTCTTCCGTGCGTTCCCAGAGCGGTAGACTTCCTCTTGTACTAACCAATCTCACTATAGCAGCTTGACAGTCGGTCGTCAGCCCATCAAGGCAGTTGCGAATACATGCATCCAATGTGCAACCATGACCTGATACGTTCGGAGGTGACTTCTTGACAGTTTTTCCGTCCGCCGCCATCGATAACGCAGGGGAACTCCGGTAACATAAAGCAACTGACTATGTCGATTCGCATTGCGACCGAACGTGACGCAGAACCATGGCAGACGTTTGTGGAAACTCATCCGCAATGCACCAATTACCACCGCTGGCCGTGGAAGCGCGTCATCGAGGAGGCCTTCGGCTGGCCCTCTTTTTATCTGGTCGCGGAATCGGATGGCCGCACTACCGGGATTTTGCCGCTGGTGTTCCAGAAGAGCGTCCTTTTCGGGAGTCTGTTGTGCTCAATTCCTTTTTTCAGTGAGGCAGGGATTGTCGCCGAAAGCCCTGAAACAGAACGAGCATTACTCGCCGAAGCGATTCGATTGGCTAAGGAATTGAAGACGCAATACTTGGAGCTGCGTCAAGATCGCCCAGTATCCATTGACCTTCCGGTAAAAACAAAGAAAGTCATCTTGCTCTGCGAAGTTTCACGCGAGCCAGAGGAAATCATGCAACGGCTGACCACGAAGATGCGCACGAATGTGCGCAGGGTGCAAAAATCTGGCATGGAGGTGGAATTCGCCGCGAAGGAATTCCTCGATGATTTCTACAGCGTCTTCGCGAAGAAAATGCGCGACCTCGGCACTCCCGTCTACAGCAAGAGATTTTTCGAAGTGATTTTGGAAGTTTTCCCTGGGGAAGCATTCATTTGCCGGTTGCGCCACCAGGGCAAGACGGTTGGCGCCGGTTTCCTGACCGGCTACCGGCAAAGGATCGAAGCGAACTGGAGTGCCTCGCTGCCGCAAGCGGCGTCGCTGCGGCCGAACATGGCGCTCTTCTGGAATCTTTTATGCTTCGCGGGTCGGAAGGGATATAGCGAATTCGATTTCGGGCGTTCTTCTGTCGGGTCGGGAACTTATGCCTTCAAGTTGCAGTGGGGAGCGACGCCTACACAACTTTACTGGAATTATTGGACTCCTTCGGGCGAGACGGCACCCGAATTGGATTCGGATAGCCCGCGCTATCGTGCTGCAATCTGGCTCTGGAAACGACTGCCTTTGGCGGTCACGAATTTGGTTGGACCTTCCATCGCCCGCTGCCTCCCTTGATTCCGTCCCGAGCGATGCAGCCGAGGTGTGATCCGAAAGAACCTCGTTTGCGAAAAGCTGCGAATGTCGAGTCCAGTGCGCTCAAAGCCTTTACTCGCCGCTTCCTGCTTCCTGGGGATCACCGTGTGATACGCAGTTGGGGTTTGATTGCGGAACGTTATTTCGTCGAAACCAGTTTCTCACTCTAGTTGCAAAGCCGAATAACGACCCGGCCGCGCTATCCTCACCGAATCGAAACATACGGTAAGCAAATGTATTCCCGACCAAATCAAAGTATCCCGCCAAATAAAGCAAATCAGCGCCCAAGCCTCTTTTGAAATTATAGAGTCCGTATCCGTAGTTACTTTCTTTCGGAGGATAGGCGGTTCCGGCTCCCAATAGATCGTACGTTGTGCATCCGAATTTCTTGGCCCAGTTAATCGCCGCCCAGTGTAGCGGCTCAATGGCATGCAACTCTCGCCGCTCCCAGTCAAACCCCCCGTGCGTGTAGTAACATGACCCGGAGAAGCGAGCGCAGAAGATCCCGGCAGCCGGGCGTTCACCCTCATATGCAACAAATAGGGAGCCATTCCCACTCTTCGAGAAGGTCTCAATCAATTGGGAAATGTATTGGAAATCGCGAATGCTGAAATTTTGCCGTTCACTTGTTTTCTGCAGCAGCGAATAGAAGTCCTCCCGTAGTTTTATTGCATCCCCACTGAGCACCGGCAAGTTTCTCTTCTCCGCTCGGCGGATGTAACTGCGGAACCGCGGACGCATCTTCCCGAGGATTTCTTCCTTCGATCGCGATATGTCGATGACCATATTAGGCCGGGGAAGATTCCAGCGCGTCCACTGATACGGCAGCGACCGAAAACCGGCCCGACAATGAAGTTCTTTCTTTTCCGTATCGGAATCCAAGAAAAATGGATCCATGCGAAGAAGAATCGCCCGACGCTGCCTGACGAAATCTTTCAGCCAATTTGCGAGTTCCAAAACTTTGTCCGATTCGCCGCTGCTGAAGGCGATACCGCGAGGGGCGTACAGAATTCGGCATCCGGGAGCCGGGAGTTGGCGCTCGAGAACCTGAACAGCCGCGCGAACCGAACCGGCGCTTTTCAACAAAATGCGCCACGGCTTCCATCCTTCAGACGAGCGAACCTCACCCCATTCCCAAGTGTGGTACAGAGTTGCAGGAAGGTTCAAAAGTGAATTGGTCCACTCGGAACGATCGTTAACTACTGAAATATCTGGGGATTCCATTTTATTTTAGTCTCGCTTCTTCTCTGTCTGGTCTCAATCCGCCGGGGGCGACGTTCACTCTCGTCAGACCAATTAACGCTCACCGCCAGGTGTGAAGAAAGCACGCCTGCCACTTCCTGCATACGCTGCTCCCGTGCTTCATTGGCGGATTACGTGCGCCCGGATGCGCAGTGAGCACTTATTCCAGTGCTCATCGTAATCGCTTCTTTTCGGTTGGCAATTCTCTAGAAGCATCCAAGTTTGGTCTGGTTCCTCGATCATGCCGAAGAGCCTGGAGCTGTTCATGCACAGTTTCAAGCGCATTCAAATTTGCCATTCGGACGGGATCGATGAAATCTCCATAATCGCTTGCTTCCCCGCCAGTTAAATACCCCCCGGAATCGTACGCATTCTTCACTACATCTTGCTGCCCGTCATAAGCATTATCCAGATTGGAGACAAGCCCGAAATTGCTTTTTTCCGCTCTCTTGTCGGTCCACGCAAAAATATCGAAATCAACGACAAAATAGCTATCATCCAATGTCCGAAGATGAGTGAGGGAATTCAATTGTGAGGCGTAGGCATGTCCTCGGTCCGCCTGCGTCGGATAGTCACCTGTCGTGCGAGGATATTTCGACCAGGGAGAATCCCGCTGCGAAGTCACGAGCGTGCTGGCAGAGATAGGGTTGTGAAAACTCGAGAATGCGCCAAGGAACGCCTTTGCCAGACCTCCTGCAGGTTGCACATCTCCGTCTGCTGAGGAGACATCGATCAGACTCACGTACTTACCGGCCTCTTGGAACACCTCGGGCCGGGCCCACGCGGAAAGGCCAACCGTCCCGAAAATAATGTGGTGAGGCAACCAATCGTGGATCGCAGAAGATAATTTGGAAAAGTATGTATCCAATTGCAGACGAAAAAAGCCATCCAAATCACCTCGGACAGCGGGCTTCGTGTCCGCTAAATTGCTATAGTCCCGCCCAATCCAAGAGCTGGAGCCGTCTTCATCCAACAGCCCTTTTCCTCCCGCAATCCTCTTCGGCCAGCCACCGTAAATATAATTCACGGTAATCGGAACCCCCGAAGAGGGAGGAGTCGAAAATTCTATGGTGATAGTGCCATTTTGATAATCTAGGGTGCCTAGGGGGGCTTCGTTGGGGATCGGAGCATTATCATAAAGATGCCCAGAACCGTCGTCTCCGGAAGCGATTGCATTGCCGATATAAACAGCTACGCTGTGCGGGTCAACCGTAGTATGGGCCAATCTCCAGGTAAAAGCTCTTGTTGCGCCGTCGCCTGTCCCGATGGTTTCTCTTTCGACCGACTTGCCGGCGGTTCCGAATGTCGTGTACTTCGATCCCCAAGCTGAGTTCAGTGCCTGGATCGAGCCATATTTCTTCTCCAGGAACATCGCCCATTGGGCCTTTGTATACACTTTGGGATCGGTATGCAGCGTCTTGAAATAGCTGTACTGAGGCCAAATCGTGAGTGTTTCCACCGGACTCGAGACCGCCGCCAGCCAACCGGTGTGGGGCGCCTTCGAGTTGCGCCAGCCAAAAAGATTGTCAAGGTCATCCATCCCCATGTAAACGAGCCAGGGTGATTGGTCTAAGTTCTTGCCATAAAGACGGACGCTACCATTGATTTGATCGCGGATAGCTTCATCGAACCGTGGACTGAATATGTCTGGGAAGCTCGCTCCGCGCCAGCCTCGGTAGATCGCCGGATCTGTGGCGAAAATCAAATCCTCGACTCCGCCGTTTCGAACTCCGTAGAGCGACGGTTTGATGAAGGCGGCAAAGGGCATCTTGTCACTGCAGGCCGCTTTCTCTCCGTCAGTTGGAATCGGTAAAACGGCAGGAGCGGCGAACAATCCCAGGGCATTGAATCCGAAGCCCCGAAGACGTGTGACCGATTGATTTGCGAAAATGGTCCAAGTATCGCGGGCCCAAGCTCCACCAGTGTATTTGCGTGCTATTGCGTCACGATACGGACCATCCCCATCGTAAGGAGTCACGTCTTCGACGAACAGGGGGAAATCATAGTTTCCAACGGGATCTACCATGACCCAGCGGTTGCCCGCTTTCTCGAGGCGGAAATATTTTGTCCCACCCGCCGGAGAAGGCTCGTCCGCAAACCCGCCATACTCGTCTAACGGTAGTCCGAAGACTTCCAGCAGAAAGTCTTTCGACGCCGTTTCTCCGTTCCTCTCTCTTACCTTCGCCGTAAATGAAAATTTGCCGCCTTCAATAGGCACGCCCGTAATTCGGCCATTCGAAGGATTTAATTTCAATCCCGGGGGCAAATGACCTGAAATGATATCCCAGCGGCAAGCGTCACATGCTTCGCCGGGCGAATCATACTTGAGAAGTGCAGCATAATTCTCGCGGATGTATGCGAGATGCAGTGGACTAATGGTCCAGAATTTCATATTTTGAGGATAAACGCTCGGTATGGCCGTCTGAGCGCCTGAATGAATCAATAAGGGAAGCCTCTGGGCAGACGGTAGCGTATAGACGAGGGCGACAACAGCGATGAGGACAAGCGTCCGCAGGCTCAATTTCTTCATCATAGTACTTGAAAAATAGGCGAGCTCGGCTTTGATTCTAGGCTGCATGACCCAAACGGAAACGGTTCTTCGGAATGCCTATACGCGGTTTCGTTGCGACAAATCTCTAACTCTTTAATCACGAACGACCTCAATGAGGCGATCCTTTTCAACTGTCAACATCTCGTCTTGTTGAACGACGACCCTAGGTTTTGTTGTTGGCGCGCGCAACTTCGCCAGGGGTACAAGACAAGCCATTACAGCAAGGGCAGACCACGTTGTCTTTTGGTATTCGGCAGAAACGAAGCAGCCGGACGCGGCCAGGCCCACGAGGCCAGCCTGCAAGGCCGAAGCCGCAGTTTTTACGAGAGGTGGAGAGTTCGATTGATTCCTTATTTTTCCCATGGCTAGGTAAGTCGAGCAGAAAATGGCAAGAAAAAGGACGAACGCAGGCAAACCCAATTCGGCTGCAACCTCGATGAACATGTTGTGCGCAATGGAATCGTATGTATTCCCTGGCAAATTGTAGGCGGGCATTTCGCTCTTGAAATTGCCCAAGCCGATGCCCGTAACGGGGTGAGACTTAATCATTTGGAAGCCGGCTGTCCACGCTTCCAAATGATATCGTTCGGATTCCTTAGCTCCAATTTCAGGATGTAGAAGCCGGTGAATGGGAGATTGCGGCAGCAGGAAGAGCATCGGCAGCACTAAGACTGAGAGAATAGCGAAATTCCGAATGCGCTGACGGCTGTGCCAGATGACAAGGAAGGAAGAAGCGGCTAGACCGAAAAAACCGCCTCGCGAAGCAGCTAGAGTAAACGCAACCAGCGTTATGAGAAGGCACCCCAAGTAGTACAGCCGCTCCCACTGGGGCCTTCTTGCTTGCATCAGATAGAAGCTCAGTAATATGGAGCACATTGCCGCTGCCGAAAAGTAATTTGCATCTCCGGCGATCCATCCCGGCCGGAAATTCACCCAAATGTGACGCCCGACACGCCATTCTCGAATGAGGTACAGGGAGGTGAATGCGTAAGAACCCACAATAACGAACAAAGTCCACCTGAGTCGAGCCAGCGAGTCCACAAGGGCAAGGGTGATGAAAAACAAAAGTGTCGCAGAGGTGTAAATAATGAGGGCACTGTTGGAAAGGCCGATGCCTTTTCCCTTTGTCAGCGCCGAAACGAGCGCGACCAAGTAGAGCACGATCAGAGTGCGCGCCTGCCAGGTCAAAAGGAATGGATGCCTTCTCTTGCTTATCGTTAGGTGGAATCCAGCGTACGCAAGCGTCAATATCCCGAGACATTCAAAACCGGTGAGGGGACCAATCTTGTGGCCCCACAGAGGATCGTTGGTTCGCGGCAAAATCCAGATGAGCAAGTAATAAAAAATCATAGTCCACGAGTCCGATTGTCTTCATTGGCATCCCGCCAAAATTTCCGCCTCATGCACGCATCTCCTTCTCGGCAGGGTAAGAGCTGGCACCTCTGTTCCCCCCCTCATCTCCCCAACTATTTCCTAATGCCATACGCACAGCATCGCGTAAAGCGGGCAAACCGTACTGCCTGTATACGCGGTCGCGCGCGGCTTGTCCCATGCTCTTTCGCCGCTCGGCATCCGTTAGCAACTCGGACACCGCACGAGCAAACTTTTCAGGATCGTCTTCTAAAATGATTTCCTGCCACTCGACAAAATCTAACCCCTCGGCGCCTATGCGCGTCGACACGATAGGTCTGCACATAGCTGCCGCTTCCAAGATCTTCAATCGCGTTCCGCTGCCAATTCGTAGTGGAACAACGCAAACGGTTGATCGCGCCAGCAAGTTGCGAATATCCGGCACGTTCGCTATCAACTCGACCCCTGGAACGCGTGCAAGAGATTCACGAAATTCCGGAGGAGGAAATCGCCCGGCCACGACAAATCGCGCATCCGGATGGCTCTTCCTCAGAAACGGAAACACTTGATCGACGAAGTATTCGGCTGCATCGCGATTGGGGAGCCAGTCCAGGGAACCAACAAACAGAACCATGTTGCCATCAATGTCCGCTTCAGGCGTATACGTTTCCATATCTACCACGTTCGGAAGAACGAAGACTCTCGATTCGGGGCATTCTCCTTGAATCAGATTCTTGTCCCGAGTGGAACAAGCCAGAACTGCACTTGCCCGGTTGCATTCGGCCAATTCCAAGCGTCGAACCTTGCGAGATTCGAGGGAAACATACATACGCTTCAAGAAATTACTTTCCTTCTCTATGTATCGAGCCATGATTTCGTAGGTAAGGTCATGCTTGTTGAGCAGAAGAGGGGTCGAAAGATTCTTCGGCAAATTCGTTGCGATATAGACATCGTCACAGATTATTGCCTCGAAGCGATGTTGTCTAACAGCGGTTTGGATGGCTGCTGCCATGAATTTGGAGCGGAAGCGACGAGGGCCATACGGGGCGCGTTCAAAAATATTGAGGATACGGGTGAAGTATTCTCTCGCACGGCCGGTCCGTCTCGGCATTGGAATCAATTTCACATTCGCGCACAAGGAGTGCAATTCCTCGTCGGGTTTTGCCATTTCATTCGGCTCGGCAAAGGCAAGCAGAAAAACGTCGAAACCTTCTTGTTTCAGGACATGGATCAAATTGTGATTCCGAATGCGCTGTCCGTTTGTCATTGGGCAAGGAGGACAGAGCCCAACAAACAGGATTTGTCTGCGAGCGGCAGTCTCTCTTGTGTCTTCGTTCAATGCCCGAGCTCCTTTGCGCTCTTGGAATTACCACGGATGGTCGCTGGATAATAGGAATCGGTCGTTACGTATGGCTTCTCCGCTCCCTGATCTGGAACAGGTCGTGTTCTGCTCCATTTGCTGTCCTGTAGTGCTGCATTTGTCCAAATGCTATTGGGCACATCCTGGCATTTCCTGATCTTTCGGATATCAACCGTTCACCAGGCCGACGCGCCGCAAAAACTTCACCACGGATCGAATGGGGTAATACACCGCATCATTCCCCAGTATGTATTTTGTGAACCACCGGTTCCGACTGAACTTGAACATAAGGGTGTTGAGTCTATCTTTCGGAGCCGGCACAAATTGTGTTGCGTGCTTTTGCCAATCTCCGTCCACTTCAATCTGGTCCTGTTCGAATCGTCCCAAAAACTGTTCGGCTGCAATGACGACATGCTTCGAACGCGTTGGATCAAGCCCAACCAAGCGCATAGCAGTTGCATCTAGCGCTACCCCATCCTGGCTTGCTAGAATCAAGTCCATTCGTCGAGCCTTTCCCGAAACTGGTCCGCGTCCTTCCATTCCCACAACGCCATCCATGATTGAAAATTTCGGCCGAAATAAACGATGGAGAGAAGAAAGCAACTGGTTGATGGCGTCGTGGTTCTGAATGCGGTCCAAATAACCGGGAACACAACCCCATTGGTTCTTCAGCACACCAGTGAAATAAGTTAGGGCGTGAGTCTTCAATACCGGAATGGAGATGAAAGCGTCGCATTCGAGCAGCATGCGGGGCAGCGGAAGTTCACCCACGGGGAGACAAGCGCAATTCAACGTCGGCTCTTTCGATAGGTTAACCAGCGTCACCCCATACTTCTTCTCTAGCTCCCGGAACCCGGTCGCTTCGAACACTTCCTCGGTCGTCTGCCGCATGTGATCGGCTTCCACGATCGAAATGTGATTTGTGCGCTCGAGCAGGACCTGGCAAACCGCCTCTGTAACCGCCAGCTTCGTGTTCGCTGACCCAATTAGTTTTGGCACAGCCGTACAGAGATTCGGTTTGAGAACGACCGTGCCGTTCCGCGGTACCCATTGTTGCCACTCACAAAACTCCATGCATTCGCGCATCACTTGGAAAAGCGTTTGATTCGTGACACCGCGGAGTATGACCTTGCTCTTTTCACCAGGCCCTGAGGATTGCATCGATTTTTACCCCGTCTTTCATTTGCGATTCGAACCGGCCGTGATTGGTAAACGCTTCACTAGCTTTCCTTTGTTAGACGCGACCGCTCACGCCCGAGTGCCAGCGACGAAACTTTGATAGTTTACAACTACATCATTCAGAAGGATTCGCCAATCCTCGAGTCCCTTCCCCGATCCCGAACTTTGCGTGGGAAGCAGCAAGCCCAGCTTTTGCCACATCGCACCCGATCCCCCTCCCTCATCGCCACCTATTAGTTGAGGCAAATTCCGGAAGAGTTCGGCTGCAACCCGGTAGATGGAATACCGGGGCGTGGTGCGAAGCCCTATCGAGAACCACCGGACCCATTCACGCCAGCTTTTCAAACCTCCACTTTGGGTGACGACGTGAGCCCATCCTCGCACTTTCTGCAGGGAAGTCAGTGTTAGTGCTAGTTCATTGTAAAGAGCATCTGGGGAAGGATCCGAACTGCTTTTCGTCATCTGAATCACTTCCCAATTCCAGAGAGAAGAGGCGTACCGGATGCTTTCCCTCCAAAATTCCGGCCGAAGATCTGGCGGCATTTCTCCGCCTGCGAGCTTCCATGTCGTACAGTTCGCGACCAGAATAGCAAATTCCTTCAAGCGAAACGGAGCGGCCCGGTTTTGAAGTTCTTGTTTTGCCAGCAACTCCAACCTCTCCGCTCGGCCACGGTACGTAGGTTCGTAAGCATTCGCGAAAACAAGGTAGGAAGTGCCCATATCCAGAAACAATTTTATCGTAGCATAGTGCAGTCGCGGACTCAGTTGGGTTGTCCCATTGAGCAAGTCGACAACAAACTGGAGGTGTTCAATCATCCGATTGCACAGCATCCGCCAAGCATCTTCCCGCTGAATTCGGTCTGGTGTGAATTCGGGGATCATCGCGAGCACTCCCGGTTCCCCCCAGACAATTTTCGCAAAGGCTCGCAGTTCATAAGTAAAAATATGGTGCGGAAGCCTGCGGAAATACTTCTCATAAACCGCAGCAAAATCGAGGGTCGCCTGAATCCGTTGAGAGAGTAGCCGGGAAACAATGCGTTCCTTAAGAGCTTCCACGACATCCGGAGAGGGAAGTCGGCAATTCCGCCGAATTACAACCAAAAATTCTGCATCGCCCAGGAGCTTCCAGCCTTCGGCGCTTCGCGCTAGAGTCGCCTCTTGGCGGGCGAGACTCCCAGTTAGAACAAGTGAAATCATCTTTCGGCCAAAATGTGAGGCACACTCGGCCGCCGCGATTTCGCAGATGGCACCAAGGACCCCCTCTTGGGTTCCCATAAGCAGATCAGTGGATCGCAGGGAGGGATCTCGGTCCTCGGCTGCAAAACACCTGGGTTCTTGTTCGATCAAATGTTCATCTTGCCGTGAAGAACAGTTCAGTGTTGGCCGGCTCGTACAGCCTCCTCGCATGGTGCCTGAAGCTTCTTTTTCGCGCGCTTCTTCCATTCAGCGAGATAGAGCTTCTCTGTTTCCCCAATTTGTCTTTGAATCGTGAATCGCTCCTGCACCCATCGAACTCCCGCCAAGGCCAGCTTGCTGCGCAAATCGGCGTTGAGGGCCAGCAATGCAATGGCATCTGCCAAGGCTTTCGGGTCACCTGGCGGGATCAACAGGCCGGTCTCGCCATTCACTACCACTTCCGGTGTGCCATCCACAGCAGTCGCAATAAGCGGCAGCCTAGCAGCGAGCGATTCAATTGCCGTCAAAGGAAGGCCTTCGTAGAAGGAGGGTAAGACTCCAATGTCGGCCATCGCCAGCCAGTCTGCCACATTCGATTGGAACCCGACGAAGCGCACGACATCGGAGAGATTCAGATTTTCTGCCATTTTCTCCAGTTCGTTTTGGAGCGCACCCGTGCCAGCACATACCAGGCGCAATTGTGGAAGACGCCCGCGCAGGAAGGACGCCATCGCTTGCAACAAGATTCGGTGGCCCTTCTGGGGTTCGAGTCGGCCCACTACAATCAATACAACGTCATCCTTTCCGAAACCGAGACGTTCGCGAATTCCAGCCGGGTTGGCTATTGCACGATCGATCCGATCCAAAGGACAGCCATTCTGAATGACGGTCACTTTGGAAGCAGGAATGCGCTTCTGTTCCACCAAGTACCGAGCGTTCGCTTCTGAAACCGCGATGTAGCGATCCACAAAAAGTCCTGCGAGACGATCGATGTAGAAATTTGACTTCAGCCATCCTTTCCGCCATGTCTCGCGGAGGTGCGGCGTTTCGATGATGACGGGAACACGGCAGAACCATCCCACTGGTGATGCAAACAGACTGGCGCGGAACAGATGGGAATGCAGAATGTCGATCTTCCATTTTCGCAGCACGCGCCCGAGCTCCCGCGCGCCAGTGATGTCTTTGGGGCTGTCCAGCGTGAGCCGTGCGACTTTGACATCCGCGGGCAGATTCTTCTCCAACAATCGCGCCATCTCTGGCGTGCACGCGAGGTGCAAGGAAAATGTGCGGCGATCCAACCGTTCGAGCAGTTGAAGGATGTGCTCCTCCGCACCGCCGCGAACCGTGGAATTCGAAAAAAACAGGACGGAAAGGGGCCGTGACGTCATACGGCCTCACGTCGCGCGGCTTCTGACATCCACTGGTGAACATCTTGCACCGAATTGATCGCGAACTCGGGCTGCCTATTACTCATGAACACTCCGTCGGAGTAGGGATCATCGGGATGATAGCCATGCATTCCAACCGGCTTCCAGCTGGAGCCGTTGAAATCGCTGCGGGAGAACAACCATCCAGGATGCAAAAGAAAAACAGTTTCCCCGAATCTTCGATCTGCAAAGAAGACTCCGAACTGTTTCAGCTCGGCGTCCGAAAGGACGCGGCCACAAGGAACTTGACTCAGAATAGCTAGAACTTCTTTGCGCACCTGGTTATTGAAGAACCAGAAGCGTGCCATCGTCGAATCGAAAACCGCTAGATAATCCTCCGGCATGCGGAACCGTGAGCCTTCAAAGTGCTTGAGCAAATCGTACTTCTCGATTACACGAGTCATTCCGTGATCTGAACTGACCGCGAACGTTGCATCGCCGCCCACTTGTCGAGCTGCCGCGAAAATTTTCCGGAGGCCGCGGTCGTACCAGTGAAGCTGCTCTTCGATTTTCTCCGGAGCGTCACAGTTCATATGAAGAAACATGTCCATCTCGCTTAAATACAGAAAGTAAAACGATGCGGCTCCGTTCCTGATATCCCTTTCCGCTTCTCGGAGGATTTCGGCGTCCGTCGAGTGGTGATAGGTGTAGACGCGAAATGGCACGCCGTTCTCATGAAGCTGATCGAAAATTGACGGAGCGCCGGCGATGCCTCCGCGGTCGTAGATGTTGCGCCGTTCGACCCAATTGAAATAGGGCAGAAGCCGCGGTGACACACAACATTCAAACAGCGGACCAAGTCCAAGCAAGCGTCTTCCCGTCTCTTTCAAGAGTTTTCGTGTGACTCTCTGTTCCAAGAGCCAATCCGGAAGAAACAGGAAATGCCGGAACCACCGAAAAGGTGAGCCTTTTGGATCATAGTAAAAAAGATTCCAATGGCCGTTCACTGCCGGAGGAACCCCCGTCAGCATTGCGGGAATAGCTCCCGAACTGAAGCCGAGCACGGTCCTCAAAGGCTGGCGGAAGGTCAAAACATCCGACAGGAAATCACGCCCTTCCACATATTTCCAGCCCAGTGCATCGATCAGCACAAATACACTGAAATTCTTCTGCTGTCTGGTCCTCTCATCGTTGAGCGCCGTTTGCATGCCGAGCACAAATAACTCCTTTCACTGAGTACCACATTGGGAAGCCACCATTTCCATACTCGCCCTTCCCTCAATCAGGGAGTCCAAACTTTCAGCCATTCTGGCCAGTTTCAAATCTACTGACTCGACACATCCGTGGGCGCTACATCTGAAAAAGGCACGATTCTAAGCAGACCTTCGACAACTCCTTCGCGCGTGGCGATCCCTTGCATTCCCTCGCGGATCAGTTGCTCGAAACTCGTGAGAGGAAATTCATCTAGCAGCCGCATGATTTTCGGCAATGTAGACCTCAGATTGACATAGGACTTGAACCGGCGTTTCCAGTTCATGGGCAGCCGCGGATGGTCGGCATCTATTTCACGCGGGTGCACGTAAAAAATAACTGGGCGCGATTGCTTTAGAACTCGTTTCGCCATTCCCCGGATGATTGGATAAGGGAAAAGACGAAGATAACCACCGCCAAAAAAGCACACCGGTGTCCCCAGCACGTCGATAACACTCGCAGGGAATTCCACTAACTCGCCCGAAGAACGCTGCACCCAGTACGGTCCACGCCGCCCCCCCCTTATCCCGCCATGGCTGCGCAAAGCGGGGAACACTGAGGAATCGTAAACGTAGCCGGCCTCGATGAGCTTGTCGAAAAACCATTCCGTATCTTGTGTTACAGAGAACCCCGCTGAGCGATACCCCCACACAGGCCTGCCGGAGATATCCTCCAGAATTTTCCGGGATTGCACAGCGTCCCGATAGAAAGCCTCCGGAGTCATCTGATAGACCAGTCGGTGTGCGTAACCGTGGGAGGCGATCTCGTGCCCACGCTTTCCTGCTTCTTTTACGAGATGCGGAAAGCGCGTGCCAATCCATCCCAAGAAAAAACACGTTACGCGAGCCTGATGCTCATCGAAGACGTCGAGCAAACGCAGGAAATTCTGTTCGACTCGCGAAGGGAGAGCCTCCCACTCGGTCACATCCGGAGTTGCGGGCAAATCCAAGATGTGGAACCAGTCTTCAACATCCACAGAGAAGACACATTTCATGGCGACAATTTTCCTTGGCAGTGCGCCACAGCATCAAAGCGAACTTGCCGGTGAGATGCGAACACCTGGGACGCGCCAACACTAGAATTCGCCGACTTAAGCATTTTCTTGCCCGCGCGAGGATATGGCGACTTCCCAAGTGGCGAAGCGGTGCCCGTTCCATGCCTGAAAAATCCCAACGATAGCGGCTGCATTCACCAGAACAAAATAGAAGGGCATGGCGAAAATTACGCTCGCTTTGTGCTCCTTCACATTGAACCACAGACCAATCAGGGCCAGCCCGTAGAAGGCGAGCTGCAAAATCAGCATCAGTGCAAAAAAGGGTAGCGCTGAAAGTGCTGTGGTCGTCACAACTATCAAGGCCAAGGGAACGAGGGCCATCCAGCGCAGAACCTTGTGGGAGAAGAATTGCCAAATGCGGATGCCGCGCAAACAGCGGCGGAGCTTCCAGAATCCCAAAACGCCTTGGCCGCAGATACGCCGCCTGCGATTAAACTCCTCCCGGACGGACCGAGTTGCTCTCTCGATCGAGCGTGCCTCGGAATCATAAAGCAGCGCATATCCCTGGCTTCCAATCCAAAGCGGGAGCTCAAGGTCGTTGGCCAAATCTGGTTCAAGCTTGTGGAAGAGAGCGCGGCGGATGGCGAACAGCGAACCGTCACAAACGATCACTGAGCCTATTCGACTCTCAAGGCAACTGATGGACGACTCATAATCGAGATAAGCTCGCGTGCCCGAGCCAACTGCGAACTCCTGCTCCTCAGGCTGCGTATGCTCTGTTCCTGTCACGCAGCCGACCCGTGGATCAGAAAAATGCCGGACTATACTGCGCAGGCAGTCTTTCCCAATGTGAGAATTCGCGTCGGAAAAAAGGAACAACTCGCCCGTAGCAGATTCCGAAAGGTGGTTCAACGCTTCGTTTTTGCCCACGCGGCTTTCCAAACGAACATATCTCAGCCGAGAATCTCTGAAGTTCCGCAGAATTTCGTCAGTTCGATCTTCAGATGCGTCGGAGGCAATAATCAGTTCCAGACGATCCGGCGGATAATTCCACGCAAGGGTCTCGCGAACTTTCCACGCAATGTCCTTCTCCTCGTTCCGCGCCGAAATCAATACC
>Ga0307373_10005442_pt1 | contig 20819 bp, 12 predicted proteins | sample OX2MG_FD_202534 | JGI IMG/M metagenome (GOLD analysis project Ga0307373, IMG submission 202534) | Soil microbial communities from Risofladan, Vaasa, Finland - OX-2 | ecosystem: Environmental > Terrestrial > Soil > Coastal area > Acid sulfate soil | place: Finland: Risofladan, Vaasa | collected...
AGAAACGCTTTTCCCTGCCTAACTCGCGCATTCTGATTCACCAGCCGTGGATGTCGGGGCTGTCCGGGCAGGCCACCGATATCGATATCCACGCGAAAGAAATTTTGCGCATGCGCACGGTCATCAACGGCCTGCTGGCGCAACACAGCGGCCATGACCTCGAAAGTCTGGAAAAAGACGTCGAGCGCGACTTCATCATGTCCGCGGCGCAGGCCAAGGAATACGGGCTGATCGACGAGATTATTACCAAGCACAAGTGACGCGTTCCAAAAAGTTAGTAACGATATGACGCGTTGCGGTGTACGGAAGCTGTAAAGGGGCCTAGAATAACCCGCGCGGCAGGAAAGCAGCCCGCTGTCCGCCGGAGGGCATCACACCTTTGAGAAAACTCAGCACTGACGAACCACTGCGATGTTCCTTCTGCCATAAAACGCAGGAGCAGGTCGAGAAATTGATCAGCTCGCCCTCGGACTATCCGCGCGCCTACATCTGCAACGAATGCGTGAACGTCTGCGACCAGATCCTCGAGGAAGAAAAGCGCGAACAGACCAGTCCGGTGAACAAGCGCCTTCCGCGCCCCCCGGAGATCAAGGCGTTCCTGGACGGCTATGTGATCGGCCAGGACAACACAAAAAAGAAGCTGGCCGTCGCGGTGTACAACCATTACAAGCGCATTTTCCTGAATCGGCAGCCGGGCGACGTGGAATTGACCAAGTCCAACATTCTGCTCATCGGCCCGACCGGAACCGGCAAGACGCTGCTGGCGCAGACGCTGTCGCGCATGCTGGACGTTCCCTTTGCCATCGTGGACGCCACGACGCTGACCGAAGCGGGCTATGTGGGCGAGGACGTCGAGAACATCATCCTGAAGCTGCTGCAGGCGGCTGACGGAGACGTCACCAAGGCGCAGCAAGGCATCATCTATATCGACGAGATCGACAAGATTTCGAAGAAGGACGAGAACCCGTCGATCACGCGGGATGTTTCCGGCGAAGGCGTGCAGCAGGCCCTGCTGAAAATCCTGGAAGGCACGATCGCCAATGTTCCCCCGCAGGGCGGCCGCAAGCACCCGCACCAGGAATTCACACCCGTCGATACGACCAACATTCTGTTCATCTGCGGCGGGGCGTTCGTGGGCATGGAGAAGACGATTGAGCGGCGCATCGGGCAGAAATCGCTTGGGTTTCATACCGACGCGGCGCCTTCCACGGCCCAGCGCCGCAACATCGAACTGCTCGGCCAGGTGCAGCCCACGGACTTGATCCGCTACGGCCTGATCCCGGAATTCGTGGGACGCCTGCCGGTGATCGGCGTCCTGGGCGATCTGGACAAGAGCGCGCTGATGCAGATTCTGACGGAACCAAAGAACGCGCTCATCCGTCAATACCAGAGACTGTTCGAATTTGAGAACGTGCGGTTGCAGTTCGCCGACGACGCGCTGGAAACCGTCGCCGAACTGGCCTTGCAGCGCAAAGTGGGCGCCCGAGGCCTCCGTATGATCCTCGAAGATCTGATGCTCGAGTTGATGTACCACCTGCCCGCGCAGCGCAAACTCCGCGAATTCGTCGTGACGGCTGAAATGGTTCGCAGCCGTGAAATTAATTGGTCGCTGCTCGAAAAGGCCGGGTAGATTCGCGCGCGGGTCCGCCATGGCGGATAATCCGCCAAACAAAAACGGTAAGGATGGCCAAAACTGCCATAGAGAGTCACGGAACCCATGTTCAACCGAGAAAAAGCTGAATTGAAGCGCGTGCCGATGATGCCGGTGCGCGACCTCGTCATCTTCCCCCAGATGATGAATCCATTCATCGTGGGCCGGGAAAGTTCCTTGCGCGCGCTGGAAGAGGCGCTGGCCACCGACAAGAAGATTTTCCTGGCCACGCAGCACGACGCTTCGGTGGACGACCCCAAACCGGAAGAAATCTATGCCGTCGGAACGCTGGCCAACATTGTGCAAAGCGTCCGCTTGCCTGATGGAAACCTGCGCGTGCTGGTCGAAGGCGTCGAACGGGCCAAGGTCGTGCAGGTCACCACGGACGAAGGCTTCTTCCGCGCGGCACTGAAAGTGGTTCCCAACAAGGCCGAGCCTTCCCCGCAGATCGAGCAGGCCGTGACGAAGGTGACGGGCCTGTTCGAACAATACGTCAAGCTCTCCCAAAGCCTGAATTACGACACCATGATCGCCGCGACGCGCGTCGATGACGCCGCGAAGCTTTCCGACACCATCGCCTCCAACCTGCAGATTCCGGTCGAGGAAAAACAGGAACTGCTGGAAAATTTCGATCCGCTGGATCGGCTGATGCGCGTGGGAGAAATTCTCGAGAGCGAAATCGAGAAGCTCAACGTCGACCGCAACATCAATACGCGCGTGAAGCGCCAGATGGAGCGCGCCCAGAAAGAGTACTACCTCAACGAAAAATTGAAGGCCATCCACAAGGAACTCGGCCGCGGCGAGAAAAACGAGCTGGAAGAGTTGAAAAAGAAGATCGACGCCGCCGGCATGCCCAAGGAAACGCGCGAAAAAGCGGTTCAGGAACTGAAGCGGCTGGAAATGATGCCGCCTATGTCCGCGGAGTCCACCGTAAGCCGGAATTACCTGGAGTGGATTCTGGCCGTGCCCTGGAAGAAGAAATCGAAGGAGATCCGGGACATCGCGCTCGCCGAACGCATCCTCGAGGAAGAGCATTACGGCCTGGAAAAAGTCAAAGAGCGCATCCTGGAATTTTTGGCGGTGCGGCAACTGGTGAAGAATCCCCGTGGCTCGATTCTCTGCTTCGTCGGACCTCCCGGCGTGGGCAAAACCTCGCTGGCCATGTCCATCGGGCGCGCCACGGGACGCAAGTTCGTGCGCGTCTCGCTGGGCGGCGTGCGGGATGAGGCCGAAATCCGCGGGCACCGGCGCACCTACATCGGCGCGCTGCCCGGCCAAATCATCCAGATGATGAAGAAGGCCGGAACCGTCAATCCGATTTTCGTGCTCGACGAAGTGGACAAGATGTCCACCGACTTCCGCGGCGATCCCTCGGCGGCACTGATGGAGGTGCTCGACCCCGAGCTGAATCACGCCTTCACCGACCACTATCTCGACGTGGAATACGATCTTTCGAAAGTGATGTTCGTCTGCACGGCCAACGTGATGCACACGATTCCCCAGCCCCTGCAGGACCGCATGGAGATTCTGCGGATCCCGGGCTACACGGAAGTCGAGAAGACGCAGATCGCCAAACGATTCCTGGTGAAAAAGGCCCTGGAATCCACGGGCTTGACCGCAAACAACATCACCTTCAGCGACGAGTCCCTCACGCACATCATCCGGCACTACACGCACGAAGCCGGCGTGCGCAGCCTGGAGCGCGAAATTTCCAACATCTGCCGCAAGGTTGCCCGCCGCGTGGTGAAGGATGGCAAGCAGTACTCAATCGCCATCACGCCCGACAACGTCGGCGAATTCCTGGGCGTCATCAAGTACCGCGAAGTCTGGAACGAAAAGAAGAATGAAATCGGCCTGGCCACCGGCCTGGCCTGGACCGAAGTCGGCGGCTCGGTGCTTTCCACCGAGGCCACCATCATGCAGGGCAAGGGCCGGCTGACGCTGACCGGCAAACTCGGCGACGTCATGCAGGAATCCGCCCAGGCGGCCATGAGTTACGTGAGGTCCCGCACCGCGAATTTCGGGTTGCCGCGCGATTTCTACCGGCATATCGACATTCACGTGCACGTTCCGGAGGGCGCCATCCCCAAGGACGGCCCATCGGCGGGAATCACCATCGCCACCACCATCGTCAGCGCGCTCACGCGCACACCGATCCGCTGCGACGTGGCCATGACGGGCGAAATTACGCTGCGCGGCAAGGTGCTGCCCATCGGCGGCATGAAGGAAAAATTGCTGGCGGCCCATCGCATGGGCATGCGCACCGTGATTCTCCCGAAAGACAATGAAAAGGATTTAGCGGAAATACCAGCCGAAATTCAGGCCGGCCTGACCATGCGGTTTGTCGAAAACATGGACGAGGTCCTGCAAATCGCGCTGGAGCGCCCCCTGGAGCCGCTGACGCACGACGCAGCGCAGGAAGTGGCGGCAAAGTTCGAAACAGAAGCCGAGAGCGATCAAGAATTAACCAACTGAGGGGAACCTCAGCGCATCCGCCCCGAAAAACGGCATCAGACCAGCAAAAAGGGGTTTTCGGGAGGCGGAACGCACGGCCTTGCTTCTTATTTACAGAGACTTTGAATTCCAGTTTGGCTAGCCCGGTCGGAAAACAGACTTTCACCTGCCCGGAGTCCGCCGATTAGGACAATCCCGGCCTGAACTCCAGGCTTATCTTTAGAATCACTTAAGGAAATGAAAACGATGAGCATTAGTCTTGCAGAACTGAAAGAGAAAAACATCACCGACCTGGCGAAAATCGCCAAGGATTTGGCCATCCCGGGCGCCAGCGGCATGCGCAAGCAGGAACTGATCTTCCAGATCCTGCGCGCCCAGACGGAGAAAAATGGCCTGATCTTCTCGGAAGGCGTTTTGGAATGCCTCCCCGACGGGTTCGGATTCCTTCGCGCGCCGGAATACAACTATCTTCCCGGCCCCGACGACATTTACGTTTCGCCGTCGCAAATCCGGAAGTTCGATCTGCGCACCGGCGACACGGTCTCCGGGCAAGTTCGCCCGCCCAAGGACGGCGAGCGCTATTTCGCCCTGATCAAGGTCGAAGCCGTCAATTTCGAAGACCCCGAGGTCGCGCGCAACAAGATTTTCTTCGACAACCTGACGCCGCTGTATCCGCAGGGACGCCTCAAAATGGAAACCACCCGTGAAAATCTCACGGGCCGCGTCCTGGACCTGCTCTGCCCAGTCGGCAAAGGGCAGCGCGGGCTGATCGTGGCGCCGCCGCGCACCGGAAAAACCATGATGCTGCAGGCCTTCGCCAACTCGATCACCACGAATCATCCGGAAGTCGCGCTGATCGTCCTGCTGATTGACGAACGGCCGGAAGAAGTCACCGACATGCAGCGCACGGTGAAGGGCGAAGTCATCAGCTCCACCTTCGACGAGCCGCCGCAACGCCACATTCAGGTGGCCGAAATGGTGCTCGAAAAAGCCAAGCGCCTGGTGGAACACAAGCGCGACGTCGTGATCCTGCTCGACTCGGTCACGCGCCTGGCGCGCGCGTACAACGCCGTTACCCCGCCCTCGGGCAAAGTCCTCTCCGGCGGTATCGACGCCAACGCTTTGCAGCGCCCCCGGCGCTTTTTCGCCGCCGCGCGCAACGTCGAAGAAGGCGGCTCACTCACCATTATCGCCACGGCCCTGATCGACACCGGCAGCCGCATGGACGACGTGATTTTCGAAGAGTTCAAGGGCACCGGTAACATGGAAATCAACCTCGACCGGCGCCTGGTGGATAAGCGCATTTTCCCGGCGATCGACATCAACCGTTCCGGCACTCGAAAAGAAGAATTGCTTATGCCCCCTGACGAACTCAACCGCGTCTGGGTGCTTCGCAAGGTGCTGAACCCGCTGTCTCCGGTCGAAGCCATGGAACTGCTCTGCGGACGGCTTTCGAAGTCGAAGTCCAACGCCGAGTTTCTCGCTTCCATGTCCAGCCCGACCTGATTTTTTCCACTCTCCCATTTTCTCAATCAAAGCGATCGGGAACGCCGCCGGCAGGACAGGCTTCGCCCTGCCTGCATTTCGATGGTTGTGCGGCGCGTAACCCGGACCCGGCGCAGAACGCCGCGGGACGCGCACGCCCCAAAACAACTTGCATGGTCATGTCAGTGGAAGTTTTTCAGGACAAAACACTCAAGAATACGAAAACAGGTTGATCACGAAGCGCGAACTACGCATCACCATTTACACGTTGCCGGTCACCGTGACGCTGCCCCTGCCGCAGTCCGCTCTTTTTCCTTCGCAAGCAACACAATCACGCGCGCAGTTTCCTCGGCATCCATCGCCGTGTTATCCACAAGGATGGCGTCGGCGGCGCGAACCAGCGGCGACATTTCGCGTTCGCGGTCGCGGCGGTCGCGTTCGTGCAACCCGGCCAGCACGATCAGGGGGTCGCAGGCTTCGCCTTTCGCCCGCAACTCCTGCCAACGGCGTTCGGCGCGAACTTCCGGCGAGGCATCCAGATAAATTTTCAAGCCGGCGTGGGGAAACACGACCGAGCCGATGTCGCGTCCTTCCATCACCACGCCGCCCTGCTCTCCCGCGCGGCGCTGCTCGGCCACCATCGGGTGGCGCACGCCGGGAATCACCGCCACCACCGACGCCGCATGGGATACTTCCGTTGTGCGAATCCAGTCGGTAATATCCTCGCCGTCCAGGATGACGTGCTGTTTCCCGCCGCGCTGCACCAGGTCAATTCGCGCGCGGCTCGCCAGCGCTGCAAGCTGCTCGGGCGAATCCAGCGGAATATGTTCGCACAGCGCTTTCCATCCGATCGCGCGATACATCGCTCCGCTGTCCAGATGCGTATAGCCCAGAAGTTCGGCCACGCGCCGCGCCACAGTGCTTTTGCCTGAGCCGACTGGACCGTCAATCGCGATGATGAGTTTGCTCGACATTTTCAATAGGCCCGGCAGGGCCTTAAAAGACCCCCTAAAAGACGGAGATCAAATCCGCTTGAAGGCGCGCTCGATTTCGCGCACCGAATAGCGGAGCACGATCGGCCGCCCGTGCGGGCAGCTCATGGGCGCTTCGGTCTTCGCGAGTTCCGCCAGCAGCCATTCCATTTTTTTCAAATCCAACGGCATGTTCACCTTGATCGCCGCATGGCAGGAAGTGGACGCCGCAATCTTCGCCTGCAGCGTGTCCATGGAGACGGCGGCATTCTCGCGCTCGGTACCGTCGAGAATTTCCATCAGCAGGCGCTCGGCGTCCGAGGCGGCGATTCCGGCCGGCGCGGCGTGAATCGCCACGCTGCGCGGACCCATTTGCGACACTTCAAAGCCGTTGGCGGAGAGTTCCTCGACGATGCGCTCGAAAATCACGAGCTGGCGCGGGGCAAGCTCCACCATCAGCGGCACCAGCATGCGCTGGCCGGTGAGCTGGCCTTCGCGGCGCGCGCGCAGGTGCTGTTCGAACAGCACGCGCTCGTGCGCCACGTGCTGATCGATGATCCACAACCCTTCCCCGTTGACCGCCACGATGAAACTGGAATTAACTTGCCCCAGCGGTTTGAGTTCGTCCAGGCTTTCCGCGCTCGCCGGGCGGTCGCCCGGCGCGACCGTTTTCCCGTCGCGAAACGCCATCGCCGCAGCCTCGCCGAAATTCCGGGCGATTTCGGAGACCGATTCGTCCGAAGGTGTCCCGATGCCGCTTTCGAACTGGAATCGCTGCGGCTCGGGCCGCAGCGGCGCGCCGGTCAATTCGAAATCGCCGCCCGCGGTGGAAATCGGCGCGCCCCCCGTCGAATTGTTCAAATTCATCGGCGGAATGACGGCGCGCGGCAAGTCCGCGTTTCCGCCGGCTGCGCCCGCGGCGGCAACCGCGACGGCGCCGCCTGCCTGATTTCCGGAAACCGCGGGGCCCGACGAAACGCCTTGAAAGCTCGGAATGGGACGCGCGCGCGACAGCGCCTGCCGGATCGAATCGCGCGTGAAATCGTGCACAAATTGCGGGTGGCGGAAGCGCACCTCGATTTTTGCGGGGTGCACGTTCACGTCCACTTCCCCGGCGGGCAAATCGAGAAACAGGAGCACGGCTGGAAAAACAGCGGGCGGCAGGACGTTGCGGTACGCCTCATGAATCGCGTGCAAAATCAGGCGGTCGCGCACCAGGCGCTTGTTCACGAAAACATAAATTCCGTTGCGGTTGCTGCGCTGCACCTCGGGCCGCGAACCGAATCCGCGCACGACAATCTCCGCGGCGCGCTCCTCCGGGGCCAGCTCCGCTTCGGTGATGGAGGCGCGCATGGGCGAGGAGACGGGCAGGATTTCGAACAGTTCGTCCAGGGCCTGCCGCCCGAACACCTGATAGACGCGCTCGGCCATCGTTTCCACCGCTGTGGCGTGGATGATTTCCTGCGTCGGCGTTTTCAGGACGAATTGCCTGCCTGGATGCGCCAGCGCGTAGTGCGTGACGAGCGAAGCGATGTGGCCGAGTTCGGTCGTCTCCGACTTCAAAAAACTGCGCCGCGCGGGCACGCTGTAAAACAGGTCGGCCACGCTGATCGTCGTTCCCGCGGGAAGCCCCTCCGGCTTGACGCCCACCAGCTTGCCGCCGGCAAATTCGATGCGCGTGCCCTCCTGCTCCTCGGCCGCGCGCGTTTGCAGCAGCAGGCGCGAAACCGCCGCGATCGAGGGCAGCGCCTCACCGCGAAATCCCAGCGTCGCGATCGAGAGCAGATCGTCGGCCGTGCGCAGCTTCGACGTCGCGTGGCGCTCAAACGCCAGCAGGGCGTCGTCGTGCGCCATGCCGGTGCCGTCGTCGATCACGCGAATCATGCGCTTGCCGCCCGATTCCACTTCGACGCGAATCGATTTCGCGCCCGCGTCGAGCGCGTTCTCCAGAAGCTCCTTGACCACCGAAGCGGGCCTCTCCACCACCTCGCCTGCGGCGATCTTGTTCGCGACGTTTTCCGGAAGTATGCGTATGCGCGTCATTTCAGTTGCAGCGCCGCCCTTCCGGGCGGCATCCCGGCCTCACAGCGATGCCCGCCTGAAGGCGGGCGCTACACGAACCGTTTCCCTTCCAACCATACTCTACTTCTTCTCGGTGGGCTTCAGCTGGATGCCGAGCATATCGAGCTGATCCGCATCCACGTCCGAGGGGGCTTCGGCCATCAAATCCTGCGCCTTGGCGGTCTTCGGAAACGCGATCACCTCGCGAATCGATTTTTCACCCGCCAGCAGCGCCACCACGCGGTCCAGACCCAGTGCGATGCCGCCGTGCGGAGGCGTGCCGTAGGTGAGCGCGTCGAGGAAGAATCCGAAACGGTTGCGCCGCTGCTCTTCGCTGAGGCCCAGCGCCTTGAACACGCGGTCCTGCAGTTCCTGCTGGTGAATTCGAATGCTGCCCGAACCCAGTTCGACGCCGTTCAGCACCAGGTCGTAGCCCTTTGAGCGCATGGACAGGCGCACCTGGTCGGAAGCGTCCTCAAGTTTCGAAGCGTCTTCCTCGACGATCCCGGTGAAGGGATGCTGCGCGCTGACCACCGCCTTTTCCGTGGTGTTCCATTCGAACAGCGCAAAGCCCGTGATCCACACAAACTCCCAGCGGTCCTGGGGAATCAGTTTCAACTGGTCCGCGAGCAGCAGGCGCAATTGCCCCGCGATCAGCGCAGCGGCATCGGTGCCGGGAATCTGCTCCCTGGCCGTGACGGCGACAATGAGGTCGCCCGGCTTGGCTTCGGCGGCGGCAACGATTTTCTTCAGCGCTTCCGCGCCAAGATTTTTTTCCAGCGGTGAAGTGCCGCCTTCAGCGGTGACTTTAATCGTGTAGACGCCGCGCGCGCCCATCGATTTCGCCTTTTCGGCGATTTCATCGAGCTGCTTGCGCGAGAATACGGCCGCGCCGGGCGCGACCAGCGCCTGCACGGCGCCGTCAATGTGCATCGTTTCGCGCGCGGGCGCGAAATGTTCGGTAACGTCGCGCAATTCCATGCCGAAGCGCAGGTCGGGCTTGTCCGAGCCGTAGCGGCGGATGGCGTCCTTGTATTCCATGCGCTGGAACGGCGCTTTCACGGTGATGCCGGCTACCGCGCACGCGCGCACCATTACCGTTTCAATCACATGAAAGATGGCGTCCTGCGTGGGGAAAGACATTTCCAGGTCGAGCTGCGTGAATTCGGGCTGGCGGTCGGCGCGCAGATCTTCGTCGCGGAAGCATTTGACGATCTGGAAGTAGCGATCCAACCCGCCGATCATCAGGATCTGCTTGAAAATTTGCGGCGATTGCGGCAGCGCGTAGAATTGGCCGGAATGCACGCGGCTGGGCACCAGGTAGTCGCGCGCGCCTTCCGGGGTTGAGCGCGTGAGCATGGGCGTCTCGATTTCGTAGAAGCCCATTTCGTCCATGGCCTTGCGGATTTCCAGGAACACGCGATGGCGCAGCGCGAGGTTCTGGCGCGGCTGGGTGCGCCGCAAGTCGAGATAGCGGTAGCGCAGGCGCGTTTCTTCGTTCGCGTTCAGTTCGTCCTCGACCACAAAGGGCGGCGTTTTCGCCGTGTTCAGGATGCGCAGCTCGCTGGCGATGATTTCCACTTCGCCCGAGGCGAGATCGGGATTCGCCTTTTGCCGCTTCACCACGCGCCCCGTGACGGCGACGACAAATTCCGAGCGCAATTCCTCGGCGCGCGCGTGCGCGGAGGCCTGCTGCTCCTTGTTGAAGACAATCTGCGCCAGGCCCGAGCGGTCGCGCAGATCGATGAAGATCAGATTGCCAAGGTCGCGCCGCTTGTGAACCCAGCCCATCAGGACGACGTCTTTGCCTTCGTCGGCGGCGCGGAGATTGGCGCAGTAGTGCGTGCGTTGCAGTGTTCCGAGTGAATCGAGCACGGAGTTTTCTGTCCCTTCCGATCTAGTTTAGCGAACAGGCAATATCAAGGCACAATAGCATTTCGAATAACCCCAGCACTCATTGCGCCCGGTAGGACAGGCTTCAGCCTGTCTTCTGTTGGCTTCTGCCGGAGCCGCAAAGATCAAAACAAGACAGGCTGAAGCCTGTCCCACTTACTTCCCGTCGGGGCGCAAATACGCGAGCAGGTCCGCCTCGGCCAGCTTCTGCTGCGTGCCATCGGACAGGCGCTTCACCGCGACAATGCCCGCTGCGAGTTCGTCTTCGCCTAAAATCACGGCGTGGCGCGCCTTCAATCGGTCCGCAAGTCCCAGAGATTTCCCGAATTTCATTTCCACGGCGGGCAGTTCGACGGCGAAGCCTGCATCGCGCAACCTTCGCGCCAGTCCCACGGCTGCAGCCTGCGGCGCAGCGCCAAACCAGGCCAGATACACGTCCGGCCCGCCCGCGGACGGGACAGGCGCGCCCGGCGCAGCGCTCGCCGCCTGCTCCTGCAGCGAAAGCACCAGCCGGTCGGTGCCGATGGCGAATCCAATTCCTTTTGTCGTGGCGGGACCGCCTAAAAGTTCCACCAGGCCGTCGTAGCGCCCGCCGCCGCAAACCGCGTTCTGCGAACCGAGTCCCGGCGCGGTGATTTCGAACGTGGTGCGCATGTAATAGTCCAGGCCGCGCACCAGTCGCCAGTTTTCCTGGTATGCAATCTTGCGCAGCCCGAGTTGCCGCTTCACTTCATCGTAATGCGCGCGGCAATCGGCGCAAAGATGATCGGCGATGCGCGGCAGTTTTTCGATGATGCTCTGCTCGCTTTCCAGTTTCGAATCGAGCACGCGCAGCGGATTCATCTCAATGCGGCGCTGGCTGTCCGCGCCCAATTGCTCGCGCACTTTTTGCAGCTCCCCGCGCAAGGTTTCCACGTAGGCCGGGCGGCACTGCTTGCAGCCGATGGAATTGACGCTCAGGATCGCGCCCTTAAGCTGCACGCGCTCGAAAAATACCAGCAGCATTTCGATCACTTCGGCGTCGATCCCCGGCGCATCCGAAGAACCCAAAACTTCCGCGCCAATCTGATAGAACTGGCGGTAGCGCCCTTTTTGCGGCCTCTCGCGGCGAAACATCGGCCCCATGTAATACAGCTTTACGTTGCCGGGGCGGACTTGCATCCCGTGCTCGATGTAGGCGCGTACTACGGATGCGGTGGCTTCGGGGCGCAGTGAAATTGACGAATCGTCGCGGTCCTGGAACGAGTACATCTCCTTGGAAACGATGTCCGTATCCTGGCCGACGGATCGCGCGAACAGGTCAGTTTGCTCGAAGATCGGCAGTCGAATCTCGGCGAAGCCGAATGTGCCGAACACATCTCGCGCGGCCTGCTCGACGCGGTTCCACAGCGCCGAGTCCGGCGGGAGAATGTCGCGAACGCCTTTGATCGCTTGAAATTTTCCTTTTTCAGCCAATGAGATATCCTGTGAAGCGGCTTGGTCCAGTAGCACAGGCTTCAGCCTGTGTGGGGTATGCCCGGCCCAGGCGAAGTGCACACAGACTGAAGTCTGTGCTACCTGAAGATCCACAACGCGGCACCCAGTCGCGCATTTGCTTTTTTCCGTACTTCATGAAGGTTGGAAGGGTTTACGCCTTCCCGGCCTCCGCCTTGTAGGTCTCGGAATATTCGACATATCGCGTGGCATAAGCCTGGATGCTCGCCTGATCTTCGGGCGTAAGCGCGCGGCGAATTTTCCCGGGATGCCCCATAAACAGGCTTCCGGGCGGCACGCTCACGCCTTCGGGAACCAGAGTGCCCGCGGCCACAATCGAGCCCGCGCCGATTTTTGCGCCATTCAGCAGCACCGAGCCCATGCCGATCAAAACGCGCGATTCGATCGTGCAGCCGTGCAGGATCGCTCCGTGGCCGACCGTAACTTCATCGCCCAGCACGAGGGGGTGTGTATCTTTCATCACATGCAGCACCGAACCGTCCTGAATGTTGGTGCGCGCGCCGATGCGAATCCAGTTCACATCGCCGCGAATCACCACGCACGGCCAGACGCTGGAAAGCTCCCCAATCGTGACGTCTCCGATGATGACGGATTCCGGATCAATGTATGCCGACGCCTGAATTTGCGGCATACGGCCGCGATAGCTGCGAATCATATATGCACCTCGATGATCAGTGAAGCTAACACACGCACTCACGACTGACAAGAAACGCGGCCCAACAGGACCGGCGGAAGCCTGTCTGTTTTGATTCAAGGGCAAAAGCAGACAGGCTGAAGCCTGTCCTACCTTAATCGATTTCGACGACGGAACCTCGTGCGGCGGCGGGTTTGGCGTCCAGTTGCGCGGCTACCGCGCGCGCCATCGCGTAAATGCTCTTTGCGCCGGGGGCATCCTCGCCCAGCAGGGCGACCGGTTTCCCGGTATCGCCGCCAATGCGGATTTGCGGATCGATTTCGATTTCGCCGAGCAGCGGCACGCCGTAGGTCTCGGCAATGCGGCGCCCTTCGCCGTGGCCGAAGACATCGATTTTCCCCTGGCAATGCGGGCAACTGAAATAGCTCATGTTCTCGACGATTCCGAGGATATCCACATTCACCTGGCGAAACATTTCCATGGCCTTGCGGACGTCGGCCAGCGCCACCGTTGACGGCGTGGTGACGAGCACGGCCCCGGTGACCGGCACAATCTGAATCAGGGAAAGTTGCACGTCGCCGGTTCCCGGGGGAAGATCCACGATCAGATAGTCCAGCTTGCCCCAAACCACGCTGCGGAGAAATTGCTGCATCACGCTGTGCAGCATCGGCCCGCGCCACACCATCGGCTTATCGCCCGGGTTGAGCAAGCCCATCGAGATCATCTTCAGACCCTGCACCTGGACGGGAAGAATTTCACGGTCGCTGAGCGCCTGCGGCTGCTCCTCGGTTCCCAGCATGATCGGCACGTTGGGGCCGTACACATCCGCATCGAGCAGGCCGACCGAGGCGCCCAGGCGCTTGAGCGCAAGGGCCAGATTCACGGCAACCGTGGTCTTGCCGACGCCGCCTTTTCCGCTCGCGACGGCAATCAGGTTCTTCACGCCCTCGATCGGCAATTTGGGAGGCTGGGGCATCGGTGCTGGCGGCATGTTCATTTTCTCCTGGATCGATAGAATCTATATTTGCTCGCTTTGCAGCCTTTCATTTTGAACGAGAAAAGGGCCTACGTCCACTGGCGCCGCCAAACGGATGAAATTTAAAACATCGTTTTATCTGGACGGCTTCCCATCCACAAACGCCTCCACAACGCCTTCATAATCGCCTTGCCAATTGGGTTGATCCGTTATATATACGCATCCTGCTGCGCGCTTAGTCCTAGCACGCCAACAGCACTGCAAATCGGCTAAGAACCCCATGGCCCGAACGCGCCACGTTGTGTAAACCAGGGGCAAACGGACAGTCTTCACTGGGACGCCGGTTCAGATGGTGAAACTTCTCGGAGGAATTGCATGAAAAAAGTTGGTTTAATGATTTTGATGTTGGTGATTGGCGTGACCGTCGGCATCAGAATTTCCAGCAAAACGACGCCCGTCAAAGCACAGGCAAAGCCCGGAACCGGGTTCGCCGCCGTCCCGGGACTTTCCGGCGGAGAGGATCTGACCGGCGCGTACAACGTCGTGAAGAACTGGCCGCAGGACATCAGCACTCTGCCCGGAAATTCAAAGTGGACCTATGGCGCAGGCGAAAGCGTCTACGCCGAAAGCCCGAATCGCATCTATGCTCTCTATCGCGGTGAAATTCCGAAGATGGCGGAGCCGAAGCGAATGCTGCTGCCACAAGCCGGCCCCAGTATCAGTTTTCCGGTCGCAGGATTCTGGCGCGATGCCACCGTGGCCTCGCTGCCCGGCACCGGCGGCACCGATCAGGACACCCGGGAATGGCTGACATCCTGGGAAGGAAGATCTCCCGACCTGGGAATCAAGGGTCCTCCCTACCGCGTGCTGGGCAGGGACGCAAAGTGGGCGAACTGCCTGGTCGTATACGATGGCAGCGGAAAAATCATCGATGTCTGGAAACAGTGGGACAAGCTTTTCCGCAGGCCTCACTCCATCTACATCAGCCCCTACGACCCGGAAAAGAACATCTGGGTGGTGGACGACAACATGGACGTCATCTACCGCTTCTCGCATGACGGCAAAAAGCTGCTGCAGACGATCGGAACACCGACCATCCCCGGCGCGGACGCCACTCACTTCAACCGTCCGACGTACATCGCTTGGCTGCCCGATGGCACCTTTTACGTTTCCGATGGCTACACGGGAACGCGCGTCGCCAAGTTCGACAAAAACGGGAAATTCCTCATGCAGTGGGGCAAGAAAGGCGGCCCGCGCCACCCGGGAGACGGCATTCCCGTGGAAACGCGTCCCGGCTACTTCAGCAACGTGCATGGAATCGCAGTTGACCCGAAAACCCATCACGTTTTTGTGAACGATCGGAACAATCACCGCATCCAGGTATTCGATGAAAACGGCAAGTACCTCTACGAATGGCACATCAACACCACGCCTTCCAGCCTGCACTTGCTCTACATCGGATCCGGAAGCACCATCTGGACCTTTGACCGCACCACCAACAAAATGGTCGAGTACGACCTGCAAGGCCACCTGCTGTACACCTGGGGAAGCATGGGACCCTATCCCGGCTTTCTCTGGGGCGTACACGGGGTAGATGTGGACCGGGACGGCAATCTGTACGTCGCGGAAGTGGACTCTGGGCGCATCCAGAAGTTCACGCCGAGACCCGGAGCCAATCCCGAGTTTCTGCTTGCCAAGCCGGTCACGCCGGTCTGGAAGTAGTCACCCGACACAAGAAGGGGCTGGGCGGACCGCGATCGGTTGCGGCCCTCCCGGCCCTTTCGTTTTTTCAGGCGCCGGGCCCACGCCGGTGAGTTGCCGGCCTCTGGGGCCCGCCGAAACATTCAGCAACACCGGCATCGGCCAGGTCCGGGAAACACGCGCGAAGGCTCCGCTTTGCGCGTCGGTTGCCGGACAGGGTACAATGAATTTTTGTGCATGCGGAGAGGAAGTCCGCCTCGCGATGGCGGGGCCTGCTCTGCTGCACAGGGCCACCGAGCCCGCCGGAGCAGGAAGCCTATTCCAAAGGACACTAAAGGATTGTGATGCGAGTCGATGACATGATCGACAAGGTCGTTGCCCGGTTCATCGGAACCAAGCACGAGCGCGACGTCAAACAGATCCAGCCGCTAGTGGACGCGATCAACGCGCTCGCGCCGGAATTCGAGCAGTTGAGCGACGACCAGCTTCTGGAGAAAACCCAGCAACTCCGGGCGCAGGTGAAAGGCCGCCTCGGCGACATTTCGCTGGATGATTCCCAGTACAAGCAACGCTGCAAAGAGGCGCTCGCACCGGCCCTGGTGCCGGGTTTCGCCCTGGTGCGTGAAGTGGGCCGCAGAAGACTCGGGATGCGCCATTTCGACGTGCAATTGATCGGCGGCATCGTGCTGCACGAGGGAAAAATCGCGGAGATGAAGACGGGCGAAGGCAAGACGCTGGTCGCAACGCTTCCCGCGTTTCTCAACGCCCTCACCGGACGCGGCGTTCACGTCGTCACGGTAAACGATTATCTGGCACGGCGCGACGCGGAATGGATGAGCCCGATTTACCGCTCGCTGGGGCTCACGGTCGGCGTGATTGTCCATGACCTGAGCGACCCGGAACGCCGCGCGGCCTATGGCGCGGATATCACCTACGGCACGAACAACGAATACGGTTTCGACTATCTACGCGACAACATGAAGTACGATCTCGCCGAGTGCGTCCAGCGCGGGCATCACTTTGCCATCGTCGACGAAGTCGACTCCATCCTGATCGACGAGGCGCGCACGCCGCTCATCATTTCCGGCCCGTCCGAGGAATCCACCGACAAGTATTACCGCATCGACAAGATCATCCCGAAATTGATTCAGGACATCGATTACATCGTCGAAGAAAAGCACAGGACGGCAACGCTGACCGAAGAAGGCGTCAGCAAGTGCGAAAAATTGCTGGGATTCGGCAACATGTACGACCCGCAGCACATGGAAACGATCCACCACGTCTATCAGGCGCTCCGGGCGCACTCGCTGTACAAGCGCGACGTCGAATACGTCGTCAAAAACGGCGAAGTCATCATCATCGATGAATTCACCGGCCGCGAAATGCCGGGACGCAGATGGTCGGATGGCCTGCACCAGGCCGTGGAAGCCAAGGAAGGCGTCAAGATCGAACGGGAAACCCAGACGTTCGCCACGGTCACCTTTCAGAATTACTTCCGCATGTACAAAAAGCTTTCCGGCATGACGGGAACCGCGGAAACCGAGGCCGCCGAGTTCAACAAGATATACGGTCTCGATGTTTCCCTGATCCCCACCAACCGCCCACTCCGCCGCGAGGAGTTTTCCGACGTCGTCTACCGCACGGTCGCGGAAAAATACGAAGCCGTGGTCAACGGCATCCTGCAGGAGGACAACAGCCTCGCGCACGGAATTCGACAGATTCATGAATCGGGCCAGCCGGTGCTGGTCGGAACGATTTCCATCGAAAAGTCGGAACACCTGGCGAACGTGCTGAAGAAAGCCGGCATTCCCCACCAGGTGTTGAACGCCAAGCAGCACGAACGCGAAGCCAAGGTCATCGCCCAGGCCGGACGCAAGGGAGCGGTCACGGTTTCCACCAACATGGCCGGCCGCGGCACCGACATTCTGCTCGGCGGCAATCCCGAGGCGATGACGCGCGACCACTGCCTGCGCGATAAACTCGCCATTCCCTACATTGCCGCGCCGGCAGTGATCGGCGGCGATGGCGCCGAGGTCAGCACGGCGCCGAACATGGTTCTATTCCAGCAGGAAGGCAAGATTTTCCAGGTCCCCGCGGATCAGTGGAAGCCCATTTACGATCAATACGCCGCGCAATGCCGCACCGAGCATGACGAAGTCATCGCGCTGGGTGGCCTGCACATCCTGGGCACCGAGCGCCACGAGTCCCGCCGCATCGACAACCAGCTCCGCGGCCGCGCCGGACGCCAGGGCGACCCCGGGTCCTCGCGTTTTTTCCTCTCGCTGGAGGACGATTTGCTCCGCGTGTTTGGCGGCGAGCGCGTGAAGGCGCTGATGTTCCGCCTGGGCATGACCGAGGGCGTACCGATTGAATCCAAGCTGATTTCACGGCGCATTGAGAACGCCCAAATGGCCGTCGAGGCGCAGAACTTCGAGGCGCGCAAACATCTGCTCGAATACGACGACGTGATGAACAAGCAGCGCGAAACGATTTACTCGATTCGCCGCTCCGCCCTGGAAGGCAAGGAACAGAGGGAATACGCGATGGGCATCGCGGAAGATATCGCCGACGAATTGGTGGAAACGTTCTGCCCGCGCAATGAACACCCACAAAAATGGAATGTCACGCAGTTTGCCGCCGAAGTGCTGGGGCAATACGGCATCGACCTGAAGGCCGTCGGAATGGAAGACCCCACACTGATGAGCCATGAGGAATTGGCGAACGCGCTGGTCGAGCGCGTCAAGGCACGCTATGCCGAGAAGGAAAAATTATTCGGCGAGGAAATGATGCGCTGGCTCGAGCGCCGAATCATTCTGGACATCGTCGACACGCAGTGGAAAGACCACCTGCTCACCCTGGACCACTTGAAGGAAGGCATCGGGCTGCGCGGCTACGGCCAGAAGGATCCCCTGGTCGAATTCAAGAAGGAAGCATTCATTCTTTTTGAAGACATGATGGGGCGCATCGACACCGAAACCGTCCGCTACCTCTTCCTGGTACAGCCTGCGCGGCCCGAAGATGAGGCTCGTGAACTCGAGCGCCGCCAGCGCAAACAGCAACAGGAGATGCGCTTCCAGGCCGGCCCCGCACAAGCCGAAGAGGCCAAACCGGTGCGCACCGGCGCCAAAGTCGGCCGGAACGACCCTTGCCCGTGTGGAAGCGGAAAGAAGTACAAGAAGTGTCACGGCGCGGCGGCCTAATCGCCGCTTTCTTCCACAGGCTCATCCCGCAAATCGCTCCCTGCATCCGCGTACTCGTGCGCCCGCAGGACAGCGTTGCGGCAAAAGAATCGGCCGACTTTCGGCGAAGATCCATCGCCGAAAACCGGCCGCGGGAATCGTTGGGCTGCCTGGCTTAGAAGTTAAAGACCAGGCCCGATCCAAATGAATAGTTCTTTTCGACCGTGGACTCGATGCGCGACCCAAGGAAATCCCCTTGAAAGCGCCAATATACGCGGTCGTTGAACTTATAATCCACTCCGCCACCGGCCATGACCATCGGCCCGCTATTCACCCCAATCGTGGACGTCTGCGTGAAGCGAAAACGTTCCCAGCCTGCAAGGGCATGGAACCAGGGCTCGAGACGGCTGCTGTTGGGCACAGCCACGTGCACCCCGCCACCGATAAAAAATGATTTTGCGACCAGATTCGGATAAGTCGAAGATGGCCCCGTGTGCCCGAATCCCCCGGTCACTGCCCCTTCGATACCGAACCAATTATTCAGGTACCTCGTGACATCGGTGTTGAATCCCGATGTATGAAAGTCCTGTCCCAGGACTTTGAAATGTTGATATTGGTATCCGACCCCGAGTTGCCAGGCTGACCGGTTTGACGGAGCCAGCGTGGCGGGAGAGGCAGGCTCACCCGCGGGACTGCTGGCAGCAAACGTCGCTGCGGATTCCTGCGCCATGGCAGTCAGCGAAAAGCACAAAAGTGCCCCGCATAGAACTAAGAACTTACGCATTTAGATGACCCTCCTCGCATCCCAAGGTGCGAATGTACTCTGCCGATGATTTTCGCCTTGCGGGGTGTAACATGTCCATGTGTAACAAAATTGCGTTTTCCAGTGAGTTAACAGGAGATCCCCCCGGCTTCCCCCGTCCAAATTCCCAGGATGAAACAATGCAAACGGAGTCCGTACCTGAAGCTCAACCTGTTGCCCTATCGCCGCCTGCCGGGGGAGGCCCCGTCGCGCAATTCAAAATTCCCTTCTCGATCGTCCATTTCCGATTCGGCGAAAAAGACGCGGGCGAATGCACTTCAACCGGGGTGCATGGTATAAAGGATGTGCGCGGCTGTAGCTCAGCTGGATAGAGCGCGTGCCTCCGAAGCACGAGGTCGGGCGTTCGAGTCGCCCCAGCCGCACCACTTCTCTCTCCCGTGGCCGAAATTCTCGAAACATTTCCGTCCGGGGGTAAATGCGATTCCGCGCACCGCGATTTCCCGTCTTCAGGTTATAATCGCCGCGATTCCACATTTTTAAAAACATTCAGATGGAGGAAAGCATGCGTCATCGCATCGTCGCTGTCACGATTTTCGCGGCCGCCGCATTTGCCGTGTTTTCAGGATTGCTGCTGGCAGCTAGGTTGCGTCCGGCACAGGTCCAATCGCTGGCGGGAACCAGTTTCGCCGCCCTGCCGTCCGAGCGAGGCGGTCAGGATGTGACAGGTCCCTATGACGTTGTCGCGGATTGGCCCAAACCGCTGAACCAACTGCCCGGCCATGAGAAGTGGACCTGGGGCGCGGTCGAAAGCGTTTTTGCCGAAAGCCCCAACCGCGTGTTCATCCTTGAGCGTGGCGTAATACCCACGATGAGCAGGCCTGCGGAAGTGCCCTACCCGGCCGTCGGCCCGGGCATCTCCTTCCCCGTGGCGCAGCTACCGTTCCGCAACGCCTCGGTGGGCCCGGTCACCGCCGGCGGAAATCCCGTGTGGCATGGAACCATGGGCGTGGACGCGCTATGGGAAGACTGCGTGGTGGTCGTCGATGCCGCCGGCAACATCACCGAGCGGTGGAACCAATGGGACTCCCTGCTCAAGCGGCCGCACTTCATCACCATCAATCCCTACGATCCCGAAAAGCACGTGTGGATCGTCGACGATCAAGGCCACGCCGTTTACGAATTCACGCACGATGGAAAACAGCTCGTCAAGACCCTGGGAACTCCGGGCGTGCCTGGAGACGACGCCACGCATTTCAACCGCCCCACGTTTATCAACTGGCTGCCCGATGGCACCATGTTTGTGACCGATGGATATGGCAACACTCGCGTCGTGAAGTTCGATAAGGACGGAAAATACCTGATGTCCTGGGGCAAGCGCGCGACTCCCCCGAATGACACGCGTCCCGGATATTTCGATGCGGTTCACGGCGTCGTTTATGACACACAGACCAAACGCCTTTACGTGACGGACCGTTCGGACCGGCGAATCGAGGAATTCGACGTGAACGGCAAGTTCCTCGACCAGTGGAGCACGGGTAAGCGTTCCACTCCGCAGGT